>FLRZ01000688.1_pt2 | contig 9487 bp, 9 predicted proteins | sample 1550531 | NCBI WGS metagenome assembly FLRZ01 (sample SAMEA4031772, study PRJEB14383) | metagenome | biome: human; feature: oral; material: saliva | place: Philippines | collected 2014 | reverse complement strand
CCGGACATGAGCTTTGTGATCGACACTACCGATGCGGTAAAACCTTACCTGCGCGCCGGTCAAGTGCTGTCTTTGGAATCCACCACCTACCCCGGCACTACCGAAGAAGAATTGCTGCCGCGCATGGAAGAAGGCGGCTTGAAAGTCGGTCAAGATGTGTTCTTGGTTTACTCTCCTGAGCGTGAAGACCCGGGCAACCCTAACTTTGAAACCCGTACCATTCCAAAAGTCATCGGCGGCCATACCCCTGCTTGTTTGGAAGTCGGCCTTGCGCTGTACCAACCTGCCATCGATAAAGTTGTTCCGGTAAGCTCCACCAAAGCTGCCGAGCTGACCAAACTCCTGGAAAACATCCACCGCGCCGTAAACATCGGCTTAGTGAACGAGATGAAAATTGTTGCCGACAAAATGGGCATCGACATTCACGAAGTCATCAATGCCGCTGCAACCAAACCATTCGGCTTCGTTGCTTATTACCCGGGCCCTGGCTTGGGCGGCCACTGTATCCCTATCGACCCGTTCTACCTGACTTGGAAAGCACGCGAATACGGCGTAAACACCCGTTTCATCGAGCTGGCCGGCGAAGTGAACTCCCATATGCCCGACTACGTTATCGAAAAAGTCGGCCTGGCTTTGAATGACCACAACCGTTCTATCAAAGACAGCAAAATCTTGGTATTGGGTATCGCCTACAAGAAAAACGTGGACGATATGCGTGAAAGCCCGTCTGTGGAAGTCATGGACCGCCTGCACAAATTGGGCGCAGTGGTTTCCTACTCTGACCCGCACGTTCCAGAGTTCCCACACATCCCCGGCCACCACTACTTCGACCTGAAGAGCGAAGCGTTAACCCCTGAAACTGTCGCCCAATACGATTGCGTGGTTCTGACCACCGATCACGACAAATTCGACTATGACATGATCACCGAACATGCCAAGCTGATTGTCGATACACGCGGCAAATTCCCAGTGAAAAATCCTAAAGTCATCAAAGCATAATCTTGCTTCAGACGCATCCGGCTGCCTCCGGTTTCCCCAACCGGGACGGCAGCCGGTTTCCCAAGGCCATTTGTTTTTCAGACGGCCTTGGCAAACCGGCAACGGTAACAACACATACCTTACGAAAAACGCTCAGCTCGAACTTCTGGCCGTCTGAAAACAAATAATATGAACGCGAAAAAAATCCTCGGCTACGCATTGGGCCCGGTAGGAAGCGCCGCCTTCGGCCTGCTTTCCCTGCCACTTATCTCATGGTACTTCCCTGCGGAAGACATCGGCCGTATCGTACTCTTGCAGACCATTGCCGGACTGAGCATCCTGCTCTTGGGCTTGGGGCTGGACCAATCCTATATTCGCGACTATTACGCCGTTAAAGACAAGGCCGCGCTGTTCAAATCCGTTTTTTTATCGCCATTGATTCTGACTGTGGCGGTTGTGGTTTTAGTGTTACTGATAAACGCATCATGGCCGTCTGAAATCATTTTTGACATCCCCAGTGCAAATTTGGGGATTCTCTTTCTGATTTTCTTGGCCACCACGCTGATTACCCGTTTTTTAGCTCTGATTTTGAGGATGAAAGAGCAGGCATTGGCTTTTTCCGTCAGCCAACTTGCGCCGAAATTCTTGATTTTGGTGTTGGTTTTTGCCGTGATTGCCTCCGGCTTGCCTGCCAATACCACTTCGCTGGTTTTTACTTACACCGCAGCCCAAGTGTTGACCGTTGTACTGTTGATATATCAGCTGCGCCGAGACCTGAAAGCCGTTTCCCATGCGAAATGGTCGTCCGAGCTGCATCGAGACGGCCTGCGCTACGGCCTGCCGCTGGCATTCGGCAACTTGGCCTATTGGGGCCTGACTTCGATTGACCGCTTCGTCCTCAAAAACATCTCTGGTTTGGACGAATTGGGTATTTACTCGATGGCGGTCAGCTTTGGTGCCGTCGCCCTGATTTTCCAAAGCGTGTTTTCCACCATTTGGGCGCCTTTGGTGTTCAAATGGGTAGAAGAAAAAACCAATCTGGACAAAATCGGCGACATCACGCTTTCCATGACCGTCCTCATCAGCGCAATGATTTGCCTTATCGGGATTTTCTCGCCAATGGCGACTTGGATACTGCCGGAAAAATACACGCAGGTTCAATTTATCCTGCTCTCGTGTATGCTCTTCCCCCTGTTTTACACGCTGACCGAAGTCAGCGGCATCGGTTTGAACGTCGTCCGCTCGACTTGGCTGATTACCGTCATCAACATCGTTGCCTTTATCGCCAATACCGCCCTGCTCTATCTGCTGGTGTCGAAATTCGGTGCAAAAGGTGCTGCTATGGCCAGTGCAACGGCTTTTTGGCTGTTTTTCATCTTTAAAACCGAATTCTCTTCACGCCTATGGCAACCTTTACCGCGCCTGAAGATTTATACCAACTCAACGCTCTGCCTGATGATCTGCCTTGCCTACACTTGGCTGGGTACGCGCGACAACTACATTTGGTTTGCGCTGGCATGGGCAGTCGGACTGGGTTTCCTGTTCCTAAAATACAAACATGCACTATTTGCCGCGACCGAAAAAATCAAAGCCAAATTAAACCGTTCGGCAAAATAGCCAACCTGAGATTCACGTCTCTACGATAACAACAGAACGACCATGAAAATAAAACGTCTGAACTTATACACTTACATCCTATACATCATGCTCGCAGCCTATATGCTGGGGCCCGCGCTATCCTTTAAGGTCGGCGTACCGCGTATCGACAACCCGTTGACCCTGATATTTGTACTGCTTGGTTTTGTCGTATTTTTTCTGGAAAGCAAGCATATTCCGCGCAAGATTTTTGCCATGCTCTGCGCCCTGACCGCCATGTGCATCTGGCCTGCCATCCACATGGGTATTACGTTGCTGACGCCGACGCAGTACATGGATATTTTGTTTTTTATGGCGGTTCCGGCTTTCTTCTACTTGTTTTACCAAGTATTGAAACGTGCCGACGACCCTTTGGGAACGATTCAGAAGTTCCTCATCGTATTTACACTGTTTATCGCCGTACCGCCGTTTGCAGAGCTGGCCACCGGTATTCAGTTTGTAAGTGCCAGCGATGAGTTGGCTATTGATGAAGGCTCGCTCAAAGGCTTGTTCTTTAACCCGAACAACCTTGCCGCCACCGCAGTCTGCCTTGCGCCTGCCATTTTGTTTTTCTTTCAACTACAGGGACGGAAACACAAAGAAAAACTGTTGGGCTGGGGCTTGTTCCTGCTATTGGGCATGGCCATTTTCGCCAGTGTATCGCGTACCGCTATCGGCTGTTACCTGTTGATTTTGCTGGTTTATACAGCCTATCGCAAAAACGGTTTTATTACAGTCGGAGTAGCTGGTTTACTGGCGTTGGTGTTGTCGATGATTCCGTCACGCGCGATTGCGGAATTTTTGCTGTCTCTCAATGGCAACCAGTTTTTGGAACGCTTTTCCAGCCGCGTGTACCTCTTCCTGTACGACTTGGGCAGCGACAACTCCGTGTCCTACCGTCAGGAGATTTACAACTACTTCTGGAACAATCCGCCCCTGCTGCTGACCGGCTACGGTCCTAAAAACTTCCGCGAATATTTCGGCGGCCATTTGAGCGGCAGCTTGGGCTTTGAAAACCCGCACAGCTTCATCATCGAGCTGTATCTGGGTTTCGGCATGATTTCACTACTCGGCTTTATTGCTTTTGCGGTGTTTTATTTCCTTTACACCGCCTCAAACCGCGCAGTAACCGGCAAATCGCGCGTTTTGGCTTGGGTTACCTTGGGTATTTTCCTGCTGGCCGGTTTTATTCCGTCCACCATTTTGCGTATGCCGTTTATTTGGCTGCCCTGCCTGCTGATTTTTATTTACAGCGTATTTGTTGCGCCCAAGCTGAAAGATATGGCCGCTTACGCATACAACGAAACACTATACGATACGAAGAAACCATCATGAAAATCATCCTGACTACCTCCATGTCCGGCCTCGGTGGCACTGAAAATGCTACTTTCCGCCTCGGCCGCCTGCTCAAACAACGCGGGCACGATATCGTATTGGCCTCTTCAGACGGCCCTTTGATTCAGGAAGCGCAAGCATTGGGCATCCGTTGGCAGCCGATCGATTTTTACCAAGGCGGTCTTTTGGGTTACGTCAAAGGCATGTTTGCCTATATGAAACTGCTGAAAAAAGAGAAACCTGATGTGATTCACTGCCAAATGGCGCGTATCGTTCCGGCCTGCGCCATTGCGGCCAAGTTCGCTTCGCCGAAAACCAAAGTGTTCTACCACGCGCGCGGCCTTGATCCGGAAACTTATCCGAAAATTGCCAAGCTTTTCGACAAACTGGGTGTGTACATCATCGGCAACTGCAAACACGAACGCGAAAAACTCATCCGTTACGGTTTCCCTGCCAACCGCATCACCTACACTTACAACGCCCTGCACAAAGCAGATTTCGTTCCTGAAAAAACGGTCAAAGACTATGTTCAACTGGGCACGCTTTCCCGTTTGGACACCGTCCGCGCCGTGCATCTGATGTTGGATATTTTGAAGAAAATGATTGACCGCGGTATGCCTGTACGCCTCAACGTTGCAGGTATCGGCGAAGAAATGGACAACCTCAAAGCCCAAGCCAAACGTTTGGGCATTGAAGACAAAGTTACCTTCCTCGGCGGCGTCCGCGACTTGACCGGCTACTTCAAAGAAGTCGATATTTTGGTGAACACGCCGCATTGCGTAGGCGACCACGGCGCAGGTGTCGGCAACAATATTTTGGAAGCCGGCCTTTACGACACGCCTGTCGTGACCTACAACATGGCGGGCATTTCCGAAATGGTCATCACCGGCCAAACCGGCTACTGCATTCCTTTCGGCGATGACGAAGCGTTTATCGAAGCCGTCGATACACTCATCAAGCATCCAGAGTTGCGCGGTCAAATGGGCAAAGCCCTGCACAAACATGTCGAAACCTTATGCTCCGACGACGAAATCTACCGCACCACCATGGCTGCATACGAGATGTGAGGCCGTCTGAAAAATGAACATCACCATCGTCGCACCTTATTGTTCGCTGCCGTCCGAGCCGCATTTCAACCGCTTCTGGTATCTTGCCGAGCTGTTGTCGCAGTCGCATGACGTGTTGCTGATTACCAGCAACTTCAAGCACTACGACAAATCTTTCAGACGGCCCGAAGATGCCGAGGCCGCCTCACAAGGCCGTCTGAAAGTCATGCTGTTGGAAGAAAGCGGATACAGCAAAAACGTGTCTTTAGGGCGCGTGACCAGCCATCACCGCTTCGTCAAACGTTTTGAAAAATGGTTGGAAAACTGCCGTCCGGACGAACAAGATGTCGTCTTTTCCGCCTATCCGCTGATTGCCACCAACCTGCTGTTGGGCAAACACAAAGCGCGTTTGGGTTACAAACTGATTGTCGATGTGCAGGACGTATGGCCGGAGTCTTTCTCCTCGGTCGTACCTTTTTTGAAAAAAGTACCGCATAACCTGCTGCCCTTTGCTTCACGCGCCAACCAAGCCTACCGCTACGCCGACGCGCTGGTTGCCGTATCGCAGACTTATCTCGACCGCGCCAAAGAAGCCAATCCGGACGTACCCGGCGAAGTCGTCTATATCGGTGCCGACTTTCCCAAACTCGATGCCGCGCCTGCCAAAGATTTTGGCGACGACAAAACCCGCTTTTTCTACTTGGGCACGCTCAGTTACAGCTATGATGTGGAAACCGTGTGCAAAGGCGTCCGCAAGCTGTTGGACGCCGGAGAAAACGTTGAGTTGCACATCATGGGCGGCGGCCCCGATTTGGACAGGCTCAAACAATATGCCTGCGACGGCATCAAGTTTTACGGCTACATTCCTTACGCCGAAATGATGTCGGTCGCCAAGGGCTGCGACATCTCCGTCAACGCCATCCACTCTTACGCCATGCAGTCGATTACCAACAAACTGTCCGACTATATGGCTTTGCAAAAACCGATTCTGAACAGCCAGGTCAACGATGAAGTTGCCGAAGTCCTTACCCTGCTGCCGCATGCGAACTACCGTTCTGGCGATGTGGACAGCTTCGTTCAAGCCGCCAAAGATATTTTGAAGCGCAAAGACGATCCTGTTCAGTCCGAAGAAATCGTCCGCCGCTTCAAGCGCGACGTTGCCTATCAAAAAATCGTCAACCTGATTGAAAGATTAGCTCATGAATAAATTTTTCAAACGCCTGTTTGACATTGTTGCCTCAGCCTCAGGGCTGATTATCCTGTCGCCCGTGTTTTTGATTTTGGTGTACCTCATCCGCAAAAACCTAGGCTCGCCCGTGTTCTTCATCCAAGAGCGGCCGGGCAAGGATGGCAAGCCGTTTAAAATGATTAAATTCCGCTCCATGCGCGATGCAATCGATAAAGACGGCAACCCGCTACCGGACAGCGAACGCCTGACCGATTTCGGCAAAAAATTACGGGCCACCAGCTTGGACGAACTTCCTGAATTATGGAATGTCTTAAAAGGCGAGATGAGTTTGGTTGGCCCTCGTCCGCTGCTGATGCACTACCTGCCGTTGTACAACGACTTCCAAAACCGCCGCCACGAAATGAAACCGGGCGTGACCGGTTGGGCGCAAGTCAATGGCCGCAACGCTATTTCATGGGACGAAAAGTTCGCCCACGATGTTTGGTACATCGACCACTTCAGCTTCTGGCTGGATATTAAAATTTTGTTCCTGACGGTTAAAAAAGTCTTCGTCAAAGAAGGCATCTCAGCCGAAGGAGAAGCCACTATGCCTTATTTCACGGGTAATAAAACTGATGAAAAAAAATAACATACTGATTCTGTCGGCAGGCCGCCGCGTCGAATTGGTGCAGGACTTCCAAACCGAAGCCGCACGTTTTTCAGACGGCATCGGCGTATTTGCCACTGACCTCAATCCCCACATGTCTTCAGCCTGTCATGTCGCCGACCGCGCTTTCAGCGTACCGCGCATCGACGCAGCCGAATACATCGACAGCATTTTCGAACTGGCCAAACAAAACAACATCGGCCTGATTGTGCCGACCATCGATACCGAACTGCTCAAGCTGGCCGAAGCACGCGACCGTTTTGAAGCCGAAGGAATACACATCGTCATTTCCGACGCCAAACTGATTACCCTGTGCCGCGACAAGCGCCTGACCGCAGGCCTGTTTGCACAATACGGCATCCGTTCGCCTGAAATTTACGAACGGGACAGCCTGGTTTTCCCATGTTTTGCCAAGCCTTACGACGGCAGCCGCGCCATCGGTGCGAAAAAAATCAACACACCGGCCGATCTGACTGCCGACATTGCCGAAGATCCGAAAATGATGTTCGCCCAATACATCGATATTGAAAATGCTTTTTCCGAGTTTACCGTCGATATGTATTACGACCGTCAAGGCCGTCTGAAATGCGCCATTCCTCGCGAACGTTTGGAAGTGCGTACCGGCGAAGTCAGCAAAGGCGCAACCCGACGCAATGCCCTGTATGAAGAGCTGGTTGCAAAAATGGCCGTATTGGAAGGCGCACGCGGCTGCATTACCGCGCAGTTCTTCGTCAGCAAAACTGACAATACGACCTACGGCGTGGAAATCAATCCGCGTTTCGGCGGCGGTTTCCCACTGACCTACGCTGCAGGCGGCAACTATCCGGGCTGGCTGATTCAAGAATACATCGGCGGCCAAGACATTCCCTTCTCCGACGACTGGGAAAACAATTTAATCATGCTTCGTTATGATGCTAAGGTTTTGGTAAGAGAACATGATTAAGCCGGAAGAATCCGTCATCGTTTTTGACCTTGACGATACGCTTTACTCCGAACATGACTACAAATGCTCCGGAATACGGGCAGTTGTAGAGATGATTACGTCGCTTTATCCGCAATACAATGCCGGCGTACTATATGAAATTGCCGACAATAAAAGTAAAGACTGGCTCGACAATTTGTGTCATCATTGCAAATTAAACGAATCAGAGAAACAATCACTCTTGTGGCAATATCGACTGCATCGGCCTGCCATCCGACCCTATGTCGAACCGTCTTTTTTACGGAAGCTGATGCGCCCTTTTGCCGCACGCGCCCTGATTACAGACGGCCGCAGCCTGACACAGCGGTTGAAAATACAGGCCTTGGGCCTGACCGATTTGTTTGACGACATTTTGATTTCGGAAGCCATGCAATCGGAAAAGCCCGACGACAAGCGTTTCGTTTTCCTGCAAAACAAATATCCGGCCGCAAAACGTTTTATTTACATCGGCGACAACATCAAAAAAGATTTTGTCGCACCCAACAAACTGGGTTGGCTCTCCATAGGCATCATGCCTAAGCCGCACAATATTCATCAAGCCGAGCCCGAGCAATACGGCCGTGAATACCAGCCCACCCTTTGGATAAACACTCTGGAAGAATTGACTACACTGACAACTTCCGCCACCGAAAAAGCAAATGCATAAGGGACATTTCTCCATGAAAATCTTATTTATGGGTCGTAAACAGGTTTCCGCCAACCTGCTTCGTTTTTTGACCAAACAAGACCATATCGAAATCGTCGGCGTCTTGACCGACAGCCATCTGCAAGGCTCGCCGACCACGGCTGCCGCGCAGGAATTGGGCCTGCCCCTGTACACCTTCGATACGGCTTTGGAAGCAATGCGTGAAGGCCGTCTGAAATACGATTTGGGCTTGTCCGTCCTTTACTGGCGCAAGCTGCGTGATGAATTCCTGAGCATTCCGACTTTGGGCACGATCAACTTCCACCCTGCGCTGTTGCCCGAATACAAAGGCACAGGCGGCTACAACCTGGCCATCATGGACGAACTGGACCAATGGGGCAACACCGCCCACTACGTCGATGCCTCCATCGACACCGGCGAAATCATCGAAGTGGACCGCTTCCCCATCGACGCCGAAATAGAAACCGCCCAATCACTCGAACGCAAAACCATGCAGGCGCTGGAGCCGTTCGCACAACGCATCATCGCCCGCGCCATCGAGTCGAAAACCAAATTGCCGACCACGCCCAATATCGGCGGCCGCTACGTCAGCCGCGACGAAATGGAAGCCATGAAGCAAATCCTCGACGGCGACAATATCGAGAAGAAAATCCGCGCCTTCTGGTTCCCTCCTTACGACGGCGCATACGTCGAAATCAACGGTCAGAAATACACCCTGATCAACCGCCAACTGCTGGAAGAAATCGCCCCTAAAGGCTCAACCAGTCTTTTCGCAGGAAAAACAAATGCTTAATACATCACTCTCCCCATGGCCAAGCTTTACTCAAGAAGAAGCCGATGCCGTTTCCAAAGTCCTGCTGTCCAACAAAGTCAACTACTGGACAGGTACGGAATGTCGCGAATTTGAAAAAGAATTTGCTGCTTTTGTCGGCACGCAATACGCCGTCGCCCTTTCTAACGGTACGTTGGCTTTGGACGTAGCCCTCAAAGCAATGGGCATCGGCCAAGGCGATGATGTGATTGTCACTTC
>FLRZ01000910.1_pt1 | contig 9717 bp, 7 predicted proteins | sample 1550531 | NCBI WGS metagenome assembly FLRZ01 (sample SAMEA4031772, study PRJEB14383) | metagenome | biome: human; feature: oral; material: saliva | place: Philippines | collected 2014 | reverse complement strand
ATTATATTGTCCCGATAATAACAAAACTTACCATTTTCTTATAAAGGATGGTACCGAACTTCTTATACCTGCTGATTGTGAGGTAGATAAGTATTTTTTCAATGGGCATAATTCTATATATCCAAAAAGATTGGAAATACCTTCTGGTACACCACTAAAAAATATTTTTTATACCTATAATCATAAAACATATGTCTTAGCCATTACCTTACCAGCCTCTGTGTATGCAGAACATGAGAATTTCATAACTTTTAAATATTATGATAAGGTAATAATGGTGCTTAATTCTAACGGTAATTCTAATAATCAGAATCAACCACAATACTCTCCGGATAATCAATTCCGATTTACTGAGGACAAATTGGAGGTACCTGGTCTCTATAAAAATAAAAATTATGAAATCCTTATTCATATTAAGGATTCCGATAATTTGTATGAGACTATTACCTATAACTATGCCAATCCTAATAAGAACCCTAAATTCTCATACGAATATCTCGGACAAGCTATATTCGAAAATTTATTAATAGTACCCCAGGTTATCGATAAACAAACAGGGGCTACCATTATTTACCCTACCTTATTTATAAGTAATAGTATACCAGAAATATCCAAATATTTATCTACCAAAGAACAAGAAAATGTTATTTTGTTCAGTAGAGATAGTAATTCGTCTACTACTTCTGGAACTCCACTTTTATTACTAAATAAAAATATAGGTAATGGTTTAACCGGTAATTCCACCAATAATACCTCTATTAATGGAGCTGGTAATTCTGGTACTACCATAAAAATCCAACCGGTTTTTATAAAGACTCATAATTTATCTTCTATTGAACTTATATCAGGTATTACCCAGAATATTGCTATAACTGGATTGGAATACTTATACAATAAAGTAGATTATTTTATTATCAAAATAGGGGATGCCTACCAAACTCGGGAAATAGGGAGACTGGCCAACAATTCCGGGGTAGTATTTAAAATAGAAAGGGTATTCTCAACTGGTAACGCACCAACTGAAAATACCACTTCTAAATATCATATTTTGGATCAAGATGGTAATTATATAACCTCTGGAAATTTAAAAATTATTTAAAAATTTCGCCATATTACGAAATCTCAATAAATGGTAACGAACTATCCTCCTCATGCAAACCTGCCTTTATAATGGCTTTGAAATTATCCGATTGCATTATCTTTTTTCTATTCTTAGAAATTAAAGAGATTGCATCGGATATATGGTTTATATTACTTTCAAACCCTTTATCTATAATACCAGGTCCTAATATATCCCGAATAAGACCTATACGGATTTTCCCACTAATGGCTGCCACTCCTTTAAATACAATCTCGCACCCAAGTTGAACCCTACCATTAATTACATTCTTATTTTGCTTTAGAATTTTCTTATCAATCTGCTTGGCTCCATAATTGCGGAAGGTAACTTTTATATCATAATTACCATTATATCCCCTATTACCAGAAGGTGACATCAGTTTAACCTTACATTCAAAGTGAATAGCATTGGGGTTTTTATCATTTACAATGATATCATTTATTTCGATATCAGTTCTATTTTCAGGAGTATAATTCTTTTCCTTTACCAAATCCAGCACATCTTCTACATTACGAGCATTCTTAGACAATTTTTTAAGGGATATACCTACTATATCATAATCAACAGCCGTTAATTTTAAGAATAAATCCCGTGCTACCGTCTCAGAGGCTGGTATACTTCCATTATTCTCAATTTCCTTATTTTTTTGGATTTCGATTTTTTCTGCCTCTGCTTTAATAAGGGACTCCAATATAATTTCAAGATCTTGGATTATATCATTCTCTTTACTTTTCCGATATACAAAAATATCAGATGGATTATAAGAATTACGATTGGAATGTTGGTAATATTTAGATAATTTTACCACTACCTCATTAAATAGGTTTTGTATTTTATTACCTTTTTCTAACCTGAGTGCCTTATAATCAGTTTCCGGTACTATATTTTTACCAATTTTTTTATTTACCTCGACCAAATATTGTCTAATGGATCTAACGGTAACCTCAGTACTCTCCTTCCATATTTCATCCGTAATTTCCAACATATTATCTCCATTAAACATATCTACCACCCAACCTTCAAGAATAGATAATTTAGGAGCATTCTTATCTGCTGATCCATTACCGAACATTATAGAGGCTGGTAATCTATATTTATCTAAATATAATAGACCAGGATTATTTGATTCTGGATTAAAAATACTTAGTAAGGCCGGTAAGGTTTGTGGTTTTCCTATACTTTTTAAGGCCCTTTTGATAATATTTTTATTACCAAAATTATGGATGTAATCCCGTCTGATTTTTAATTTTGAATTATCAAAAACAGTGGAGAATATTGGATAACCAGGATCGTCCTCTGTTTCCTTATCAATATCACATACCACGTACATATAATCTATCATTTCATCGACTATATCTTCCAAATTAAGATTATTTTCTTGTACATAGGTTTTAAGGGATGTACTTGGTTTATTAAGAATAATATTCCTAAAAATTTCTATACCGGATTTCCAAGGATGCGAAATACCAAAGCCGGATATATCGGAGGATGAAGAAATGTTCTCATTTATATCCATAGAATTGGCTATCAGCATATTTTGAAGCGAAGTTAACATAGATGTATTTTAAAATTTTTATGGTATTGGTTATATAAATAACCGTCCTGTTCATTAATAATCGAATTTACCACTTTGATATCATCCTCGAAATAGTTAATTTCAACGGAGGTACCAAATTTTTCCAATAATCTATATATTTGCTGTTTTTTGAAGGTTACCGCATCCATTTTCTTGTATACTCCCCCGGTAGAACTGTCTGAACGGGTTAAAATACGGGTAATAGGAATTTCAATATTATAAAATTTCAACCAGTTCCATATTAAATTTTCATCATATCTGGAGGTTAAGATGTAAATAATACTACCTCCGTTGTACGCATCCACTAATTTCTTAAAAGTAGGTTCTATTAATGGTTCCGATAATAATTGTTCCATAGAATCAAAAGCACTAAAATCTATGTCTAATTTACCGGCATGATGTAAAGATAATAAAGTATGAATATCCAGGTTATTATATTCTTGAGAACTATAATACTGGTCGGTTACCCTAACTTTTGCCTTAGTATCAATTAAGGTATTGTCTAAATCGAATATGTAAACTGGTTGAAATCGCATAAATTTTTATTTTTTATTTTCAGTAGTGCATTTAATTAAGGTTTTGATAAGGTCTCCAAGTTCCTTAAAATCAAACTCATAATTAATTCCAAAATCCTCTTCTTCCTTCTTATCTCCACGTTCCAGCTGCTGGGTACATACACAATATCTTTTTTCGGTGTCCTCCTTATCCTCATCTACTGGCTCTGGAACCTCACAATCACAACCCTCGGAAGCATTTGAATCCTCCATCATATTCAAAAACTTTTCGTGGACTTGTTCATCCAATTGTTCGGTAAAATTATAAATATCATCGATACGACCTTCAATAACATCCAATTGGTCCAGAACCTTATTAAACTGTTTATTATAGATGGTAACCAATGTTTTTAGTTCATTAAGAACCGCATCCTCTCCTTTAATTTTTATTAAAGTTTTTAAATCAGTATAAGGATTTTCACTTTTTTCAAAAATCTCCGCTGCATTCTTATAAGGGAATGGTTGATTATGGTTACCCATCTTATGTTTTTTCTCAATTCGATCCACAATTTTCATAAAATCTTGGTAATCTTGGTTAGAACCATATTGAGTAATCCAATCTTTTACCCATTTTTCGATTTGTTTGTCTGATACTTCCATTTTCTTCTTTTTTTTTTATTTATTATTTATTAAAAATTTGTTGTTTGATATTAATTATTTCTGTTTTTCCTTCATTTTCGGAATCAATAATGTATAATTCTGCACTATCCATTAACCTCGGATCTATCTTTTTCTTCAGAAAATCAATAAAATCCTCTGAGACTAATACTTCCTCCAAGGTTTCCGAGGTGATAATCGGAAATGTATTAATGGCCACATGCTTATATTTATCTCCAGCACTGGTCGGGGTTATAATATTGATTGCTAACATGATATTTATTAGTATTTCATTCTACAATTATATATCGGACATATTCAGGAAAATGTTACTGAAAATCAAATAAAAAATTCACCTGACCAATTAATTTCAATACCATCGATAGTACCACTGAGTTCCACCTTATTAATACCTTTATTATATAGTAAAATGGAGGTAGTGGTATATTCATTGGACACATTACCAGTATTAGAATTATTTTTAATGCTCCATCTTATATTAGGAAAGGTTCTTCCATTAAACAATCTTAAATTAATTAAAATACCTTTTAATTCCTCATGTGGTTGCCCGAATGGTATCATATAGAAAAATAGAGGAGTAAATATCCGAGTGGATTCTATATCATAAAATGATTTTATTTCGGAGTCCGTTAAATTTGGTTTATCAATACGAACTAATCTACCATCCCTCTTTTTGTATACCGGTACTGTTAAATAGTCTGGTACGTTCTTGAATATGGTATAATTATTGGAGGCAGTATTCATTTTACTCATATCTCCTACATTAAACCAGTATGCAAAATCCTCAGTTATTTGTTTAATGGTAAAATTTTCTATGATACTATCATTTTTCCTACTATTTTTATCAATATAATTAATAGTTAGTAAATTACTAATAAGAGTATGGTTAAAATCAGATTTTAAATTGGTTATATCATCTCCGGTATACCCATAATCCACCATATATTCATCCTGCGGTATGGTATTGTCCGCGTATTTTATTCGTATATATTTGGTTCTATAGTTAATAAAACATGCTTTAAAATCCGAACTTACAAAACTATACATACCAGTATGTTCGGTTCTATAATCCGGACCAAAAAATTGAATACTTTTTATTTTATTTTTATTTTTATCTATATTTTTTAATTCCAAAACAGTACCGACCAAACCTTTTGATAATATTTTGTTAGTACCGTTATGTATTTTAGTCCGTAGACCTATTGAATGTAAATGGTTTTTTGTACCATAATTAACAATAGTATACTGGATATCATATGTCGGATCTATATGGATTATATTATTGGCAAGTTGGTTACCATTTAATTTATTATATTTTTTAAATACTTCGGAACTGTCTTTGGAGATGCCTGGTTTATTACCATTACCAGGATTTCCAGAACCATTATTATTTTTTACGGAAAAATTAATTTTTGGTTTTTCTGGATTATTATTTTCTATACTTTCCTGGGTATACAAATGAGAATTTGTGAATACTTTAAGTCCTCCACCTATTTTACTTTTTATATTTTCTCGGACTCCTGAATAATCAAAACCTAAATGTATAGGTAAGAAATGGGCTTCCATAAATAATCCTAATAGATACATTCTCCATCTATAAGTTTTATCTATATCTTCAGATACATCTCCTTCTGGTAATTCCAGAACTAAATTGAATAAATTGGTAGTCCCAAAACTTTGGAAATCAAATTCATTAGTATCATTTTTATATGCAACCTCATATCTTTTCTGTGTTTGTAACATCTCATCTGCATCTTTCTCGAAATTAGAAATCAGAGGATGCCATTTTCTAACAATTTTTAATATTTTTTTAGGATTCTTGTATCCGAACCACTTTAATATACCTAATAAAGCCCTTATATTACCGGTACTCATTAATAATACATTATAACAGGCCAATAATTGCAAGTACTTATCATTCATAAAGGCATAGTCAATATTATTAGTTGTATTCAAAGTATCATTATGGGATACATTCATAGCCCGGAATTCATGGGTGGTCAAATCATCCAGTCCTTTGTTGGCTAAATTTACCAGTATATCACTTTTTAAGGTCTCAAACTCTGCTCCTATGTGTATAACAAATTCATACTCATTACCTTCTTTATCGGTAGTGGAAATAGTAAGAGGTTCTATGATTTCAAGAGCATTACCAGAACTTTCTACATCAAAATCAGCCACAGAGTTCGAGAGATAAAAAAATCTACCTCCCGAACAATTGGCTACCATATTGATTGGAATAAATGTTGTGTTGGTATTGGGGGTTATGGTCAGATCCTTGACTAAAACATTAGTAGAATCAACAATATTAAATACACTATCAGACCGAAATTTAAATTGTAATTTAATTGTTCGTCCGAATAAATCTCTCCCAGTTCTCCTCGCGCACTGGCCTTTAAAGTATTCCAGTAGGCTTTTCCTCTCAATAATAATTGTTTTACCATAATTAAAATCAGTACTTAAAATTTTATTAAAAAATATAACATCCTTATCCTTTAAAGTTGTATTGTTTTCCTCTTCATGTGTATATATTTTTTTATAGTACCGGGCTGGTAATTCACATAGGTTTATATAGTTATTTTCGGTATTTTCCATTAGGATTTTTTACTTATATTTTTTTCGTGTACATCAATTGGTTAACCTAACCAAACGGTTTCCTTATATAAATAATAAGTACCACTTACCAAAAAATATTCCTAAAATGGCTTTTAATTTCTCTCAATTTTGGATACCGGATAATTATATTTTAGTTCAATACTACCATCTAATATACTATCCGGAAAATTTTCGTGGGAGATTGCCAAAATCTTTTTACCAGGTAAATTACTTTTTAGAATATTTATTAACTTATATTTAATTTCCGGATCCAAATTAGTAAATAATTCATCCAAAAATATAATATTCATGTTATTATGATATAAAATAGTGGTTATTATGGATAAAATAACAATCATATCCACTGATTTAGTCTGGCCGGTACTTAATGAACTAATATCTATATCATCATGTTCCAAGTTCTTGATTTTACATTCAAACTCATTACCAGTAAAATAAGGTTGGTAAGGCAGACTTAGTTGAGCACTATAACTTTCAATATGTCTATTTAAAATAGGTACAAATTTACTAATAACCTTGTTTCTAACCGGACCGATCAATTCCTTTATGAGTTCATCCAGCAAAATCTGTTCTTTTTCGACTACCGTAATTTGTTGTTCCAGAGTTAAATCCTCTATGGAGATATCCCCATCATTTTCCTTAATATCTTTACCAGCTGGAAATGGAGTAGAACCTACCATATTTTTCTGTAATTGGTTTATAATAACCTCATTTTCTTTTATTTTTTGTTTGATCTCCTCCTCTATATTTAAGTAATTTGCTTTTAATTCCCTTTGGTATTCATATAATTGACCTTCGAGTTCCAAAAGTTGCTTGGTTATCACACTCCCTTTATCACTAAGGTCATTTATTTTATGCTTTAGATTATCCAGGACATTATCTGTACCATCTATAGAAAAATCCCTTAAGCAAGTAGGACAGGTACATTGTTTCTGTTTTTTTAATAAAGTCAAAGATTTACTATAATTCTTAATAAGTGCATCATACTCCCCTTGCTTCTCCTTTAGAGGTTCCATTTGGTTTTCCTTTATATCCGGTATCAAAACATCCTTTAACTCTTTATATCTCTCATTAATATACACTTTATCCATTAATTCCAGATATAAATTATCATTTTCTTGTTCTAATTGTTTAATTTTCTCCGAATCTTGACTTAAACGGGCATCCCTTAAACGAATTTCTGTGTTCAACTCTATTAGCTTCTCCCGATTGGAACTCATTTTTGACTTTAATTTCTCAATTCCAGGATTTAATTGTTCTAAACCAAGCAAAAAATCCAATAATTGGCGGGAGTCTTTGGTATTCAGGGTACTTAAGGATTTGAAATTATTAAAACTAATAATACACATCATATCCATTATATATCCAGGTATATCATAATATTCCGTTTCCAAAGTTTTTTGGACATCCAATTTATTAGCCCCATCTAATTTTTTCTCTTTATCTGGTATACCCCCATCAATGGTAATGAGTAATTGAGAGGTCTGATATCGTTTCATCTCCCTAAAAATATGTATATGATTACCAGCTCCATTGATAAATTCAATTTCCACAAAACCTCTATTCTTACCCCAAGTAAGCAATTGTTTATTGGTTTTATTGCGTACGGTTCCATACAAGGCAAATAAAATGGCCTCTCCAATACTGGTTTTTCCAGAACCTATTCTACCCTTAATATGTACAAAACCATCCGGTATATCGTGCTCAAAATCAATGTACTGATCCTCAAAACTTTTAAAATTATTCAGTCTTAGGTTTAATATCTTCATATGTATAAAAATCAAAATCTTTATTAAAATCGTCGTTTATGTTTTCCAATTTTACAAAATTACAAGGATATTCTGTAAATGTTTTTGCCATATCTCCGTACGGTGTGGTATTTAAATCAGTTCCTTTCCTTAATTTTAAAATAGTAAGAGTGTGTCCAAAATATTTTTTCATACCATTTAAATGAGTTAAGGTGACCGGTACCCCCACTGGCAGCACTTTTTCTATGAAAAATTTATATTCCCCTAATCGTTCTTTCCGGTTTTTCTCGTCCAATGATTCCCCCACATTACCTTGTAACATTTTATATACTATTTCTTTTTCATTATAGGTCTTATATAAAGGAACCTCAGGAGCATCCGGACCTAAAAAATCTCCACTACAATGTACCAAATTAGTATAACTAACTTGAATATCATAACCACGTGGTATATAACAGGTTCTTAAATTCGGAAATATATTGGTTATTCGATTCTCATAAGAAATCTCATTACCCCTGATGGCCGCATTATACCCATCTTCAGACATGAAATAATTGAATTTTATACCGGATTTCTCTATATATCCATATTCATCCGCATAATATCTTATACTACTTGGTATAGATTTAGCAATAAATACATCCCCCTGGTTAAAATGTATTGAATGATTGTTATTCTCGTATCCTTCGCTATACAATCTTACCTTAAATAAATCAGTGGCCATATTTAACCGCAAATTTATCCTACGAGCGTGTTTTATGGATTTTTTGGAATGGAAATTATCAGCCAGTTTAGTAGTAATATCAAAATCCTCCACTATGTCCGGTTCTATCTCTATTTTTGGATATATATTAATGATAGATTTATGATTATTATTATGGCAACCAGGATGTAATAAAAAGGTAAGTTTACGGATACCATTTAAATAATGTCCGGGAGTATAAAAAGGACCAAAATCAATAAAATAGTATAAATAATCCTTCTCGTACACATTTATATACAGAGTACGTTCTCCAGTTTCCTCATTTATTTCCATAGAAAAAGAAGGAAATTCCTTTTGTCTTTCCCGTAAATTCGGTTGTTTATAGAATTTACTGGTATTTATATGTGGATGTATTAAATCGAATAAAATCTCTGGAGTATTGGATAGATATCGTTTGTTACTCTCAAACACCCCATTTTTAATAGTTGAAAATAAAGAATTAGCCATGATTTTTTTAATAAATATATTTTAAACCGGTAAATTTATCATCATAAGACCACTTGAATACATGATATAGACCCAAGTTGCTATCTAAAAACACTCGATTATTGGAATAAAGGGTGGTGAATTTCCGTAAAACTGGATTATTATTAAGGGCCTCCAATATTCTCTTTTCCTCGCTCCTTATTTCATCATAATTAAAATTAAAACGAACCCATAAATCCAGTAGGATATCCCTATTTCCTTGGTGACTTCCCCCAATTATATTATTACCATCCAAT
>FLRZ01000939.1_pt1 | contig 9732 bp, 14 predicted proteins | sample 1550531 | NCBI WGS metagenome assembly FLRZ01 (sample SAMEA4031772, study PRJEB14383) | metagenome | biome: human; feature: oral; material: saliva | place: Philippines | collected 2014 | reverse complement strand
TCACTCATTAGGTCGCCTAAAAGCGTTTGAGTGTCTTCATTTTTTGGTGTGACATCGATAGGGTCAGTTTTTACTTCCTCAGTTTGGTTGTCTGAGATAAGGCCCTCTTGCATTTCGGTCGAGAGTGGGGCGTATTTGCTCAAAATGCTCTTGAGTACAGTCTTTTGAGCCATAGCGTCAAAGTCTGTAGACCAAGGCCCTCTTGCGTAAGTCTTTGAAAAACGTTTTCCGTGGCTTTCTGCTTGCTCTTTTGTCCAAAAAGTCAGTTTCTTAAAGCCGTTCACAAGCTCAAATGTTGCAAAGTAACCATAAACTTCGTCTTCGGGTTGCGTGAAATCAATGTCCAATGTTTCAAATAGCGGATCGTATGATTTGAATTGTGCTTTATAGACCTTTCCGGAATTAATAGCCTTAAACTGCCCAGAGCGGATAGCTAACTGGATAAGTCCTTTGTACCCAAGCTGGAACTGTGCATCTTGCTTGTAAGGTACGATGTAAGCAAACCCTAGACTTGGCTCAATTGGTAGGTTAAGGACCGCTGCTTTCATTGCCGCTGTCATGATTGAGGTGTTGCTAGCTCGTGCCAAAAGATTGTTGTTATTCACAATTGACAAGAGACTTGCTGTGAATTGTCGCTCATTTCCGTTGAGTACCTCTTGAAATTTTTGCTTTACTGCCGGTGTGTTAAAAAAATCTTTGTGTGCTAATTGATTTGTCATGTTGTTCTCTCTTTCATTTTTTGTAAAAGTGTTTTCTTGCGTGTTTTTGAACTTTCATTTTTGTCCAAGGTATATTTATACCGACAAGGTGTTTTTTCTTCTCAGAAGTGCTTTCTTGATACCCTCTCGCACCTTAAAATTGATTTTACGGTCGTTTCTTTCTTGGCGGTCTAGCGAATGGGCTGACTGTACCTTCTTTCAATTTTGCGTGAATGTAAATTCTGCGACCTCTATCGTCTAATTCCTCTGAAATGATTTTATAGAGTTCTAATCGTTTTTCAATCTTGGTAATATGTCTGCGTACACTTGTTTCAAAGTACCAAGATTTTTCTAATTCGTCATATCGTACAACTGTTTCTCGTTCTTCTGGTAAATAAGCCATTTTCTTTCTCCTTTCCCTAGCGTGCTAAAAAACCACTGTCGATTTCTTAGCAAAATACATATATTCGTTGATTTTGCTGATAAATGAGTATAAATCTAGCTCGTCCATCATTTTCTGTTTGTGGCTCTCTGAGATTACAAGCCCATGAATGCGCTCATAGTCTTCAAAGAGTTTTAGTTTTACTTCTGTTTCTGTCAAAGCATCATCCTCTTGTCTTGTTGTGTCTTGAATTGATAAACGTGTTCATTCGTCGTTCCAAGCCCTGTCTTTTTAAAAATCCTCGAATAGACACGCTTGCCATAAGTCCCCATGATATCCCGTGGGCTTAAGTTGGTCGTGATGATAGTCTTGGTACGCTTGTTCAGAATGCTGTACAAGATACCGTTAGACCATTCTGTCACTTTCTCAGTCCCCACATCGTCGAGCACTAGCCATTCGGCTTCCGAAATGCGTCTGATATACTCAGCTTCAAGGCTGAAATCTTCCTTGATTTTGGCTAGTAAGTCAACGATGTTGATGAATAGCCCCATCTTCTTCGTGTGATCAGACAAGGCTTTAAGTGCTGAATAAGCTAGATGGCTCTTACCGACACCAGTATCACCAATGAGAACGATGTTGTATTCTTGCCCGTCTAGATACCCTCTGAGTTGACTTCGAACGTTTTTCAAGTCTTCTTTCTGCTCTCTGGTTACTGCTTTGTAATTGTCAAAGCTGGCATTCCTCAAATCATCATCGAGCAAGCTGAAATCTTTGAGAAAGTACAAACGCTTCTGCTCTTGCTCACGCTCATACTGTTCTTGTGCCTTGATTTCATTCTGTTTAGCTTGTTCCTCACGATGGCATAGCTCACATACAGTGTATGGTTTGCTGTTTGGGAGCTGGATTGTGACATAGTTTCGCTTGTGCTTGTCGCAGTATTTATCACTAACCGTCATATACTGCTTGCGCATTTGCTTGGCTGTTTGTTCTAAACTCATAAGCAGTACCTCTTAATACTTGCTACAAGCTGGGCCAAATTTAACGGGTCTGTCATCATTGTTTTTGCGGCCTTCAAAACTTCGTTGTTCTTCATTCTGTTGAGCGACTGTTTTGATGCCATTCTGTGCCCAAGATTTCAAGATAGAATTAACATAGCCAAAGGAACGTTTTGAGTTGTCCGCTGCTTTATCAATGGCTATCTTGATTAATTCTGTTTCCATTCCATCAATAGCTTGATAGGCTTCAATCTGTTGGAGTTGGAATCCATCTAAGAGACCAATGCGATTTTGATAGTAATCAAAGATATTGAAATCAGATTTATCAGCAGTAGCAGAAGATAGCTTTTTATTCTCTGCTTCTGCTTCTGTCTTTATATCTAGTTTTAGTTCTTGTTTTAACTCTACTTCTTCTTCTTCTTCTGACTCTATCTCTTTCTCTATCTCTTTCTCTTTCTCTATCTCTTTCTCTATCTCTATCTCTGTTGGACACTGGTTGGACATCAGTTGGACATTGTCCAATTTGGTTGGAATTTGTCCAACCTTGCGATCTTTTCGCTTGTATTGTGCCCAATTTGTTTCTTGTTCTAACAAGGCCTCAGCTTGTGGAAACTTAGCATTTCCGTTTGTATCGATTTGAATGAGACCGCATTTTGTAAAGTAAGCTATTGTCATACTGACATCATCCTCGCTTACATCTAACTTGAGTGCTAGTTCTTGAATTAGGTTGTCAAAATATCCTTCGTAATACAGAATGCAATCAGTTTCTAAACTCTCAAGCATGAGACGGATATAAATCACCGTCATGGCATAACCACCGCTCACACTTTTTAGGCGCTTGATAAACAAGTTGTCAAAGAATTTCTTATCAAATTTGAGCCAAAAATAAACTTTAGTTTTTGTTTTAGCCATTTACCACCTTTAACACCTACTCTCCCACCACTACTGATATTTAATTAGTTATCTTCTTTTTCGTTGTACTTCTTAAAGCTGAGACTAAGTGCTGTGATCCCCGCTGCAATTACCACAAGTCCTAGAGTGCTAGCAATTCCTTCTTTTTCACCAGTATGTGGAAGAGTGCCACCGTAAACGGCTGCATTTACCGCCTCTTTTGGCTCAGAATCGAGTTTATAAGATACTGTGGTATATTGTGCCACTTTGTTATTAGGACGCTCTACGCTCGTTTTAGGGGCTTTTTCTGGCGTGCTAGGTTTTTCTGGTGTTGGTTTAGTTGGCTCTACTGGAATTTCAAGCTCTGGCAAGTCCAAAACTGGTGCATCAAATGGTACGACACCTCCAGACCATTCTGGCTTATCAATGCTAGGTGCATCGAATGGAGTAGTTCCGCCATGCCATTCTGGCTTATCCAAAACTGGTGCATCATTTGGCACTGTTCCGATTGGCTCAGTATATTCTGGTTTCACACGTTCTTCAGGAATACCAGGGATGCCACCCTCAAATTCCGGGATGTCAACTTTTGGAGCTTCACGAGGAATTTCAAACGTTGGTTCTGGTTTGTTTTCGCCTGATGCATCGCCACGGCCACCGACGAGTTGAACATAACTGTATGAAACAGCACCATCTGACTCAGCTTTTAACTCAACCTTATTGGTTGGATTAACGCTATCCTTAACTGCATTTGTCAGTTTGGTTTTATAGTTCAAGTAAATCATATGGTCAAGTCGGTCCATTTTGATTTCAAAGCCATGCTCAGATTTGCTGATTGACTTAACTAAATCCATTGCTGAACCTTTATCAATCCATGGATTCACGCTCTCAATGTTCTTAACCTCAAAGAAGTTATCCACAAGGGTTTGATTGTCACTCATTGTGTCAATCAATGTCACATAATTCAACACACGTCTTGCGTAGTTAACACGAGCTGTCCAATTAATCACTGTTGGATCATCTTTATCTTGTGATCCCCATTTAGAAATGAGTTCGTCTTTACCAATTTCCTGCTCCTTACCAATGTTGGCAGTTACTACCGTTCCATTAAAGTTAACATTTACTGGTTTGCCGCTTTCAACTTTGTCAGTCCACTTAGCATCGAGCTTAAGACTCATTTGCTTGTTGAGTGGATGAGTAGCAAAGTAGTTATTGAATACAGTCGTAACTGTTTGTGTCTTAGGGTCAGTTGAAGCCTTACCCACAACAGCTTTTTCTGGGTTATAGACATCAAAATCATAGTTTGTTTGGAAGTTGATTTCTTTTGGAAGGTTGAATGTTACCTTATCCCCTTCGTTGATAGGCATATCATCGGGGAATTTGACATCTTTATATTCCACCGTAAAACCGCTGTATTTCCCAGTTCCGTTTGATTGGTCAACAACCACATCTGGATTAGTTACTTTAATTTCGTTGTCTTCTTTGACAAATTCAGTAGGCTGTTTAGGCGTTTCTGCGACTGGTTGTGCTACTGTTTCCGTTACTGGTGTTTCTGCAATCGGTTGAGATTCTACTGGTGCTGGCGGAGTAAATACTGGCGTTTCCGCCACTGGTTGAGCGGTTTCGCTAGGTGTCACCGTAATATTCCCAGCATTGTCAGCGGTATAGACGTTAGACACGGCTGGTTGTGTGTCTGCCACTGGTGCAGCAGTTTCGTCCGCTGACACTGACCCAGCTCCAATCAATAGAGCTGTAGCAAGTGCCAATGTTCCGCATAACCCATAGGCTTTAGATACAGTGAATCCTGGTTTTGCAATTACTTGTGTTTTCATGGTATAATCTCCTTGGTATAATTTTCTTGCATGGGCCCTAACCCATGCTTTTTTAGTGCATTCAATCCGCACCCATAGCCCACCGTTTCATGTTTTTTCAATGTTTTTTAGAAAGATATGTGTGGGAAAAGTTTATATTTTTGGGGAAAGGTATAAGTTACACTCCACGGTGAGCCGTGGCTACGGATTGAAAGATTAACGATATTATTTGTATTTAGCTAAAAGCTCACGCTCACGTTTTTGGCGAGCTTCGTATTTGCGTTCGTTTTCTTCGTAAGGTGTCCATACTGGCTCAAAAAAATATTCTGGTTCTTTAGTTTCTTTGGCAAATAGCCATTTAAGTAGTTTTTTCATTTTTAAATTCCTTTCTTATCCCTAACCGCACTAGAAAGCTAGTGAGGACTTTTTTAGGAGGCCTATTATAACTAATGGTATTGCTTGTATTGTTCTTAACAGGTATATACCTCACTAGCTCACTGCTACGGCTAGGGTTATGTGCTAGGCAATCTCTTGCCAGTTATTGTTAAACCAATCTCTTACGGGATCCCGTGGGTATCTGATTTGACTCCCTCGCCCTTTGTCGATTTTTGGGAAACCGTCAAGGTTGGTTATTCGTAAAAATTCGGTATAGTTGCCAATTCCTAGCATGGACTGGCACTGTTTAGCAGTCAGAATCAGTGGGAGCGTTTCGTCTATGTCGAACGCCTTTGTTTTCTCTGCTATGACTGCCGTCAGCATGCTGTCGAATTGGTCAGCCAGTGGTTTGAATGGGTCGTTCATGATACAACCCCCCTTCCTATCCTGGCAAATACTCTTGGTTAAGAAATTTGTTGATGAAATACTGCTGACCCTTGCCAGTGACCTTAGTCGTAGTGTTGACTGTGGTGTGACCGTCAGCGTGGTTGATATTGGTCTTCTTGAGTTCAAACAGACCTAGTTGCATACTTTTCTGCGTTGGTTGGTTCCAAGACTCGCCGCGGCGACTGATTAGGTAGCCGTTTGCTCGCAACCACTGAAAGAGCTTGTTTTGACCAATGTCAATGCCGTTCTGTTTCAGGATTTTAGCTAGTTCACCAATAAGACAAGATGACTTGCTAGCACTTACTGCATCAGCAAAGAGGACTTTCGGTTTGTCAGCTTCGATCTGAGCTTCTAGCAATTTTTTAGCCTCACGTTCTTCTTTGAGTCTTTGTAATGTTGCTATGGCAAAATCGGGGTTGTCCAGTAGTTCATCAGTTGCAAACATCCCATTTTTTCGGATTGTGGGTAAAACTTCGGATGTCACCCAACGTTTAAACTCCTTAGCTTGTGGTAACTTGCTTGATAGGATGAGCGAGTAAAGGCCTGATTCGTTGATGATTGTTAAATCTTGCTTTCCTCCAAGGGTGTCAAATTTTGAGACCCCCTTATCATCTTCGTCAACATGGCTTTTTAAAGCTTGTCTAGGATTTGTATATCCCAGAACTTCTGCCACATCCTTACCGACAAAGTAAGGCTCATTGTTAATTGTTACTGTTCGGACATCTTGTCCGTGGAAGTTAAAAATTTCGTTCATTTTTCCCTTTCTGTTTTTGATATAATAGTTTTAAAAAATAATTGGAGTTTTATTATGGAAGTTCTATCAAACAAAGCGCATTGCTTAATCAAAACATTTATTAAAATTCGGAAATCTAACAAACGGGGCCGAATTTACTACAAAGAAAATAAAGAATTAATAGATAATAACGATATTTTTATTCAGGAGCTTTGCGACAAAGGCTTATGCGTCAAAGACGTTTCTGGCGACGTAGGTCTCACGAAGAAAGGTCTTTATTATTTGCCAGAATACAAAGCATTCATGAAACGGACGCTATTAACTTCTTTATGGCTTCCATTCATAGTTTCTATTCTAGGAACATCTTTTACCTTGTTTCTTAATTATTTGATAAAACTTGTGATAGGCTTAATCAACTGTAAAGGGTAAACCAAATAACTTGTGGATAATCAGTTTGATAATAAGGAAAACCCCTACCCCGATAATCGAACCCGATATAGTGCCGACAATTGCCAAAAAGGTACAACCGATTATTAACCCGGTATCACTCCAAAACCAATCGTCAATGACGTCTTTGATTTTTTCAAAGGCTTTTTTTATTTTCTTCATGTTTGTTCCTTTCATAATTTTAATTATTTAGTTCAAATTCTTGAACTTCATAGTTAAAAAAATATTCAATAATCTCATTTTTTGAGATTCCTAATAATCTAGCTGCCTTCACAATTTCGTCTTGTTGCCACTTTGCTTTTCCGTTGATTTTGAATGAAATCGTTGTTGGAGTTATGCCGATAGCATTTGCGAAATCTTCTTGAGTTCCGTATTTTTCTTTGATACGACCTTTTAATTTAGCATAGTCAAATCTCATTGAGTTCTCCTTTCTAAGTTCAATCTCTTGAACTTTATGGTTTTATTTTAATCTTCATCTTTTTATTTGTCAACAGTTTTTGTTCAATTTTTTGAACTTTTTTTAGATTTTTCTTGAACTTTTTTATTTTCTACTATATAATAAAGCCATAAAGGAAAAGGAAAAAATATGAAAAATACTACTGCTTCACGTTTGCAGCAAGTGATGAGCGAACGAAATTTAAAACAAGTTGACGTAATTTCTCTTTCAAAAGTGCATCAGAAGGAACTGGGCGTTAAACTTGGAAAGAGTGCTTTGTCTCAATATATCAATGGGAAATCAACACCAGACCAAGAAAAGTTGGTGCTACTTGCTAGAACGTTGGGGGTATCTGAAGCGTGGCTCATGGGGTATGATGTACCTATGACGAAAGAACAACCACAACAACCCAGCTCCCACGATATCGATGAAATCATAGCAAACGCTATGATGTTTGATGGCAAACCGTTGACCGAGGATGATAAGCGGGCTATCCGTGGCATCATTGCGGGATATATGAGCAGTAAGGGGGAATAGTATGGTAAGTATCGCTATGAAGCCAAACCCATTTAAAGAAAAGATTGCTGGAGTCAAGCTTTTTGAAGCTGACAGTGGTGAAGAACTTAGCACATTAAACAATTTATCGAGTTATCCGATAGGGTTGGCACTGAATTGTTCTATTGATTTCTTCAACATCCAACCCGAAACAAACTACACGCTAGTAGTTACTGCGAATTTTCCAAGCAGAGCCCCTTATCCTGTCCATGCTACAAACATTTATATACCAGCGTCGAACATTTCGGCTCCCGATAGCGAAGGATATGGAAAAGCAGCCGGAGATTTTGCTTTTGACTTGACTTTGATGGAAAAAGGGGATTTGTTCTTGTTGTTTGCTTTGACAAAAGGTAGCGAGGCTACTGATACATTTTACTGCTACTACTATTTCGGGGGTGGTATAAATGAATAATACTCGAGATATCGAAATTCCTAAAACAAATGACACCGCAAACGCTAGACGGTCTAAGGTATCTTCTATAAACTCTGGCAAAAGAATCAACACCCAAACACCCCATACAAGTGATATAATGGATTTACAAAATCAAATAGATGAGGTAAGACAAATGGCTATTGACTTGTATCGTGAACTGGATATCCAAGCACTGGAGCAAAGATTGGAAAAAAACGAAGAAAACACCCAACGCTTCCTTCAACAAACAGCTCAGAGTTTAAATCAAGACAAGACTGAACTATCTCTTCGCACTGATCAGTTAGGACGTCGTATTGAAAAGATTGAAAACAAACTAGATGACATGTACGCCAAAAACGAACTAGACTTAAAATTCCAGATAATGGACCAAAAGATTGACGCTAAATTTGATACCTTTGGTCAACGCATGGAAAATATGTTTTTAGCTCAAACCAATAGGCAACTTGAGGAACAAGCCAAGAACAGAAAAGAATTCACTTACTGGTTTATTGGTATCCTTGTAGCTCTTGCTGGTATTGCTATTCCTGTCTGGTTCGGCAAATAATATCATCAAGGCTTGAAAATTCAAAATCTTATTGACCGAATGCAAAGGTATGCATCTGATTACACAAAAACGCCAGAACTGGTTAAAATGTTTACTATTTTTTGTAAAATCATTGACAATAAGTAAAACATTTTGTAAACTATTTTTAGTGGAAGACTGATTAAGTTCAGCGCCCTATGGCTTGTGCGTGCGCAAGTGTAAGGGAACAAAACGTCTAAAAAGGGCCAGTTCGTTTGTCGAATTGGCTCTTTTTGTTTTTTTATAGAAACCGATACGAGGAAGCTATGCCTGAAAAAGAATTACTTGAGCAATTCAACGTGTCTCTTTGTGAGTTTGACTCTAGCCAGTGGTCTCGAGATGGGTTTCTAGACCACGTTAACCGTGTGGTTTACATCAATAGGGATTTACCCACCGAAAGACGTTTAAAGGTCTTACTGCACGAATTAGGGCACCTAGAACACGACCCTAAACACTATGAACGGTTGCGTGAAAAGTATGAGGCTCAAGCGAATAGGAATATGATTCGTGGATTGCTCGAAAATGAATCCCTGGACGACTTTAACTACGTCCACTTTATGGAAAAATATAATCTCACCACTATTTGTGATGAGACTTTTGTAAAAAATGAATACCTAAAAATGATGAGGAATTGATATGAAACTTTTGAAAAAATACAAATGGTATATCTTAACAATTATTGTTTTATTCTGCCTTGGCTTAATGTTTGTGCCACGGTCTGGGAAGGAATCAAAGGAAACAAAACAGCCTAAAGCTGTCAAAGTAACAAAACACACCACAAAGTCAAGTAAACATAGTTCTTCTTCGACTTCAAAAGTTTCTAGCAGTTCAAGTTCAGAGCAACCGCAACAACCACAAGAACAGACGCAAACTGAAGCTTCCCAACCTCAGCAAGAAAAACCTATTGACGGTGTAGGCCCTACGCAATCACAAGTAGACCAAGCAACTGAACAATATGGGTATACTCCGG
>FLRZ01316621.1_pt1 | contig 10001 bp, 9 predicted proteins | sample 1550531 | NCBI WGS metagenome assembly FLRZ01 (sample SAMEA4031772, study PRJEB14383) | metagenome | biome: human; feature: oral; material: saliva | place: Philippines | collected 2014 | reverse complement strand
ATGACGGGAATATCGACCGCTTCGCTGACGGCGCGGGTCAGCGGCAGGTTGAAGCCTTGTTTCGTGCCGTCCCTGTCCATGCTGGTGAGCAGGATTTCGCCCGCGCCGCGCCGCTGCATTTCAACCGCCCATTCGACTGCGTCCAAGCCCGTCGGCGTGCGTCCGCCGTGGGTGAAGATTTCCCAGCGGGTGTTTTCGGGATTGACGGCTTTGGCATCGACGGCGACGACGATGGCTTGCGAGCCGAAAAATCCGGCGGCTTCGTTGACTAAATCGGGATTGGTGACTGCGGCGGTGTTGATGCTGGCTTTGTCCGCACCGGCATTGAGCAGGCGGCGGATGTCGGCTACGGTGCGCACACCGCCGCCGACGGTCAGCGGAATGAAAACTTGTGAGGCAACGTCTTCGATGACGTGCAAAATGGTGTCGCGGTTGTCAGAGGAGGCGGTGATGTCGAGGAAGGTCAGCTCGTCCGCACCTTCGTCGTTATAGCGTTTGGCGACATCGACAGGATTGCCCGCATCGCGCAAACCAAGAAAGTTTACGCCTTTGACGACGCGGCCGTCTTTAACGTCGAGACAGGGGATGATGCGTTTTGCCAGTGCCATTTCGAATGCCTTTCCAAACCTAGGAATAAGGTCGTCTGAAAGTGAGCGAAGCGGGTTACGCTAAAACGAGTGCAACGAGTTTCGCTAAAACCTATACAACGGATTTTACCCAAACGGACAACCCGTTTCAGACGACCTTTCAAATCATTGATACCGGCAAGGCAGGTGTTACGCCAGCCAGTTGTGAACCCATTTGGGCAGGTGTTGGAGCAGTTGGAAATAGCCGACGCCCGCAATGGCGGCGAATACGCAGGAAGTCATAAAGTTGCCGCTGAAACGTCCGACCAGATAAAACACTGCGCTGGCAAATGCCCACAACGCGCCGTTAAACACCATCCAATAGGTGTCGATCATCGGCATATCGAACGCGGAAAGCTGGCGGACGAGGATGGCGATGATGGTAAATCCCAAACCTTCGCTGACGGCGCGCACGTTGCGACCGGACGACCAGATAATCCAAAAGCCCAAAATAAATGCTTCAAACATGAAATACCCCTTAAAAAGTAAATAAAACAATTAAGTGTGGGATGGTGAGTCCCAAGCAATATTCGGCGGTCAGCCGCCTTTTATTGTGAAGAAAAATGGACGAACCCGTCTTTGTGTCCTGTTTATACGGACAGAACAATAATAAAGGTAAACGGGTTCAACCGATTATTGTGTATCTTCGCCCCGCTATATTGTTTTAAAACGGCGGGACAAGTGAGTAAGAAAACGTTTAGTCATTTCAGACGACCTTGATGGTTGTTTTTGAATAAGGTCGTCTGAAAAAGAACGCAATGAGTTTCGCTAAAACGAGCGCAGCGGGTTTCGTCAATACAACTTACGTCAGCGAATCCGCCAACTGCTGCGCTTGGGCAAAATCAATACTGCCCTCGTAAATCGCACGACCGGTAATCGCACCCGCCACGCCGTGTTTCTCAACGGCACATAAAGCGCGGATGTCGTCCAAATTAGTCAATCCGCCCGATGCGATAACCGGAATGGCGACGGCTTGCGCCAATTTGACGGTCGCGTCGATGTTCACGCCACTCATCATGCCGTCGCGGCCGATGTCGGTATAGATGATGCTGTTGACGCCATCGTCCTCAAAACGTTTTGCCAAATCAATCACATGATGTTCGGTTACGGTCGCCCAGCCGTCTATCGCCACCATGCCGTCTTTGGCATCCAGTCCGACTATAATCTGCCCAGGAAACGATTTGCACGCCTCGCGTACGAAGTCGGGATTTTTCACTGCCGCCGTACCGATAATGACGTCGTTCAGTCCCAAATCCAAATATTTTTCAATGGTTTCCAAGTCGCGTATTCCACCACCCAGTTGCACGGGAATGTCTTTGGCAACGGCAGCGAGGATGTCCTTGATGGCGGGAAAGTTTTGCGGAACGCCGGCAAATGCGCCGTTCAAATCCACCAAATGCAAACGGCGCGCGCCTTGTTTGAACCAATGCAGCGCAGTTTCGGCGGGCGAATCGGAAAACACCGTCGCCTGTTCCATCAAACCCTGTTTCAGGCGCACGCAGCGACCTTCTTTTAAATCGATTGCGGGAATTAGCAGCATGGGAGTCCTATCCTTATGCGGAGTGTATTTTACACAAATTATCGAGTTTTAGCAGATTTGAATAATTCAAGTTAACAGTAATACGAAATCCTAATCAAAATCGCTTGAAAATTCTTTTCAGACGACCCAATTAATTTCTAGAAATCAAAGGGTAAGCCTTTTCAACCTGTCCAGTCCAAGAAATTGCGTAACAGCAACAATCCTGCGTCGTGGCTTTTTTCAGTATGGAACTGGGTGGCGAACACATTGTCTTTGCCGACGATACAGGCAAATTCGTTAGGATATTCGCTGGTAGCAAGGACAGTTTCGGGGTCTTCGGGAGCGAAGTAGTAGCTGTGTACAAAGTAAAAGCGCGTTTCTTGACCAATGTCTTTAAACAGCAGGTGCGGGCGGGTTTGGCGTACTGTGTTCCATCCCATATGCGGCACTTTCAGACGACCTCCGTGTGCATCAGTTTGGTTGGCGGCGAAGCGTTTGACCCTGCCTTTAAACCAGCCCAGTCCAACAGTGTCGCCTTCTTCACTATGTTCGAACAATAATTGTGCGCCGACGCAGATGCCGAAAAACGGTTTGTTTTTCAAGCCGTCTTCCACTGCTTCGCCCAAACCGCTTTGCCGCAATGCAGCCATACAGTCGGGCATCGCGCCCTGACCGGGAAAAATGATTTTGTCGGCTGCAAGGATGTCTTCAGGACGGGCGGTCAGGTAAATTTCGGCAGCTTTGCCGGACAAGGCTTGCGCGGCTTGTACGGATTTGAGGACGGAATGCAGGTTGCCCATGCCGTAATCGACAATAGCGGTTTTCATGTTTTCTCCTTGGTTTGCAGCTTGTGCTTATCGGTATGGTTATGAATATTGTAACAAAACATCGTACCGGAAGGACAAAAGAAAAAGGTCGTCTGAAAATTTTCAGACGACCTTTTGCTTTACAAGGTTCTTACATGAAGAAAATAGCTGCTATGGCGACAGCGATTACACCGTAAATCGTCATCGGAATAACGGTTTTCTTGATAATCGCACCTTCGGCGTTTTTCACGTCTAGTACGGTACATACGGCGATGATGTTGTTGATGCAGACCATGTTGCCCATTGCGCCGCCGACGGATTGCAGGGCGAGGATGAGGGTAACGGACAGGCCGGTATCAATAGCGATTTGTTGCTGAATCGGGCCGAATGTCAGGTTGGATACGGTGTTCGAACCGGAGAAGAATGCGCCGATAGCACCAAGGTAAGGAGAGAAGTAAACCCAGTGTTCGCCTGCCATCGCGGCAAACTCTTTACCGATTATTTTCACCATGGAGTTGTCGCCGCCAACCATCATCAGTTGAACCATAATCAGCGCGCCCATCAAGGCAAGCAGTGGTTTTTTGGTTTGGTTGAAAGTTGCAGCGTAGAAGGCCCAGGCGTCTTTGAATTTGGTTTTATAAAGCAGGATACAAATCCAAACAGTAAAGACAAACGGAATCCATGCCGGAACGTAGAGGGTTTGGTAGGAAGCGTTGACACCTTGTCCGAAAATGTTGCCGAAGGTAATGGTCAAAGAGTCGCTGACGGTGATTTTGCTCAAATCAAACGGCAGTTGGAAGCTGAACCATTTGTCTTTGCTGGTCAGCAGGCCTTTGATGCCGAGCTGTTTGATACGGGTAACCACCAGCATACCGATAAGCATACCCAGAGGGGCAAGTGCTTTGGCGACTTGGGCGAAAGGTACTTTTTCGGCATTCGGGTCTTTCGGATGGTCTTTGCTCAAACCCCAACCGTGGTTGGCTGCGAATACGGATACCATCAGACCGATTGCGCCGGCAACGAGTGATGGGAATTCTTCGTTAACCATCGCCAATGCAACATAAGGAATGGTACAAGAGAAGACGGCGATGCCGATGAAGCCTAAGTTTTTGCGGATTTCAGACCAAGGCACGATGAAGCTCAAACCGATGACGGGGATGATGAAACCTGCGAAGAAGTGCATCACGCCGGTTTGTCTGCCGATAGCCAAGATGTTTGCGGCACTCAGGTTCAACGGTGCAAAACCGAACCAAGTCGGTGTGCCCACCGCGCCGAATGATACGGGCACGGAGTTCATGACCAGCGTAAAAATCGCCACTTTCAACGGATTGAAACCCAAGCTCATCAGAATCGGTGCAGCAATCGCAGCAGGCGTACCGAAGCCGGATGCACCTTCAATCATAAAGGCGAACGCCCAGCCGATGATCATCAACTGCGCCACAGGGTTCGGGCTGATGGTCGCCAGCCATTTACGGATAATGTCGATACAGCCGGTGGTTTCCATCATGCGGTTGAACATAATCGCACCGAAAATCACGGTAATCGGCGTCAGTGTGGAAACCAGACCGGACGCTGCGGTTGCGTTGAGCAGCATAGCGTCGTCGTTGAAATAAAACAGCTTGATGGCGTAAATCAGCGCGGCGGTAATCGGCAGCGCAATGTAGGAAGGCATGCTGTTTTTCTTAACCATCAGCCAAATCAGCAGGATGATGGGAAAAATGCTGAGGAATAGTGCCATGGTGAATCCTTAAAATCAGCGTTGTTTATCAATTTTTCTAATGATGTCGGATGCGAGAGAGATATCGAACCTTAATCTGAGAGTAATTATCAAATAAATTGGTAATACCAATTTAAAAGAACGCCGCATACTTTACGTAATCCGATGTAATCGGTCAAGTGGTTTATGTACCTTAGGCATCTACCAGACAAGGTTTTCAGGGTTTGCAAATTGGTTTCGGCATATAGCCGATCGAGGACAGCGTGTTGATTACACAGAAAAAGAAACAGTCGTTTATAGTGGATTAAATTTAAATCAGGACAAGGCGACGAAGCCGCAGACAGTACAAATAGTACGGAACCGATTCACTTGGTGCTTCAGCACCTTAGAGAATCATTCTCTTTGAGCTAAGGCGAGGCAACGCCGTACTGGTTTAAAGTTAATCCACTATATTGTCTAAACGCACTTCAGCTTTCTCCTTGTTCCATTATTCTTTTATAAAAACCAAAAGGTCGTCTGAAACCATTTCAGACGACCTTTTTCATGCGTTTATATCTTTACTTTTATTCCCACTCAATCGTGGCAGGCGGTTTACCGCTTACATCGTAAACCACGCGGTTGATGCCTTTGACTTCGTTGATGATGCGGTTGGAGACGCGGCCGAGCAGCGAGTATGGCAGTTCTGCCCAGTGTGCGGTCATGAAGTCACTGGTGATGACTGCGCGCAGTGCAACGACGTAGTCGTAAGTGCGTCCGTCGCCCATTACGCCGACGGATTTGACGGGCAGGAATACGGCGAAGGCTTGGCTGGTCAGGTTGTACCAAGATGTGCCGTTTTCATCGGTGGTGTTGCGCAATTCTTGGATGAAAATGTCGTCCGCTTGACGCAGCAAGTCGGCGTATTCTTTTTTCACCTCGCCCAAGATGCGCACGCCCAAACCTGGTCCGGGGAACGGATGGCGGTACACCATTTCGCGCGGCAATCCCAAGGCAACGCCGAGTTCGCGCACTTCGTCTTTGAACAAGTCGCGCAGCGGTTCGAGCAGCTTGAGCTTCATGTTTTCAGGCAGGCCACCGACGTTGTGGTGCGATTTGATGGCGTGGGCTTTTTTGGTTTTTGCGCCTGCGGATTCGATTACGTCGGGGTAAATCGTACCTTGCGCCAGCCATTTGGCGTTAGTGAGTTTTTTCTCTTCGGCATCAAATACTTCGATAAATTCCGCGCCGATGATTTTGCGTTTTTTCTCAGGATCGGTAACGCCGGCGAGTTTCGCCATGAATTGCTCTTCGGCATCGACGTGAATCACTTTCACACCCAAGTTGCGGGCGAACATATCCATTACCATTTTGCCTTCGTTCAGGCGCAAGAGGCCGTGATCGACGAACACGCAAGTCAGTTGGTCGCCGATGGCGCGGTGAATCAGCGCGGCGGCTACGGAGCTGTCCACGCCGCCCGACAGACCCAAAATCACTTCGTCGCTGCCGACCTGTTCGCGGATTTTGGCAACGGCTTCTTCGATGTAGTTCGGCATCGTCCAGCTCGGTTGCGCGCCGCAGATGTCCAAGACAAAGCGGTTCAATAGGGCGCGGCCTTGTTTGGTATGTGTCACTTCGGGGTGGAATTGGATGCCGTAGAATTGTTTTTCGACGTTTTCCATCATGGCAATCGGGCATGACGGAGTATCGCCGATAACGGCAAAGCCGTTGGGCAGTTTGGACACTTTGTCGCCGTGGCTCATCCAAACGTCGAGCGTGTTTGGCGCGTCGTCGTAAATATCGCGGGTCAGTTCGCTGTCGATGGTTTTGACTTGCGCGTAACCGAATTCGCGCTGGTTGCCGGGCTGTACTTCGCCGCCCAAGTGGTGCGCCATAAACTGCATTCCGTAGCAGATACCCAAAACCGGAATGCCCAAATCGAAGATGCCGGTATCGGCTTGATAGTCGGATTCGTAAACGGAATTGGGGCCGCCTGAGAGGATGATGCCTTTCGGATTGAAGGCTTTGATTTCGTCCAAAGGCATGTCGAAGGAATGCAGCTCGCAGTAAACATGGGCTTCGCGCACGCGGCGGGCGATAAGCTGGGTAACTTGCGAACCGAAGTCGAGAATGAGGATTTTGTCTTGGGTCATGGCGGGAACTTTGCAGAGTGATAGGAAACGGTCTGACTGTTTCAAAACGGGATTCCGATAACAAAACAGGTCGTCTGAAAACGGCGGATTATACCATTTTCAGACGACCTTTGCAGGGAGAGGGGCTTAGTTATCCTGCTGTTTATGCTGCTTATAAGGCACCATATCGCTGCGCGAAAGCAGCAGCAGGCAGCCCAGCACCATCATTCCCAAAGCAACCAGCGGCGAATAGCCGAGCCAGTATTGATTGTGCAGATACACCGCCGCGCCGATATACACCAGCAGCGGGCCGGACACGATAGACTGCTTGTTGACACCGTCCATCACCAAAACCGCAATCCCCGCCACCACCATACCGGCGGACACGATGGTCGAAGTTGCGGGCAGGATGTCCGTCGTTTTCAAAAACCAAACGGCACCGAAGATAATCAAAAACAGCGGCAGGAAAAGCGAAGAGCGAGACATGGCGTTACTCCGTAAAATTTCAGACGACCCTGATTATTGGGTCGCAGGGGTCGTCTGAAAAGCCTGAAGAAAGCAATCTTGGGTATGTTTTTGCAAACATAGGGCTTGATGTGTAAACGGCGGGGACGCGTTTGCGGCAGCATCGGCATCCGGCGGTCAATTCAAGCCGATCCTTGCCTCAACGCACATTTTTCATCAAACGTTGTTTTTCGCGCTTCCAGTCGGCTTCTTTCAGGCTTTGGCGTTTGTCGTGTTGTTTTTTACCCTTCGCCAAGCCGATTTCCATTTTGATTTTGCCGCGCGTGAAGTGCAGGTTCAACGGCACAATGGTATAACCCGCGCGCTCGGTTTTACCGATGAGCTTGTTGATTTCGGATTGCTTGAGCAAAAGCTTGCGCGGACGGACGGGGTCGGGTTTGACATGCGTCGAGGCAGTCGGCAGCGCGGTAATATGGCAGCCGACCAGATAAAAAGCGTCTTTTTTCCAGTAGATATAGCTTTCTTTCAACTGCACCCGCGCGGCGCGGATGGCTTTGACTTCCCAACCTTCCAATACCAAACCGGCTTCGAGCTGGTCTTCGATAAAGAAGTCGTGAAAGGCTTTTTTATTATTGGCAATACTCATAATTCTATTCTTGTCTTCTGTCTTTTCAGACCGGGTATTTTAACAGGATGCGGGGATAGTGCGAACTGCTTCTCAAACCGACTGTATTTTCCAGCCTCTTTGGCTTTTCAATCTTTAAACATATACCGCTCTATACAGCAAATTAAAATCGGAATCACCAGCCTACCCTAACCTCACATTCGTATAGTATGGCAAGGTATAGTGGATTAACTTTAAACCAGTACGGTGTTGCCTCGCCTTGTCCTGATTTAAAGTTAATCCACTATAAAATAAAAAATCCCAACCTATCGCCCTTCCCTTCTTCTTAAAGGCAAAAGAATAGGTTGGAATTTTGCTTCATGCTGATTTTCGTAAGAGGCATATCAAATGTACCACACGCTCCTCCTCGATGAAGGTCGTCTGAAACTTGGATTAGGTTTTCAGACGACCTTTCATGTTGCTGTCTATCAATTTTCCGCATCGCGGCAGATTTCGATGGCTTCCTGAAGGCTGGAAACGCCGAAGATTTTCAGGTTGGGGAACTCTTTTTCGTTGCGCGGCATATTGGCTTTGGGGACGATGGCGCGTTTGAAGCCGAGTTTTTCCGCTTCTTTGAGCCGCTCTTGTCCGCGCGCGACGGGGCGGACTTCGCCGCTTAGGCCGATTTCGCCGAAGGCAACCATTTTTTCGGGCAGCGGGCGGTTGCGGAAGCTGGAGAGCATGGCGAGGATGACGGCGAGGTCGGCGGCGGGTTCGCCGATTTTGACGCCGCCGACGGCATTGAGGAACACGTCTTGGTCGAAACAGGCGATGCCGCCGTGGCGGTTGAGGACGGCAAGCAGCATGGCGAGGCGGTTTTGTTCGAGGCCGACGGTGAGGCGTTTGGGGGTGAAACCGTGCGCATCATCGACCAATGCCTGAATTTCGACCAAAAGCGGGCGGCTGCCTTCCTGCGTGACCAAAACGCACGAGCCGGGCGTGTCGTCGCGGTAGCTGGCAAGGAAGATGGCGGACGGGTTGGACACGCCTTTCAAACCGTTTTCGGTCATGGCGAACACGCCCAGTTCGTTTGCCGCGCCGAAGCGGTTTTTGATGGCGCGTATCATGCGGTAGTTGGAATGTTGGTCGCCCTCGAAATACAGCACGGTATCGACCATGTGTTCCAGTACGCGCGGGCCTGCAATCGCGCCGTCTTTGGTAACGTGTCCGACCAGTATCATGGCGATGCCCATCTGTTTCGCCATGCGCGTCAGTTGGGCGGCGCATTCGCGCACCTGCGACACGGAGCCGGGGGCGGAGGTGATTTGGTCGGAATACATGGTTTGGATGGAGTCGATGACGACGACTTCGGGCTGATGCTGTTTCAAGGCCGTCTGAATCACTTCTATGCGGATTTCGGCAAGCAGGTTCACGCCTTCGGTGGGCAGTTCCAAACGCTGCGCGCGCAGGGCGACCTGTTGGGCGGATTCTTCGCCGGAAACATACAGCACTTTACGGCTTTGCGCCATTTTGGCGATGGTTTGCAACAGCAGTGTGGATTTGCCGATGCCGGGGTCGCCGCCGAGCAGGATGACCGCGCCATCGACCAGGCCGCCGCCCAATACTCGGTCGAGTTCGCCCATGCCGGTCGGATTGCGCGGCACTTCGGTGGCGGTAACGGCGGAGAGGGATTGGACAGTCGATGTGTCCGCCGCCCAAGATTGGAAGCGGGCGTTTTTCGGTTCGGGCGCGGCAAGGCTTTCTTGAAGCGTGTTCCACTCGCCGCAATGCGGGCATTTGCCTTGCCATTTCGGGGAAGTGCCGCCGCATTCGGTGCATTGGTAGATGGTTTTGGGAGCTTTTGCCATGATGTTTTCCCTATGGGGTTTTTGAAGTGTGAAAAGGTCGTCTGAAAACTGATATCGTTTTCAGACGACCTTTTATTATGCGGACTTTACTTGTGATTGCAAGACTGTATCACTATGTGAATAGGGGAGTTTCCTGTTGTTTTATGGCATAATGACAAAAAAGCACTAGATAGGACTTTCAGACAATGACTTTCTCCTTATATACAATGGTAAAATTTGCGTTGCGTTGCGTTGCGTTGCGTTGCGTTGCGTTGCGTTGCGTTGCGTTGCGTTGCGTTGCGTTGCGTT
>FLRZ01000003.1_pt1 | contig 10547 bp, 15 predicted proteins | sample 1550531 | NCBI WGS metagenome assembly FLRZ01 (sample SAMEA4031772, study PRJEB14383) | metagenome | biome: human; feature: oral; material: saliva | place: Philippines | collected 2014 | reverse complement strand
ACATTACCTTGGTTATATAGTTCCTCTATAGTGATTTCCATAGATTGATTTTCATATACGTTTATTAACGTATTGAAAATCAATGAATCAGTATCTCCTGCAACAATCCGGGAAGTCTCACCTCCATTTATTTTTATAGAAGTACCAACCTTCTCCAGTACAATTTTTTCGAGTACTTGTGGATTATTCCTAATAGCATTTGGTACAAAATCTTCCATCAGGTGTATTAAATTACGAGCCTCACCAGTAATATCGTTTGCAATATTCATATTGAACCAGAAGAAGGCTGTATGGGAAGATCCTCCGTACATACTATTACCCAACAATTTACAAGCTTGTTCAAAACTGGTATAGTGGACCACCGCATTTATAAGTTTGGTCATGAATCTGTCTTCCAGCTGATGTTTTGTTAATAATTGTAATAAGGTATCATTATTGGTAATATTAGGTAATTGACTTTGGATAGGTTCCGGTATATTTCCTTTATATATTTCAAAAATAAACTTATTTATTTCCTTTATTACATCCTCTTTAAATTCCCCGGTAAAAGTATCTACCAGTACTTGTGCATCCAAATGTTGCTTTAAATATTTACCTTTACCTCTATTTATTTTTAATTCTTTTTCAATAATTTTAAAGGCATAGTCCTTATCATTCTTATAAATACAACCATTTACTGATATAAAGTATTTATGTTTAGTTAAAATCTTACTTACTTTATTGGAATATTCCTCTATACTATGGAATATAACAGACTCATTTTCAAAGATTTCTGATTTAAATAGATTAATAATTTCCAGAATAGAATCATGAACCAAGGTACCTCGAACATGAAATCTACAACCGGTTCTCATCCATTCTTCATTATCATGTTTCCATTTTGAATATGAATAGGTATAATTGGTAGAACCTAATGTATCAGATTCCACTAAACTACCACTACCTTTACCATTACTTAGGTTTTTGGATATATTAAAGGTCCCAGGTTTTAGTTTACCTATAAAATTTTCTATACTTAAATTACAAGTAATAATGGTAGAAGGATATAGTGAGGCAAAGTCACAGCAGGCCACCCAATCCCAGATACCAGGTACCGGTTTTTTAACATAGGCTCCTATCAATTTATCCTCATTAGTATCCACCCTTTTATGTTCCTTGGAAAGAGTAGCAATCTTTACATTATTATATTTATGACTTTTAAAGGTGGTTCGATCTATTCCTTCTTTTATGGAACCACCAGGTCCAATATTATTAAAGTAATTCCAAAACATCGATTCGGTTAGAGCAATCTTGGAAAAAGCATCTTTAATAGGACAGGTGGCATAATGGGCCTGTGAATAGATATTATTAAGAGTTCTAAAACATTTATCTATCAATTGAACCAGAATACTATCCACCGCATTATAAAATACATACTTAGGATAATCGGTCTCATATAAATCTTGTAGGTTTCCATCATACTTAATTTTACCAAGTTTAACCGGACTTTCAGATGCAATATAATCCAGGGATAAATTTTCCTTTTGAGGCATTACTGCTAAATCGTAATTACCTACCACATCCATCATATCCAGAACTAAGGTATGAGCCGGTATTTTTAAGTATACATAATCCCCCCTCATATCCTGGTATCTTTTTTGATCTAACGAATATACACAAGAGCTGGTACTTAATTTTACATCCGGATAATAGTTGGTTATACGATTTTGTATATACTGCCAGTCGAACAGAATACTATTCCAACCGGCTATAATAGGAACCCCGGATACCCATTTTAGGAACCATTTTAACATTTCCTCCTCAGTCTCAAAGTATTTGTATTCAAAACCAAGTGAACCGGCCGGAAAATCGGATGATAAAGTCTTTTTATAGTACTCTGATTGTGAGATGTATTCGTTGATTTTGTCCTTGATATCGGCCTCTCCGGATTCATTACTCCCTTCTTCATATAATTTACGAGTTCCAAGAACCATCGTATTAAGTTCAGGGGTTACAATAGATATGGTTAGAATAGGAAATTTTGCTATTGAAGGTTCCGGAAATTCCTTATCATCCACCTCTACCTCGATATCGAAAGAATATAATCGAGGAGTCTTGGTTTGTAATAATTGGGATAAATGATGATCTGGTATTTGGTAAAACCAGTAATTACGCTGATTAAAACGAGAGTCTCCTTCCTTTTCCATTACCAATTCTACCGGATTACCATTCCAGTTTCTTAAACAACCTGGGGTTAATTTAAGATCCAAATTTTCCCGGTAAGAAGGAAATGATAACACATTGGTGTATTCAAATATTTTCTTCCCACCAGTATCCTCATCAATGTAAGATATGGTATATTTTTTGGAGTATTTGTTGTAAAAGGTATCTAAAATCATAAAAATTTATTAAAAAAAATAAAAAAATAATAACCAGTAGATAGTTAAAAGGAATTCTTTTTTGTTTTTATTTTTCTACACCTTCCAACTTACTGGTTATTATCTCACATAAACGAAGTTTCACTTAACAATTTATATCTATAATATCGTCGAATCAAACAGCTCTTTTATCTCCCCAGATACGTATATGTAATCGGTCTGTGAATTTCCAACCTTCTTTTATACATACCTCAGCCAGTTCCTGGGCCTTTTGAGTAATCTGTTCCACAGTTTCTCCTTCTGGCATGATCATTACTTTAGAATACACCCATTCTTCTATATCTTCTTTAGACATATGGCGTCCAGTTTGTTCCTCAAAATTATCTATATAATTAATTAGACCTTTTAACCATTCCTCTATTTCAGTTATATTAGAACGATTAGAATATACAAATTTTAATTGGACATCTTCTCCATATAAAAAATAAGAATAAACAGCCGGATAATTAATACGTTCTCTTTTATGTCTTTCCTGGGCTTTTAATGGGATTCTTTTTATAGGATCATTCTCCACTGTCTCAAAAGCCTCGGAGGTACTTAATTTTGGTGATATGGAAAATAAATCCACATAGTTCAGCCATATAGGATCATTGAATAAATGAGTATTTTTATAGGTACCATTAGTCTCAATGGTTATATCCGGGATATCCTCGCTACCAAGATAATCTTCCGGGTTATCCTTGAGTTCCTTTATAAGCACTTGTAAACCAGGTTGTTGTCTCATTGGTTCCCCTCCGGTAATTACTATATGTTTTATTTTTAAACCGGCATCCTTGGTTTGGTGCTTCACTTCTTCCAGTACCTCTTTCACTGTATGAAAATTGGCTGGTTCCGGACGATGTGAGGTATAAGCAGAATCGCATATACTACCCCCTGCAAATACACATCTTAAATTACATCCTGTTAACCTAATAAAAGTACTTGGATATCCAGTAAATTTTCCCTCTCCTTGTATACTGGTAAATATTTCGTTTACTTGGATTTTTTGTTTTCTATTATTGTTTTCCATATATAAATCAAAAATTCTAATATTAATATTGCTACCATAGCAGCATTAAACAATGGTATTATACCTATAAATACCAAGTTAGCAACGGTTTCCTCGGTTTCCTTTTCTGTATATTCCTCTGGGTGGATAGGAGCATAAATATAATGAATATATAAAGCCAATAACCAATTAAAAACCATTGAGATTCCATATACTATAAGTAAAAATTTAATTTCTGTATCCGTCATTGTAACAATATATATTTTGCTTTTTTATACCTTTGTTTCAAACTATCCGGTATATATTGAGTACCATGCATTAAATGGTCCTCTATATCATGCAACTTAACTGCTTTTGCCAGTTCATCTTGTTTTACCTTTCTTATATAGTCGAAATAAGGTTCTTTTTTATCTCGGGTTATTATTTGCAAGCTTTTTATGATATCTTCCGGAAAACGAAAGGTATCCCTTAGTATTTCATAGGTATAAATTTCAGGTTCCGTGGTATCTTCGATGACATCATGCAAATAACCAAGTACCACCTCTTGCCATTTTATCCCTTTTAAAGCCACCCTTTTGCAATGGTCAAAATAAAGATTTCCAGCCTTATCTAATTGTCCCCAATGGGCTAACATTGCAATTGAGGCAGCACAATTAATAAATTGTTCTTTTTGTGATTGGGTTGGTTTTTCTTGTGGTGTGCATGTTTTTGTTATATCTACTTCCATTACTCGTCTATTTCTTTACCTATTTGGTCTGATTTTATTTTAATACACTTCCAAATCAACCAGGCCACAAATGATAATACTAAGGTTAATATGATAGGGTTTATTGGTTCGTTTGCCATTTTTTTAAGGAATATACAAATTAGTTAAACCATGCTTTTGAATTTCTGGCTTGGTGCTTATAGGATAACCAGTTTCTTTTTCATAATTATCACTAAAATATTTCACATCAAAAGGTCGGGTAATCTGATGAACTCCATTTTTAGATGGTACTATATCTATACACATCTCTCCATCCTTCATGAGTTCTTGACCTATTTTATAATGGATGAAATTACTTACTTTATCCACTCTTTTATTGAAATCTTCCTCTGTTTCTCCTTCCATTTTATCAAAATCCACGACCCATACTTTCCCCCGTACATAGGATAAAGCAGTCCAAGTAGAATCATCAATAACTGATTGCATAAATCCTTTGGTATTTTCTACCAGGTGTTTAGGATTTAAACCTATAAGATTTTGAGATATTTTTTCTATAGTCTTTAAATTTACCACCTGATAATCCTTCGGTTGCAAATTAATCATTGCTCTGGCATTCTCATTCTCACATATTTTAACTATAGAATCCCAAACCGCCTCCAAATTCTTCTCAAACTCATATAGACCTAAGTTAATGGATTTTATTAGTTTGGTTTTTTTGGTTTTTCGTTCATTGCCTTTCCCGTCTTTTTTACGAGTTAAGATTTGGATATTATAAAATAAATCCGAACTATTAGTACCCATATTCCTGCGAATGAAATAATGGAGTCCGAATATTTTTTTCCTATTATCTATCATTTTTAAATAACATTGCAATAAGACTTCCTAAAATACATAGTATATAACCAATACATAAAAATACATTTACATACGGTGTAAAACCAATTATTAAAAATAATATAGCGGCTGGCCTCCATTCATCCCAATCGTAATATTCAGATTGGTGAGGGTCCTTATGTAGGTTCGCATAATTGGTATTCCTTACATAACCAAAAAATATAATGATGGTTAAGAAAGTATTAATAATCATTGGAATTAAGTACATAATCCAATACCATTTGTCTGTAAAATCAGTGAAGTTCATGATATTTATTTTTTAAATATTTTATAAATTAAGAATATAAGTACTCCTATGTTAATATAAGGTATAAAGGATAATATCCAGGATGAAATGATAGTAATTATAAATTTTTTGAGACTATCCTTTTCATTCGAATATCCATATATCATTATCAAAAACATTGATATAATTACCGTATATACATATAAGTTTTCCATAGTTTACTTTTTTACTCCTATATATCAGACATAATAGTAGGATTGTTACCAACCAATTGGTACATTTTTACAGTACTCCTTTTTCTTCCAATTTATTGATAATATAATTCATTTGTTGTATTAAGGTACATAAATTCCTATTCATGCGAGCCACTGAATACCCAACGTTGGCAATCTCATCCACGTCCCTAAAACCACTTTCAGAATATTGTTTTATCTCGGTTGGAAATAAAGGATTAAAACAGTAATTCTTCTCCCCTGAAATCAATTCTTTCCAAATTTCTGATATTTCCTTTATATTTTCATCCCGAGTAGTTCTGGTCTTATTTAAATCTACATAACGATTTAATAAGGAGGTTAACCTTTCTAATTTATTTTGTTCTGTACTGTATTTATTTTCTAAATACATTCTAATTTCATTGGTTTTTTTGGATAAAGTCACTTGTTCTTCGTGGTCCTTGTTGGATATTAATAATAAATTATCTAACTCCTTTAATAAATTGTATAAGTCCATATTTTTTTCCATTTTTATTAGTTATTTAAAATTTTAAGTGAAACTTCCGTTTATCAGGAGGTGGAACGCCGGATGATAATATTTTAAACTTGCTAATGGATGCTCCTTGAATTTTTCAGCGGAGAACCAGAAGCAAGAGGTTCACCTCCTTGATGCTTCCATGTTTATTTTTATTCTTCATATGCCCTATTAAAAACTCTTGCCGGAAATTCGGTACCACCACGTACTATTTTATTATAAACAGGGTCTATGTATTCATAAATAATCATATAGGTATCCGATAGTGAATAATAGGTATAAGTCATCCAATTAATATTAAGTGAAACTTCGTTTATCCGCACCTAATAGTTCATACATTTTTTGTAATATGCAATATTCCTTCTTACTTAAATTGAAGGTACTAACCAAATATTTACAAAATGTTGGTTTCCAAATATGTTTTAAAAAGTATGATTTTAACATTTTCTATAACTATTATACAAAAAACTACGTACCATTGCTCCTGCCAATGCCCATAATACAATATGATGTCTTAGTTTGGTATATTCCTCCTTTAGACCATTCCATTTTGGATTCTCCTTTTTTGCTTTTGGTAAATTGATACCTAATTGGAAGATGCTATAATCCACTGTATCTGGTTGGACTGTTTTAAATGCCTCTACATTCTGACATCCTAACAAATGAACTTTCTTACCACATTCCCGTGCATAATCCACCATTGTCTTTATTTCATCGGTTTTGGTATTCCAAGATTTGGTTTGTGCCAATCCCCCAATAGATAAGGTAGGATACAATTCACTTTCACATAACCTCTTCCAATATTCGAATCCTTGATGCATCTTGAATACAGGTGTCGGATAGAATCCTAAAATATCAAAAACCTCTTGACGTAAGTAATTTTCAGTGGAAAGTAAATCCTCGTTCTTTCTAAAATATTCATTATCCAGTTCAAACACTTGCTTTGGTTTTATTATTTTAAGCAGACCCAAGAATTTTTTAGCCATTTTTTCACACTTTTTATGAAATTCTGGATTGGTGCTACCTAATTTTACCTCATCTTTATAAAGTGTAAATCCCCCACTATCTAAATATAATCTCTCGGTACCTATTTCCTTGTATATGAGTTCTGCCATTTTAACCGGCATGTCTACGGTACTTATTAAAATGTCATGATTTTCTATATTAGAAAGAACTTTTGGTAAATATTCCTGATAGGTGTGACCTTCTGGAGCACAACTATAACAAAAACCAGCACCGAGACCGAAAACCAGTCGGTTGGGTTCCTTTATATGATTATTTGTATTATTATCCATTGATTTAACTATTTTTCGGAAATATTAGTGGTTTCCGGAGTTTCCGGAGATGTTTCTGAATATATCAATTTTTCTAATTTCTTTTTCGTACCACTTATACTCAAAATACCAAAATCTTCCAGTACTTCCTTGTCTAAATCGCTATTCTCTAACATTCTTTCCAGAGCAGCCATATTCCATTTTGAATATTCACCTACTCTGTTGTCCGCAATTACAAATCCATTCTTTTGATTTTCGGTAAGTCCGGATACTTCCAGTACCTCTGCACTTTTCCAACCTAATATTCCAAGTGCTTTGAAACGGGTATTACCAGCCAGTATTACATTGTTCTCATCCACTACAATCGGATTAATATAACCAAATTCCTTAATAGATTTGGCTACCATTTCAGCCGATTTATTATTATGACGCGGATTACCTCCATACCCTTTAAGTTCACTTAATGGAACAGTTTTTAATTGTTTTTTTATGATTTTATTTTCTTCCATTTTTTATATTACCATTCTCTACTTTAAAAAATATATAGAGAGGTAAATATTTTACACTCTTTTTTTACCGGCAAAATATACCTCTCTATATTCTCAACAAAAAATTAGTTAAGTGAAACTTCGTTTATTATGGCTTTAAAACTGCTTTAAACTTATTTCTAATTAGCACAAATACGATTTAAATCTTTAATTTCCGCCACTGTTACATACGGTTCAAACTCACTTTCTGGACTCATTACTTTTACCGCATGGGCTCCCCAAGGGTGTAAGGATTCAGCATGTAAACAAATAATCTTATAATCAATTACTTGTTCGTCCGAGGTTTGGGGATCCACAAAAGTCTTGAAAATTTCCTCATCAAAACGTCGGATGGCATCCTCCACGAAAATGGTACCTTCCGCTGCACATAGTTCGGCAAATGCTTGTTCATCCACGCGTTTTACAAAAATTTGTACCTGAGAAGGAACTGCTTTCTGGTGGGCTTCTATCAAATCCTCAATATATACAAATTCTGATTCTGGATTGAGCTCAATTTTAGTACGGCAAATAGAACGTTGTGCATGAGGGCTGGCTTTTACTCCACGAGAATAAGCTGCATGATCAGATAATTCAGTACTACAAGGACAATGAGAACTGTAAATATAATCCAACGTCATGAATTTACGAGAAATGTTACCAGTTTCTGGAGTTCTCATAATATCAAAGGTTATATTATAATACTGCCATCCTCCTTCAAACTCATCGAAATCCTTTAAAGTCCTTAGAGCTTTCTGCCATTGTCTCCATTGAAAATTAATAGATAACATAGCACTGGTTCTCTCCAGTTTATTACAATACTTATCTAATATTCGGTCGAGTTCGTCCAAGTCAAATACCTTAAAATCAAAATCTGCCAGTTCTCGATTTAAACGGCTCATATTAATTCCTCGATGATCGGATTCACAATCTACCTGGCCTATGATATAAGCATCTACTACTTGGATATTGGTATCCTTTTGGCCTCTGAATTTACCTGTGGAAGAAGGAGAATCCGGTTTACAAACAATTTGTAAAGGCCTACGGATACCTGCCATACCTACCCATTCAATAGGAGTATTCGATTTAAAATCACTGTTCTGTAAGTCCGGTAAGCTATTTTCATATTCCTCGTTCGGTAAGAACTCCCTGTCATATTTATCTTTCCTAAGTTCGCTTACCTTAATGTCTTTGTTTAGTTTTTGCATAATAGGTTTCTTCTATTTTTATTTATTATTTTCTATACAAATTCTCAATCTGTTGTTTTGGTATCGGATTAGTTATAAAATGGTCCTCCGTATTAATTAATTTTAATAAATCATCAGACCAATCCGCTATCACCCCTTCTGAATATTCAATATTACTAAAATTAATAACATTATAGAATCTTTCTAAATCCGAGAGGTCTGCAGTGGCCTTACCTGTGGTAGTCTCCCAAACTGTTACAGAGGTACATTTCAAAGACCCAGTATCTTCCCCATTACCAAATTCAGTTTGATTTAAAATGTAATTTACAACTCCTAATAACCATACCGCCATCATTTCTGCACTCGGATTAAATGGAAGACTAATCCAACGTTGAGAATGTTTTTTCATATGTCTTACATATTTCTCATTGTCTTTGGAGCAAATTAAGTGACAATGGTCTAAACTATCAATATATTCCTTGATAGCCCCTTTCATAAGTCCAAAATCCAGTACCATCTGAGCATTGTCTAAGGAAAAAGATTCTAATTCCACCTCGATTAAATAAGAATGCCCATGAATACTGTAAGAACAACGTTGTGAAGTACAGTTTCGTACAATATGGGAGGTTTCTGTTCTGAATGTTTTTGTTATTTTCATATATATTCTATTTATAATTTATATTCTATCTTTCAGTAAATATAAGAAATATAATATGGATCCTACCAATAATAAAAATAATAGAAAAGTATTCTTATTATGGTTATTGTTTTCGTTATCACCATTACCTGGAGTTCCACCTGATAATGAAAAAATGGATCTATTTAAATTGTAAAGCTGATACATAATTTACTTATATTTTATACATTAATATCATCCTACCGATACCATATTTTAACCTCTATTTATTTAAATATTTCAGGAATGACCATATTTTTCTTCGTTCTAAATAATGTACATCATACTCATTGTCATAGGCCTCCTTTTCAAATATAATGTTTTGATAGGCCAATGTCCAGTTCCTACCTTTATATTTTATTAGACCTAAGTACAACCAGTTTAAAATATAAATTATATAAAATGGTATAATAAGGAGTTCCAATTGTTGGTACCAATGGATTTTTTCATGATTGATAATTACTTGATCCATTGTACTACCAGAATCAACTTCCATCTTACTTAATCTCTGGAATTTGTCTTTTGGAACAAAAATAAATGGAAATAAGGTTATACCCGCAATACAAGCATCCCCGAATCCAAATATATACCGGAATATCGAATCTTTTACTTTGATTATTGTTTTCATTTTTTATTTAATTTTTTATTTTTTTAATTTTTATTGGAAACATTTAAAAAGAAAACCAGAAGGTATACCGGATGGTTTCTTTTTAAAATTTTCTAATGGATGCTCCCTGAGTGATAGGATCCTTTAGTGATCCGGCTAAACCAGTGGAGATCCAGTAGAATATCGAAGGTATTCTATTTTTTACTAACAAATACTTTATATCCTATGTAACCAAACAATAATATAACTGACAGGTTAGGAAAATTAACAAATAATGACCACCAGAATACTATTATTAGTA
>FLRZ01000824.1_pt2 | contig 11154 bp, 8 predicted proteins | sample 1550531 | NCBI WGS metagenome assembly FLRZ01 (sample SAMEA4031772, study PRJEB14383) | metagenome | biome: human; feature: oral; material: saliva | place: Philippines | collected 2014 | reverse complement strand
GCCGCATGACATGCCGCACAAATGGTAGTAGCCACTTCTTTGCCTTTTGCAATATCCGCTTTCGGGGCAGCGACAGCCGCACCGGCAGCCAAAACCAAGGCCGCTAAAGTCAATCGTTTCATGGAGTGCTCCTGATTACAGCATTGCATACCGCGACAATGCCTTTTTTATACTCAAAACGCCGGATAAATTTTACCCGATAAAAACCGATAATTCTATAAACGTGCTATTCTATACTAGATTTACATTAAATTACTACCATGTTTCGCAACATGGACACGGCAAATTCTGCCACTCCATCCTAGGAAACAAGGAAATACGGATGAACCTCTTTCAGAACGCCAAATTCTTCACTACCGTCAACCATCTCAAAGACCTGCCCGACACGCCCGCAGAAATCGCATTTGTCGGACGGAGTAACGCAGGCAAATCCAGTGCGATTAATACCCTGACCAACCATGTCCGGCTCGCCTATGTTTCTAAAACGCCGGGACGAACCCAACACATCAATTTCTTCGAATTGAGCAACGGCAGCTTCATGGTCGATTTGCCGGGCTACGGCTATGCACAAGTTCCCGAAGCCATCCGTACGCATTGGGTCAAGCTCTTGGGCGACTACCTCCAACAACGACGCCAACTTATCGGCTTGGTATTGATTATGGATTCCCGCCACCCGTTAAAAGAGCTGGATTTGCGTATGCTGGACTTTTTCCACATCACCGGCCGTCCCGTTCATATTTTGTTGTCGAAAGCCGACAAGCTGTCGAAAAACGATCAAATCAAAACTTTGGGCGCAGTCAAAAAATCGCTCAAACCCTATATGACCCGTCAGCGCATCAGCGTGCAACTGTTTTCCAGCCTTAAAAAGCAAGGCATAGAAGAAGTCAACCAAGTTGTCGGAGAATGGTTTGCTACGCATCAAGAAGAAATCGACAACTTAAATATTGAAAATCCGGAAAATTCCGAGTCATTGTAATCGGTCGTAGTATGCTCCGTATTGACGGGACGCAAATCCGTACTATTCCTGTTGTATTTAACACGAAAGGTCGTCTGAAAACGCTTGATAGTGATTCAGACGACCTTTATCACTTCCCTAGCCTATCACCTACCCGATGCTTACCTTGTTGAGGAAGATAGCAAAGGCAAAGAGTGGCAACCCATTCATAAAAAGGTCGTCTGAAAAGTCTTTAGCCTTTCAGACGACCTTTTATCATATATTGATAATCCTATTGCGCCTTAGTTTCAGTTACAAAGCCGACTTTACTGATACCTGCTTCACGCGCGGCTTCGAGTGCCTTGTTGACGTATTCGTACTCGACTGCTTTATCAGCCGCAATCGCTATGATGGTATCCGCATTTTCCTGCTTCTCGGTTTTCAAACGTGAAATCACCGTATCAATATCGACTTTAGTCGCAGAATCACCGCCAACATAGTAGCTGCCGTTGGCATCTATCGTCAGTCGCAGCGGATCTTTAGGCTGTTTCTCCTTCTGCTTTGCCGCTTTTTCCGAAGCGGTCGGTAATTCCAAAGGAATCGAGTGGGTCAATACAGGCATGGTGATCATGAAAACAATCAACAACACCAGCATCACATCGACCAAAGGCGTAACGTTGATGTCCGACATCGGCGCATCATCGCCGGAATTCATTGAGCCGAATGCCATAATTTAGTCCTTTTGATTCAACAGGCGGACGTGCAAATCGTGCGCAAAAGCGTCCATATCTTGAGAGAGGGTTTTCTTACCGCGATTGAGGAAGTTGTACGCCAAAACAGCAGGAATGGCGACAAACAAACCGGCAGCAGTGGATACCAGCGCCTCACCAATCGGACCGGCAACGGCAGCAATACTCATTTGCCCACTTTGACCGATATTGATTAAAGCATGGTAAATTCCCCAAACCGTACCGAACAAGCCGATAAACGGAGCGGTTGCACCAATGGACGCCAAAGCAGTCATACCGTAGTCAAACTGGCGCATAGCTTGCTCCATGCTGTTTCGGATTTGAATGACGAGGTATTCATTCAGAGGCAGCTCGGTAGTAAGTGTTTTCGCATTGCTTTGACGATAGCTTTGATAAGCACGCAAAGATTCATCCGCTACACGGCTCATTGGTGAATCAATGCTCTTCACTTTCTGTATCGCCTCCGACAGCGTAAAAGCATTCAGCATTTGCGTTTTCACTTCAGCATTGGCACTTTTGGCTTTTTTCAGTTTGATAGTGCGCAGGATAATCAGACACCAAGTAACAATGCTCATCAACAGCATCAGTACGAATACACTGATCAGGACGAAATCGCCTGATTCAAACACTAATTTCAAATCCATAATTTTTCCAGATTAAAAATAAAATTAAAAATTTCTTTTTGTCAAAATACAGGTAATTCGCGTTCATTTACTGAAGTTGGAAATTAATTTTACCTCGGTATTCTGTCAAACGGTTTGTGGGGTATCGGCTGCCGGCGGCGGTCGCTGCCTTCCTTGCTGCATTATCTAAACGTTGGAATCCGCTACTTTTAGTTACGGTAACTTTCACAACCTTACCACCGGGTTGAACAAGAATAGATAAATGCACTATCCCTTCCTCTCCGTTTTCTAGAGAGAGAGGCGGATAAGCCGGAGTAGGGAGGAAACCTTTATCTACGATAGCAGGAGGACCACCGCTTCCACCTCCGCTTCCGGTGCCTCCGCCGCTACCGGCACCTGATCCATGTTCACCTTTGGCACCGCCACTGCCTGATCCACTGCCTTCACCGCGTCCGCTGCCGGTACCTTTCGTACCGCCACCACTTCCTTTACCCTCACCGTGAAGGGCCTTACCTTCTCCACTGCCTTTTCCGTTTTCCGCAGTATTCGGACCGGTTTTAGTACCGGTGTATTCCGAGGCTTGAGGTGCAGGCTTGGATTCTGTTTTAGGTTCAGGCTTAGGCTCTGGGCGTGGCTCCGGTTTAGGCTCAGGTTTGGGTTCCGGCTTAGGTTCGGGTTTCGGTTTTTCAACCGGCTTCGGCTTCTCTTTAGGCTGCTGGATATCAGCATCCTCTTTTTTCGTCACCACCGGCTTGATAATAGGCTTTGGAGGCTCAACCGGCTTAGGTTTCGGCCTTGGCTTTTCAGGCTCAGGCGTCTTTTCCGGAGCTGCCGGCGCACCTTCGCCTTCAGGACTACCGTCTCCGCCACCATCACCACCCAAATCTGCCAAATCAACAAACTCAATATTCATCATTTCCGGCACAGGCGGCTTGCGTGCTTGCCATAACAACGCGACCAAACCCGCGTGGATTAAAACCACCGAGATGACGACTGCTGGAGTTAAAATTCGTTCTTTATTCATAATCGACGCATGATAATAGCAACAATTTTTGTTTGCAACCTATTTTTACATTTGTTTTTAAAGTGAATATCCATCTGAGAATATTTCTTCAACTTAATATCATACGACATAATATTCTGATATTGCTATTCATTATCACAACAAAACAAAAGAAAAAGAGGACGCAATGCCTCATTTGGTTGCATTAGAATGCGGTTAACAGAAAAAGTTCAAAATTTATAATATAACGTACAGATAAAATAACAACAATGGAGTAACGCCTCGTCAAACAAATGGCACAAACATTATTGTCATAGGGTTTATTCAGATTTATTTCCAGCTCCATCAACAAGAAACTGACAAGAACAGAAAAACAAACCTATTTCGTTTACCTATTTATAGGTCGTCTGAAAATAAAACTTACCTATACAAGCATATTACGATTACAAAAATACGCCTGATATAGTGGATTAAATTTAAACCAGTACGGCGTTGCCTCGCCTTGCCGTACTATTTGTACTGTCTGCGGCTTCGTTGCCTTGTCCTGATTTAAATTTAATCCACTATAATTCCACTACCACCTAACCTACAGACCCTATCAAAACTTTCTCATACTCTATTTGACGGGTTAAATCATGCTGTTTTGCCGTTCACTTTTTCTGCAATGATTTCAATTTTCGGTTCATACAACAAATCATAAGTCGGCTTATTAAGCAAATCTTGCAAAGTAAATCCGTCCAAATGTGCAAAGAAAGCCTTAATCGCCCCGCCCAAAATACCGGCAAGACGGCAGGACGGCGTAATCAGGCATTCGTTGTTTTCACCCATGCATTCGACAATCTGCATAGGCTCAAGATGACGCACGACTGCACCAACGTTGATTTTGTCGGGAGTATCGGCAAGACGCAGTCCGCCCCCCTTCCCTCTTGTACTGGTTAGAAATCCGCCTTTGACAAGCGCGGTAACGACTTTCATCAGATGACTTTTGGAAATGTTATAGGCTTCGGCAATGGTTCCGATATTGACTAACGAATCGTCGTTTACGGCCGCATAAATCAATACCCGCAGACCATAATCCGTATGTTGCGTCAGATACATGGTTTTCTCTGTTTGAATATATTATTTTTTTAGGACGGCGGCAGTGTATCCTGCGGAGAACTGTCGCCGTTATGTGTTTGACTTTATATATGATTAAGTTTCATAATATCCGAAACATTTAAATTAATCCAGTGTAGTTTGATAATTTATTATCATTATAATCAAATATTATGAAGCCGTTAAAACGCCATCCAGCACTTATCGAACTTTCCCGCGAACACCATCACGCTCTTTCGCTCTGTGTCCGCCTTCTGCGTACGCCTGCTGAAAGCCATCAGACAGAGTTGGAAGCCCATTTCCTTGAATTAGAACCGCATTTTGCCGAAGAAGAGGTCATGTTTGCTCCATATTGGCAAAATATCCCCTCTGTGATGCGTGAGCGTTTCGAGGCGGAACACGCTAAATTGCGCGGCATGATGGCAAATCCTGAATATCTTAATGAAGCATGGAACAAAGACTTTGCCGTTACCCTGCGCGACCATGCCCGTTTTGAAGAACGCGAACTGTTTCCCGCAGTCGAACCGTTCCTGCCTCCGCCTGAAGGAATCTGACAAGAAGGTCGTCTGAAAATCCTAAAAGACCTTTTCAGACGACCCTTTCCTATCCATTCAAATCTAAAATTAAACCATTCCAAAAAACAAACCAAGGAACTACCATGACCGCCTTTTTCAAACACCCTGTTTGGGCAATGGCATTCCGCCCGTTCTACTCGCTGGCGGCACTATACGGCGCGCTGTCCATCCTGCTTTGGGGTTTCGGCTATACGGGTACGCCCGAGTTGCGCGGCTTTTACTGGCACGCCCATGAAATGATTTGGGGGTATGCCGGACTTGTCGTCATTGCCTTTCTGTTGACCGCCGTTGCCACTTGGACGGGGCAACCGCCTACGCGCGGCGGCGTTTTGGTCGGATTGACCGCATTTTGGTTGGCGGCAAGGATTGCGGTTTTCATTCCGGGTTGGGGCGCAACCGCGAGCGGCATACTCGGTACGCTGTTTTTCTGGTACGGCGCGGTTTGCATGGCATTGCCTGTTATCCGGTCTAAGAACAAACGCAACTACGTCGCCGTATTCGCTATCGTCGTCCTAGGCTGCACGCATGCCGCATTCCACTTCCAACTGCATGCCGGAAACGCAGCCGCACTTCTCAGCGGGTTGCAATCCGGTTTGATTATGGTTGCCGGCTTTATCGGTCTTATCGGCATGCGGATCATTTCCTTCTTTACCTCCAAACGCCTGAATGTTCCGCAAATCCCCAGCCCGGTATGGGTGGCACACGCATCCCTTTGGTTGCCTATGTTGACTGCCATGCTGATGGCGCACCAAGCCCTGCCTTGGCTCTCATCTGCTTTTGCTTTTGCAGCGGGCGTGATTTTTACCGTGCAGGTTTACCGCTGGTGGTATAAAGCCGTTTTGAAAGAGCCGATGCTGTGGATTTTGTTTGCGGGTTATTTGTTCACTGGCTTGGGACTGATTGCCGTCGGAGCTTCTTACTTCCATACCCCATTCCTCAACCTCGGCGTACACCTTATCGGCGTCGGCGGTATCGGTGTTCTGACCTTAGGCATGATGGCACGCACCGCGCTCGGGCATACCGGCAACTCTATCTACCCGCCACCCAAATCCGTACCCATTGCCTTTTGGTTGATGATTGCTTCTACGGTTATCCGTATGGTCGCGATTTTTGTCGGCGGTACCGGCTATGTCCACAGTATCCGTACTTCCTCAGTCCTGTTTGCGCTGGCGCTGCTGCTTTACGCATGGAAATACATCCCTTGGCTCATCCGTCCGCGTGCGGATGGTAAACCGGGTTAATCGAATCAAGCATATCAAACGAAAGGTCGTCTGAAACCTGTTTCCAAGTTTTCAGACGACCTTTCGTTTTATCAATCAGGCTCCCGTGTCCAATACATCTCGACAAACTGTATTCGATAGCAGCATAAAAATAAGCTTGGCCTGACGACTAATGCTGCGCCAATACTTATCACGAAGTTTAGCGTGGATCTTACCCGCGCAAAAGCCCCAGCTCAAAATTCAATGAATAACTAAAAGAGCCATGCAAAAGAAAAAGGAAAGGTCGTCTGAAAACCTGTTTCCAAGTTTTCAGACGACCTCTTGTTCTTCATACGCTTACACGAACCAATCAGAAAAACAGCTCGCGCCAGCTGATACGTTGCAGACCGCAGATACGGCCCTTCACTTCAAGCGACTCTTTATTCTTCTGATTCAACAATAAACTACGGTGATCATCTTCTTTACCGGAGAAGCATTTATTGTTAGGCGTACCAGAACCATAACCCAGCTCCTTATCCGTACCTGTACCACCGCTGTCACCATCGGCGGTAACGGGATCGTCTGTACGCTTGTTCGGATCGATAAAGGTGAAGCTGGCAATAATACCTTCTAGAGTCAAACCGTTGGCGTATTGTGTACCGAAACCACTCAATTCACGCTTAAATATATCAGGTGTAAAACGTGCGCTACGGTTATTGAGTGCGCCGCCGTTATCAGCATTGATACCGAGGAAGGTTGTACTGGTTTCGGTTGACTTATTGTTGCTGACAGGCAGACACAAGTCTTTTTCTGCTTCCTCTTTGCCGATTGTCTTACCGCCATCGGAAGTGTACTTGCGTATTGTAACGATGGCAGTACGCAGAATCATGGTCGGCTTAATGCTGACACGCTCGCCAGAACCTAGATTGATGAACCAGCCCTTATGGGCGTCTTCAATTTTTTTGTTACTCAGATACAATGCTTTGCCGGTTTTCGGCTGATCATTTTCATCTTTGTATGACTGCTCTACCTCAGTAATCGTTTGCTCGCGCAGGTTTTGCTCGGTAACATCCTGATTTGTCTTGTCTTCGAATAGATCTTTCGGCGCTTTATCCAGTTTTTGCAAAATACCGTAAATCGATTGTGTTTCAGTATTGCTCAAATCACTTTGGTAGATTTCGCTACCTGTACCGAAAATCACGACGTATTCCTTAGCTCCTTTTCGTGATACGGCAGGAGCCGAGGTAATCGGCTTGCTTGACGAACCTGAGAAGATTTTGACCGCAGTCCAATTTTTCGGCGTTTCACCGCGCAGGTCGAAGCGATACATATTACCCCCTCTGTCGCCTGCAAAGGCAAAATCGACAACTCCGTCAAAATCGGTATCAAGCAGTGTCGGTGTGGACAGACCGCCTACACCGCCCGGCACGATAATTTTCGCCAATTCCTTACCTGCTTTACCTTCTTCACCCGCAGGCTGACCGCGTTTCTCGCCTATACCAACTTCTTTACCGAGCATTTCGTAAACATATAACGCAGTTTCATTGGCTTCTGCATCTTTTGCTTCAGCTGCGTAGCCACTGGCGAGGAATCCCGCATAGCGGATGTTTTCCTCCAGTTTGGCACTACCATCGGTTTCACGTTTGATGGAAACACGACCGATTTGCGGTGTACCGATGGTATAACCTAATTTGTTAGCCTCTCCTTTTGGAGTTTCAAACAAAGGAACTGTTTTATTCCATTCGGTAGTATCAACATCCAAACCTGTTTTTGCGGTTTTGTTAGTACTGCCAAGATTGAGCGCATATGCGCCTCGTCCGCCTTGTCCCATCGCACCAAACATAAATACGCGCTGCGATAAGGAGCTGTCTTGTTCGGCAACAGGAGTCTGACGCAGGGTAAAACCACCGTTTACGCCATATTTATGGTTTTCGATGGATTTTCCGTAATCTGCATGAGCAATATCTTTCAGCGACTTGGCAAGTGTAATAGACTGATTCGCAGCATCCTTTTCCTGCTCCATGCCGGCAGGCAGATAGCTGACTTTCAAATCATAAGGATGATCTCCTGCCGTGCTTTGAAAAATATGCACCATACCGTCGTTGGCCGCAGCAACTAAATATTCACGGCGACCATGCTCCTGATTACCGACCGAAGCGACGGAACCGTCCAAAATATCGCCCAAATCACGCTCTCCGGATTTACGGTCACGGTAGGGGCTGTATGCACTGTCATTACTACCGACCCTAGCTGTCCAATTAAGTAGTTTTTTCCATTCGTCACCGCTACTGCCTTCAATTCCAAAATAGGCATTGTTGATATACTCAGGAGGATTATTGATAATGGTATCAACGGGGTAGGTATCAAAACCTGTGTTAATCAGCGTTTTACGGTGTCCGAAAGAAGGTTGGGTATAGGCACTGCTCCTTCTGCCTTTTGCATCCAGCTTATTGAATAGAATCTGACTGCTCCAAGACCCGGTATTTAGTTTGATGGTTGCCGCCAAATCAGGAATACCACTGCTGGAAGTTGCAGGAGCAGTACCGCCCTCTCCTTCAAAAGGAATACTTGCATTATCATTACTAATCTGACTGATAATTTTCTCAAAGGCTTGATATAAATCCTTAGGCTGAGCAGCATCGAAATACCAGTCATCATGACTGGCTCCCCTTATCAGGTATTCTTTACCGGCCGTAGAAATACCGTTACCGAAGCCGACAGTAAAGGTTTGTACTGTTTGTTTGCTGTAATCGACGCCCTTAGGGTCAATATTTGGATCGCCATCCCAGCTCACCCCGGCAGCATCAACACGGTCTGCAGCGGCAGTTTTAATGTCGTTGACAGCAAGTTTACGGCTGAAGAACGCCATTCCACCCTCGACTCCACCGTATCTGTTGGCAGTATCCCAAAAACTCGAATAGTGTACATTTTCCCTTTTATCCCTACATGTATTGCCCAATTCTTCAGGACTTAAATATTTCATCGGAGACTCGCCAAAATATTTGTAGGCAGTGATAAACGGTTCCGTCCGATAAAGCTTCTCCTCGTAGTTCAAGTATGCTTTCGGATTGTTTGAATTTCTCCGCCCATTATTTCCATCATAGTTAAAGCGATAATGAAAACTTGTACTATCATGATTGCAAGAGAAGTTGGCATCACCGTCAGACATCATCACAACATAGGATTTCTGACAGCGGTATTTGATATTCGGCATGACAGCAGATGCGACCACCTCGTAATACCTGCGGGTAGCAGGCGTATAACCCGAAGCGCCCATGTTGTCTACCAAAGTTATCATTTGCTCCCATGAGGTATTAAACGTTTCTTCACTATTCGTATAATTCTTTTTAATATGTTTTTTAGGATCAGGATCGCTGAAATTATTCTCTGTATTTACCAAAGCTTGCAAACCCCAGTTGAATTTACCCTGATGCTTGTTAAGAACCTGTTTCAACGCTGTTTTTGTTACATCCATCCGTGATTCCTGCCCTGGAGGGTTGTACCCCCCAGTAATCGCATTACGCCCCATACTCCCGGAGTTATCAATAAAAAACATAATGTTATGTTTAATTTTTGGCTGCTCGATAATCTGAGATTCGTTTTGCAGGTAAAGCGGGGTTTTAGCAAATTGCGCTTGCGCTTGCGATGCTGCCCCCATCAGGGCGAGTGCGGAGGCGATGCTGTAAATCATCGGACGGACGGTACCGGGGAAACGTGAAGGATTGTTTTTCATAATGCGTTCTTTTTTCATAAAATTGTCGGTTGACGGATGATGACGTTGTTTTTATTTTCTCGGAATGCGATTCTAACATTTACAATGTCATTTATGTGCAGTTCCGAATATTTTTTTGCCTGATACAGGGGACAAATGGTGAAAATGAAACAGACCGCATGATTATTAAGGTAGAAACTATCTTAGGATACAACTTGAACGATGCGGCTTTTTGACGTAGAATGCATTGCTTCTACGGCATAGGCAGCTATGCCTGAAAAAGCACGTTACGCAGCAAAATCAAGGCTGCGGGGCGTGTTTTTTTTTAGCCGATATTTTCTCAGGCGGTCTTTTTTGTAAACAATTTTCAGACGACCCCTGTCCGTTTCTGCAAACCGACCATCATCAGGCAAACAGGATTCATCATGACCACTCCGGCTCTTCTCGTTCTCGCTGACGGCAGCGTATTTCACGGCACATCAATCGGTTACGAAGGTTCGACTTCCGGCGAAGTCGTGTTCAACACTTCCATGACCGGCTATCAGGAAATCCTGACCGACCCGTCCTACTGCAAACAAATCGTTACCCTCACCTACCCCCACATCGGCAATACCGGCACCAACGCCGAAGATGAAGAAAGCCGCAGCGTTTATGCCGCAGGCTTGATTATCCGCGACCTGCCGCTGCTGCACAGCAACTTCCGCGCCTCCGAAAGCCTGCACGACTATTTGGTGCGCAACAAAACCGTCGCCATCGCCGACATCGACACCCGCCGCCTGACCACGCTGCTGCGTGAAAAAGGCGCACAAGGAGGCGCGATTTTGACCGGCGCGGATGCCACGGTTGAAAAAGCGCAAGAACTCATCGCCGCGTTCGGCAGCATGGTCGGCAAAGATTTGGCAAAAGAAGTTTCCTGCACAGAAGCCTACGAATGGACCGAAGGCGAATGGGCGCTGGGCAAAGGTTTCGTTACCCCTGCCGAACAGCCGTTCCACGTCGTCGCCTACGATTTCGGCGTAAAAACCAACATCCTACGTATGCTCGCCGCACGCGGCTGCCGCCTGACCGTCGTCCCCGCCCAAACCAGCGCGGAAGAGGTGTTGGCGCTCAACCCCGACGGCGTATTCCTGTCCAACGGCCCCGGCGACCCCGAGCCCTGCACCTACGCCATCGAAGCCGTGCAAAAACTGATGGCAAGCGGCAAACCCATCTTCGGCATCTGCTTGGGACACCAGCTCATCAGCCTCGCCATCGGCGCAAAAAC
>FLRZ01000023.1_pt2 | contig 11191 bp, 10 predicted proteins | sample 1550531 | NCBI WGS metagenome assembly FLRZ01 (sample SAMEA4031772, study PRJEB14383) | metagenome | biome: human; feature: oral; material: saliva | place: Philippines | collected 2014 | reverse complement strand
AAGAACGAGGATTACTTCATCCTCGCTATTTCGTCGGAAGGTACCGTTCGTAACAGCGTTGGCGACACCATCAAGCTGGAACTCCAAGACATTCTCAAAGGTAATTACCTAGCGCCTCACATTTCGATCTGGCACTACCGTCTTGACGACGTCAAGGAAGTCGCCGATCCAGCCATGTGGGTCAAAGCTAATCCTAACATCGGAATTACGGTGACTTATGAAACCTACCAAAAAGACGTAGAACGAGCTGAACAAGTCCCCGCTGCACGAAACGACATCCTAGCGAAACGCTTCGGCATCCCCATGGAAGGGTACACGTATTTCTTCACCTACGAAGAAACGTTACCACATGCAAAGAAACAATACTGGGGCATGCCATGTTCGATGGGTGTCGATTTGTCACTCGGCGATGACTTCACGGCTTTTACGTTTTTGTTCCCCCTTCAGCGGAGCATGTTTGGTGTAAAGACACGATCTTATATCACCGAACGCACCCTGATGAAGCTCACGACAGCTCGTCGTCTAAAGTACGAAGAGTTCATCGAGGAAGGCACATTAATCGTCATGGACGGCACCGTGTTAGACATGATGCAAGTCTATGACGATCTGGATTCACACATCCAAGAGTGTCAATACGACATTCGTTCGGTTGGGTATGATCCGTATAATGCGCGTGAATTTATCGAACGATGGACGACTGAGAATAGTGAGTGGGGCGTTGAGAAAGTCATTCAAGGTGCCAAAACCGAATCCGTACCACTCGGAGAATTGAAGAAGCTTGCGGAAGATCGTGCGTTACTTTTTGACGAAGCGCTCATGACATTCGGTATGGGGAACGCTATCGTTATGGAGGATACGAACGGTAATCGCAAGATTCTAAAACGACGCTATGAAGAAAAAATTGACAACGTAGCGGCTCTCATGGACGCTTACGTTGCGTACAAGCTAAATCCTGACAGTTTTGAATAGGAGGACATATGACAAACATGGAATTATACCACTACGGCATCAAGGGTATGCGATGGGGTCATCGCAAAGCACGCCCTACGATGTCTGGTGCCGCACGAAGCGCACGACGGAAGCGGATTGCAAAGCGTGTCGCTCTCGGTGTCGGTGCAGCAGCTGGTGCAGCAGCTTTGGGGTATGGCGCTTATCGGGGCAAGAAGTATATTAGTACACCACATGGAGCCGCGCACCTTATGGTCGGCGCGTTGCGCGCGCAACAAGGTATTGACCGTGTTGGTGGTGCAGCACGGAAAGCCGGTAGCGCAGTTGGTAGTTATGCGTTAGGTGGCAAACATTCTTCACGACGGGCTGGTCTTAAAGCAGCCGGTGCCGCAGCTCGAAGCGCTGGCAGCGCAGTCAAGACGCGAGCTAAAGACGCTAAGGATGGCGCACAAATCATCGGTTATGGTGCTCGGTACGCTGGTGGCGTTCTCGGTAAGCGAGCCGGTGCCGCAGCTGGATCAGCAGCACGGAAAGCCGGTAGCGCAGTTGGTAGTTATGCGTTAGGCGGAAAACATTCTTCACGACGGGCTGCTGCTAGCCGAGCAGCTGGTAAAGTCGATCAAGGACGAGCCGCTGTCAGTGCGCTAGCAGACGCTTATCGGACTCGTCGTAAGTACCAGGGCCGACACGTTTCTCGTGGTGCCCACGCCGCACACTTCGCTTACGACAGCCCAGGTGAAGCGCTGTACCACTTCGCACTCGACCCCTACGGTCGGTACGCCATTTTGTAACTGATAGAAAGTAACAACGCTCTTGTCATTTACAGAAAAACTGAAACACGCTTGGAATGCATTCCGTGATCCGCCAAATCCTCCGTCAAACGTTGGAGGTTGGGCACAGTACGGTCCCTCACGGCGTTTTTTGAGTTTTACTGGTGCTGACCGTTCGTTTGTGAACTCTATCATTACTCGTATGGCTATTGACGTAGCTTCGGTTGAGTTTTTACACGCTCGTACTGATGAGAATGGCGGCTATCTGGAGACCATACCATCTGGACTCCAGAACTGCCTGAACGTCGAAGCAAACACAGACCAAGCCGCACGCGCTTTCAAACAGGATTTAGCTATTACTCTGTTTAAGAAGGGCGTCGCGGCTGTGGTTGCTGTCGAGACCGACATTTCACCGCTGCGGTCTGGCGGTTTCGACATCAAATCGTTACGTGTTGGGGAGATCGTCAACTGGTATCCTCAGCACGTAATGGTTGATTTGTACGACGAGCGTGACGGGCAACATAAACAAATCACACTTCCAAAGAATACTGTTGCTATCATCGAGAATCCGCTCTATGACATCATGAACGAGCCAAACAGCATGTTCCAACGACTTGCCAAGGCTCTTCGTATGATGGATGGGATCGAAGATGATCTCAGCAGTAAGAAACTGGATGTGATTATCCAACTTCCATATGTTGTGAAAGGCGAGAACCGTCGTCAGCAAGCGGAGAACCGTATTCGAGACATCGAGATGCAGTTACGCAAGACTGACTACGGTATCGCCTACGTTGACGGCACGGAGAAGATCACACAATTGAACCGCGCTGTCGAAAACAATATCCTTCCAAGGATCGAATGGCTCACTAAGCAAGTACAAGCTCAGCTTGGTTTGACGACAGAGATTCTCGACGGAACAGCACCTGAAACAGCGTTGCTGAACTATCAGAATCGCATTATCAAGCCGGTGGCTGATAGTATTGCTGAAGAGTTGGCCCGAACATTCCTCACTAAGACTGCTCGCACTCAGCGGCAGACGGTGTTGTACCTTCGACGCCCATTCGATCTCGTGCCGATGGAGAAGATCGCTGACATCGCAGACAAGTTCACTCGAAACGAGATTCTGTCTGCCAACGAGGTTCGGGCTATCATCGGTATGCGTCCTTCGACGGATCCCAAGGCTGACGAGCTCTACAACGCTAACATGCCTTATGACGACACCTATCCAGGTGGAGAAGAGGGCGAAGAAGAGGAAGACATGAACCCATACGCTCAGCCGGAGGAGTACCCACCCGAGTACGATCCCGATCAGTATCAGTAGCTCAAAATGGAAAGGAAATTATGCGACCAGACTTTAGCGGGTATGCTACTCGCGCTGGTATTCGGTGTTCTGATGGTCGCACTATTCTACCTGACGCCTTCAAAGACAACGACGGCAGTACGGTACCATTGGTGTGGCAACACGGACACCACGATCCCGACAACGTGCTTGGGCATGCCGCCCTAGAGAATCGGGATGACGGGGTTTACGCTTATGGCTTCTTCAACCACACAGCGAAAGCCCAGAATGCAAAACAACTTGTTCAACACGGTGACATCACGAGTCTTTCGATCTACGCAAACCAGTTGGTTGAAAAGGAAAAGAACGTGATGCACGGTCAAATCAGGGAGGTTAGCCTAGTGCTATCAGGAGCCAACCCAGGCGCAAAAATTGATAATGTGGTCCTCCGTCACAGCGATGGCGAAGAGACCGAATTGCAAGACGAAGCGGTCATTTACGGGGGCACTCTGTCTCATGGTGACGGCTATCTTATGCATGATGACGATGACGAATCCGAAGACATTCAAGCGGTCCTCGACAGCTTGACACCGGAACAACAGGAAATCGTCGGAGCCCTGCTCGAAAACGCAGCCGCACAAGGCTACGAAGCTGGTGTCGAAGACGCCGTTGACGAAGACGACTTCTACGATGAGGATGAAGGCGAGTACGAGGACGACTACGACGATAATGATTACGACTATGAAGAGGACGACTTCGAGCCAGAAGAACTTGCACAATACGATTACAACGGAGACGCATACATGGGTAATGTATTCGACCAGGGTCGACTAGCCCCAAGCGGTCGTCGGCCTGTTTTGTCTCATTCGGACATGGCCGATGTGTTCAAAGATGCCCAGGAGGTGGGCTCACTCAAGGAATCCGTACTGTTCCATGCTGACCAGTTCGGTATCACCAACATCGACCTTCTGTTCCCACAGGCTAAGGACTTCCAGAACAAGCCGGAGTTCATTAAGCGTCGGACAGAATGGGTTGATGGTGTTATGAATGGCGTCACCAGCGCTCCGTTTACTCGGGTTCGTTCGGTGCACGCAGACATCACCCAAGATGAAGCCCGAGCCAAGGGTTATATCAAGGGCTCGATGAAGAAGGACGAGTTCTTTGAGTTGAAGAACCGCTCCACCGGTCCGACAACGGTGTATAAGCGCCAGAAGGTGAATCGGGATGACATGCTGGACATCACGACCTTCGACGCAGTGGCTTGGATCAAGGCTGAGATGCTGCTGATGCTCCATGAGGAAATTGCTTCGGCAATTCTGTTTGGTGACAACCGTGATATTGAGTCCCCGGACTATATCAACGCTAAGAACATCCGTCCTATCGCTACGGATCATGAGTTCTTTACCCATCGTCTTGAGATTGCTCAGGGTGATATCGGTACTGACGCCATGATTGAACTCATCGACACCAGCCGGCATTTCTACAAGGGTTCTGGTCAGCCAGCACTTTATACCACCGAGGCTGTTCTCGGTAAGCTGCGCTGGATCAAGGACAAGGACGGTCGACGGATTTACCCCAACGACCAGGCTATCGCAGACGCCATGCGTGTCTCGAAGATTGTCACTGTCGAAACCATGGAGCGGGTCCCGAACCTGGTTGGCCTTATCGTCAACTTGGCGGATTACCAGGTTGGTACCGACCAGGGCGGTAAGCTTGGTATGTTCGACCAGTTCGACATCGACTACAACCAGCACAAGTACCTGATTGAAACCCGTATGTCGGGTGCGCTGGTTCGGGCCAAGTCCGCTATGGCTCTGTGGAAGACTGGTTCGCCTACTGCTTCTGGTGACGCTCCGACCAACAAGCTTGACGAAAGCCGGTTGCTTGCTGACCAGCGTCACACCAAGAAGGCTGGCGGCGGTGGCGGGGTGACTCCGCAGCCTGGGCACTAAGCTCAAAATGGGAAGGTTGAATCATGACACGCTTTAGCGGCGCTGTCGGATTCGGCGAGCCTATCGAGATCGACGAAGGTGTATACGACGTGAAGGTAACTGAGCGTCAAGCTTTTGGCGACGTCGTTCGATCATACCGCAATAATCAAGACGTTGGTAAACTCAACGCTAACGTGAACTTTGATATGGCGGTATCCGTCGTCGCCGACGACTACCTCAAGGATCATTTAGACCTAGCGGTCTATGTTCGTTGGGGTACTCTGTATTTAGCAGTTACGTCTGTGGAGATGAATCATCCACGCATCACTCTTACGCTGGGAGGTGTGTGGCATGGACCGAAGGCGGAACTTACACCTTAAGCTTGAACAGATAGCGGGGGCTGGTGTACCTGTGTTGTATCAGCCCCCGTCGATGCATAAGCTCACGTATCCGTGCATACTCTATCAATACGACGGAACCGGAGTGAAACACGCTGATAACAAAAAGTATCATCGTGCCAGCCGCTATCAAGTCACTTTGATTGCGCGCAAGCCGGATCCGGCTCTTGTTGAAGAGATTTCCAACATGGAATATTGTACGTTCCAACAATGGTTTGCTAAAGACGGCTTGAACCATTACGTCTTTAGTATCTACAATTAAGGAGAATAATGGCTGGTAAACAACTAGTATGGGACAGCGTTGGTGAACGCAAGTTCCAGACGGGTGTGAACAAGGGCGTTCTTTACCCTTACAACGCCACGCAAAAAGTTTATGGTGAAGGTGTCGCATGGAATGGCCTCACCAAGGTGACCGAAAGCCCCTCCGGTGCTGAAGTTACCGACATTTACGCCGACAACATCAAGTACCTGGGTTTGATCTCGGACGAGAAGTTCGGCGCCACCATCGAAGCATACACCTACCCCGACCAGTTCGCAGAATGCGATGGCTCGGCTACTATTGGTGGCGCTTTGGTGACGCAGCAGACACGGAAGCCGTTCGGTTTCTCGTGGCAGACTCGTGTCGGCAATGATACCGAAGGCGTGGATTTCGGCTATGACATTCACATTGTGTGGAATGCTTTGGCCAAACCTTCGTCCAAGGATCATAGCACGATCAATGATTCGCCCGAAGCTGTTACGATGTCGTGGGAGATTTCGACCACCCCGACGGGGTTCAAGTCTGACGGCGACTTCAAGGACCTGAAGCCGACGGCTCATATCGTAGTTCCGTCCAAGTCTGTGAAGAAGGAGAACCTAGCCGAACTGGAGAAGAAGCTGTACGGCACTGAGACCGAACCGCCGACGCTCCTCAGCCCCGAAGAAGTCCTCACGATCGTGAAGAAGCCGTAACATGACGCTAGAACTTGATGTCGTTTCGCGTCACAACTTTGACGGGGCTCGGAATCAGTTCTTGCCAGTGAAAGTCCATCTCTCGATGTGTCACAGTTTAGTCAGCATCTCAAAATGGGAAGAGAAGTACCAACGACCCTTTCTAGTGAGTGACGACGACAAGACACAAGAAGAACTGTTGGACTACATTTCGATGATGGTCGTTAACAAGCTGCCCCGTGCAACGCTTGATGAAGCTATTTCGCACATCACCGCAGAGCAGATGGGTCTTATTAACGACCACATCGCCTCAAGAGCCAGTGCTACTACGTTTTCGGACAGTGGTACTGGCTCTTCGTCGACTGAAGTAATCACCGCAGAACTCATCTACTACATGATGTTCGCTAACGGTATTCCGAAGGAGTGCGAGATGTGGCATATCAATCGCCTGCTTGCGCTCATTCGGATCTTCGGCATTAAGAACTCACCTGAGAAACCTAAGAAACTTTCGCAAGCTGAAATCATGGCTCGTAACCAGAAACTCAACGCTGAGCGTCGAGCAAAGTGGGGGACGAGCGGATGACCAAGTTGAAATGGGACGAACGGTTTTTCACCGAGGGTTGCAGTCGAGGAGTGTTGTACCTTAGCGAATACCAAGGCAAGGCTTGGGCGTGGCATGGGCTAATCTCTGCTACAGAGAAACGCCAAGCCGAGATGACGTCATTGTATTACGAAGGTCGGAAGTGGGGGGGAGTCGCTGGTAACATCGAACGAGAACTGAAAATTAGTTGTTATACCTATCCGCCAATCTTGGACCAGCGTATGGGGATTGTACCAAAAGCTGTTGGTATCTACGCTGACGAAGGTCGACCCAAAACATTCGGTTTTACTTTCCAGTCTCTGGGTAGTGACGGGTCTCGGCAGGTGCATGTGTATCCTAATCTGTTGGCGAACCCATCAGATCGTGAACACCGCACTATCAAAGAAACTCGTGATCCTCAAGTCATAGGTTTTGACTGCCAAGTAGTCCCTCAGAGTTTCAAGGGTACTGGGTATGTTACTCCGTATTTTCGGATAGACCTGGACTCTTTAGATTCCGAAGATCTAAAAACCGCCACTGAAGCTTTGTATGGTTCTGACACCGGTGATGCTTCGATGGACAAGATACTATCGTTCATAGTCGCTAAGATGGGTGGTCAACCGAAGTGGAATCCCGAAGCCATCGACCAAGATCAATGGTCGTTTAACAGTGGTGAAGCTAACTTCCGGTGGATCAACGAAGCTGACGGTGAGTTTGAGATCGAGGTTTAGGAGAAACTATGACTAAAATTGTAACGCTCACCAAAGCTGGTATTCAGAAACTCATTGATGCCGCGGGGTCTGTGAGTCCACAGTCTCAGAAACTAGCTCGTTATGACGGGAGCGGTTGCATCAGCACCAAAGACCCCAATTTTGCTCTGGACTGCGTAAACAAATCGTATCTGGACAGTAAATTGGCTGGTCTTGGCGGCGGTGGCGGAACCGCTACTGGAACTAGTACGCCGTCTGCTGGCAAAATTGCGGCTTACGACTCTGGGGCACGATTGCGGTCTGAACCCCAACAAGTTGGTGCTACGACAATATTTCCTACCGAGGTTGTCGCTTTTGGTGATCTCATCGACACATCCACAGATAGCGGCAAACGTTTTGATGCATTTAAGCGAAACACTACGCCGTTTCGGGTTAAGCTTACTTCAGCTGATTCTACAACCGGCGGCCGGGTAAACTTACCCATCCCCGATAGTGCTCGTTTTCCGTGGATTACCCGGACTACTGGTAATGGCGGGGGTTACGAATACGAGATGGAAGCTGGTTACGCTTACCAAATCAGTTGGTCTATCTACGGTAAAGCTTATTTCCGGTCGTACAACTTGTTTGAAGACGGGACGGGCTTTTGGAACGTTTCAGGCACCGGAGAGAACTGGAAGTCTGAGACTGTCATCATCTGGCGTAAGAATGGCAAGCCCAACATCTGGCTTGAACATAACGGATGGCAAACTGGTCCGGGTCGCATGGCGGTACTACAGATTACCCAACTCCGAGACGTGTTAATTTAATGTTCAAGATCGAAAAGTCTGGAGACCTCACCAAGACGTTTGACTTTCTTAAACGTATGTCCTCCGACGAACTCTTTCAAAGCCTCAGCCGCTATGGTCAAAAGGGTGTGAAAGCTCTATCCGCAGCCACACCCCAAGACACAGGGAAGACTGCTTCGTCTTGGGAGTACAAGGTCAAAATGGGAAGGAAACCCAGCATCACTTGGTACAACACTAATGTGGTGAACGGGTTCAAGGTCGCTGTCGGCATTCAAATCGGGCACGCCACCGCTGGGGGCGGCTATGTCCAAGGGATTGACTACATCAACCCTGCATTACGCCCCCTGTTTCAGGAAATTGCTAACGAAGTTTGGAAGGAGGTCACCCGTTAATGGCGACCATTGATGAGCGCGTCGTCGCTATGAAGTTCGACAACACGCAGTTTAAGGCCAAGTCGCAAGAAACTATCGCTGATTTGCAGCGGCTTGAGTCTACTATCGACTCTGGAGCTACGAAGAATCTTGGCGGCGCTTTATCGTCGACGTTTTCAAAAGCACTGAGTGTGATTGATTCGTCAACGGGTGGCATTCTCTCCAGCCTGGGGCTTATCCAGAAGTCGGCGTCAGATGTTGACCTGTCTGGGTTGTCTAACAGTGTGGAGGACGCTACAAGCAAATTCTCTATGCTGGAGAACATTGCTGTTGGCGCGCTTCATAACATCGGTGCTAAACTGGCCGACAGTGGTCTGAATGTAGCGAAAGCCTTCACCATTCAAGGCGCTATGGATGGTTTCAAAGAGTATGAATTGCAGATCAACTCGGTTCAGACTATCCTCGCTAACACCCAATCTAAGGGCAGCACTCTTCAAGACGTCAACAAAACCCTTGACGACTTAAACGCATATGCCGACCGGACCATCTACAACTTCGGCGAGATGACCAAGAACATCGGTACATTCACCGCAGCTGGTGTTGGTTTGGAAGACTCGGCCAAGGCGATTAAAGGTATCGCTAACTTGGCTGCTCTGTCTGGTGCAAACTCAGAAAAAGCTTCCAGCGCTATGTACCAGTTATCCCAGGCTATTGCCGCCGATAAAGTCGGCTTGGAAGACTGGAACTCTGTGGTGCACTCCGACATGGGCGGCGAGATATTCCAGAAGTCTTTGTTTGACACGGCAAAGGCTATGGGCACACTCAAAAACGCGGGTAACATGACGTTCGAGGAATGGACCAAAAACTATAAACCGTTCCGAGAAACCTTAGCTGATGGCTGGCTCACCGGTAAAGTCCTTACCAAGACTTTGGAGAAATTTACGGGCGATCTGAGTGACGAGCAACTCCGTGAACAGGGCTATACCGAAGAACAAATTGCCTCTATTCAAAAGCTAGCTCAAACTGCTAATGGCGCGGCTCAGGATGTTAAGACTTTCACCCAGATGATCGGTACCATCAACGAATCAATCGGTTCGGGTTGGGCTCAGTCTTGGCGTATCATCATTGGTGACTTTGAAGAAGCCAAAGTTTTGTGGACTCGGGTTAGTAAAGTCATTTCTGGTGCTGTAGACCAATCAGCTAAAAGCCGTAACGAACTGCTCCAAGGCTGGAGTGATGCTGGCGGGCGTACCATAGTTATTGATTCTCTGGTGCGGATCTTCAATGGTTTGTATAGCATAGTGGGGCAAGTGGGACGTGCCTTTTCTCAGATATTCCCACCCATGACTGTTGCTCAGGTGATGAAAGTTACACGAAGTTTCGAGGACCTATCCTATAAACTTACACCGTCTATCGAAACTGTTGTAAACCTTGGTAGGACATTTAAGGGTTTCTTTGCGTTACTACACATCGGTTGGTCGTTAATCAAAGCTGTCGGCTCCATGATCGGAAAAATCTTTGGTGCTTCCAGCGGGGCAGCAGGTGGATTACTGACCATGACAGCTTCACTAGGCGACTTCCTGGTGAAGCTCGATCAGAGCATTCAAAATGGGAAGCTGTTTGAGACTGTCTTCGGCAAGGCTGGCACCTTTATTGCTGGTGTGCTCGAATGGATCAGTAAAGCTTTCAACGACATGGATGGCGCTTGGGCTAAAACCCTTGATTTCATTCATAAAGTTGGCCGAGGTATTGGCAAGATCTTCAACATCCTCACTTCCGGCAAGTACAAAGACGGAACGTTCATGGGGCTGAAAAGCGATGCTGGTTTTATCAAGTTCCTCATCAAAGTTCATGATTTAGTCACGTCGTTTATCGACAAGGTTAAGTCGTTCTCGATTCTGGACTGGTTCAACGTCAGTGGTGCTATCGGAGGCGTGGGTATTTTAGCTTTCTTCGCTAAAATCGTCTCGCAACTGAAGGCTATTTTATCGCTGAAGGAGAAAATTCCGTTCCTGGGCGGCGAAGGTGGTAAAGCTGGACTCCTGAAACTCTGGGGTATGCTCCGAGGAGGGGGCGGTGGAGATGACGATGGCAAGAAGGACGACAGCCCTGGCATCATCGACCAACTCACCAAGTCCTTTGAGAAGATGCAACAGGCCCTCAAAGCTCGTGCACTTCTTCAAATTGCTGCGGCTATCTTGGCATTGGCTGCCGCTATTCTTATTCTGTCGTCTATCGACGGCGGAAAGTTAGCCCAAGCCACTGCCGCTGTCGGTGCACTCATGGTGGAGTTGATGTTAGCCTTAGGCGGCATGACATTTCTCACCAAGGGTGCCGGCTTCGTCAAGTTAGCCGGCATCGCTGGTGCTATTGTCGCTATTTCAGCTGCTATCCTTATTCTAGCCGGGGTGATGAAACTCCTTTCCAAGATGTCTTGGGAGGAGATCGGTAAAGGTCTCGCTGCTATTGGCGGGGCGTTCCTTATCATC
>FLRZ01316638.1_pt1 | contig 11400 bp, 7 predicted proteins | sample 1550531 | NCBI WGS metagenome assembly FLRZ01 (sample SAMEA4031772, study PRJEB14383) | metagenome | biome: human; feature: oral; material: saliva | place: Philippines | collected 2014 | reverse complement strand
GTTAGAAACTTCAAACCGTGTATCGGATTCACCGGCCGACCGGCACCTACCGCACCCTTACAGGACAGACAGGTTTTAGGGGGGAGTCTTTTGCTGAACTTGCCGTTCATATGGAACATATCGCCGGTGCGCACGATATAGCGTTTGCGGATTTTAACCGAGGAAGAATGGCGCATCGGCCAGGCCGGTTTGGTGGCGGTGCGGCTCTTTACCCCTTTACGGCCGGGAAGGGCGATTTCGTCACCATAAGTCTTGTCCGTCTTACTGGCTTTAAAGACAAAAGCAGGCTTGCGGTTGAGGCGTACGTCTTTGGCGACGGTCTTGGCACCGCCGAGGTCGGCAAAGAGTGGGAAGGGAATGGGCGGAACGGAAGGGGGAGCGGGTGGAGGCGGCCAACAGAAATCGGGGACGGTAAAGACAACGCGGAACTTGCTGCTTTTACGGGCGATTTTATTGACGGCCATGGGGTGCTCCTGTTGTGAAGATAGAGGCCGTCTGAAAAGTTGGCTGCAATTGGTTGGGAATCAGACGGCCTTTTGGTTGTTTACGCGAATGCCGCAAGAGAAGGCGGTATCGGGATAAATTTGTCTTGTGAAGTGCGGCATGCAGCTGCGGTTGCAATTTGTTCTGCCCGTTCATGTCGAGCAATAAACCTGAGTTGACATGCAGAAATTTCCAGCTCTTCTGCAAAAGAAGTCCGGTATGTACAGTCAATGCGGCGTTGTTCTATATCAACAAGTACGGTATCTAATACCATGTCTTTACACAAAGACATATTAGATGCGGTATGGGTATGTACAAATACAGTCTCTACCGGCAGTTCGACAGTAAAGTACTGATTGGGTGCTTGAAAGGAATGTACCATGCCGGTAAAGCCCAGTGTATAGATATGGTTAGGCTTTAGATGTGGCAACTGAAGAGAAGGATGAGCACCGTTCCAATAAGCCATAGAAAAATCTTCCGGCAATAAAGGTGCACGGTTAGCTATCCATTCAGCATCGGCAGTACCTGAATGTCGTGCCCGTTGTGCAAAATAACGGGGCATAAAGCCGAATCCTTCGGGAGCAACATTTTCAGCAGGATCTCGTATCGGATGGCTTGGGTCATAAATCTGGTGAGCCTTTAATATCCGCTTGAATCCATTTTGTTTGAGTTGGGATTTGGGATAATAACCAATACCGACAGGATTTTGCTGATGCCCTTCATGATCGTCTTCAACTGCACCACCGCCAAAGGCAAATTCATAGCGGATAGGTAAGGAGAGAATGGGATCTGGTTCGCTTAGAGACCATCCTGCTATCTCTCTTACCCAGTAGCGCTCGCCAGTAAGAGCCAGACTCTTTTGATAATCGCCAATACTCACCGCTACGGCAAGTTGCCGAGCGGGAGTATCATTAGGTGCATAGGCGATTGCATTGATCACTAAATCAGTTTTAGGTTTATAAAGGCAAAAGTCGCTTTCAAACTGAGTTGAAGTTTGAGATGGTTCACCGTAAAAAGTATCTGCAAATGTAAGAGGCGTCTGCTCTTGGGCAAACGTAAGTACAGTTTTTCCTGTTACGGGATCGATTTCAAACTCATAACTGACTTTAGCAACTACAACATCATATGTTCGATCTAACTGGTCGATGTTTTTAAATTGCTGCGTATGAAAGCAGGTAAAGTTCTCCAATTCGAACATTGATATACCTTTTCTTTTAGTTGATATCGACTTTTTTGCCGTCCATATCTACTACACTAGTGCCAACGATTTTAACTTTTTTACTAACGATAGAGATTTTATTTTTATCTATTACAATCATAGAGTTGCCTACTTGAAGGGTAATTTTGCTCCCTGCAGATAAGGTAATTTTATTGCCGGCATTAAGGCCAATATTTAAGCCTGCATTAAGCCCCATAACCAGGCCAACACTATGCATTTCAGCACCAACAACGTTGGTCATCCAACCACCTCCGACATTTAGCATATAGCCAGCCCCAATGTTGGTCATTTGTCCAATGCCAACGTTGCTCATACCATTTAGGCTGACAGTTTCCTGCTTATTACCACCAATACTACTAACTTCGTTAGATACAATGGTCTTGTTACGATTGGCGCCAACGGTCAACGCTTGATTTTTGCCAATAGAAATGTTTTGATCCAAGCCCACCGTCAAAGCCTGATTTTTTCCGATGCCAATGTTTTCATCGAGGCCAACAGAATGGGTTCGATTTTTAGCGACAGAAACGCTTTGATCTTTACCCACAGAAGTACTTTGGTTTTGGCCGACACTAATGCTTTGGTTTTGGGTAATACTGGAAGTTTCGTTTTGGCCGACTGATTTAGTACGGTTTTGGGTAATTGAGGCAGTTTCGTTTTTTTGAACGGTTTTAGCTCGATCACCTACTACTGTTACAGTTTCGTTATTACCAATTGTAGTGGTTCGGTCATTGTTGACGTTGCGGGTTTCATTGTTCTTAACAAGTGAGGTCAAGTCTTTCTGTGCCTGGAAGTTGACCATTTCAGACCCAGCAGTATCATTGAACATCAGTTCGTTAAAGTTGGCTAATGGAGAGTTAAAACTTTTACTCTTGATACCAGATTGCTTGGCTGCAGCAGGAAATCCCCATGGTGGCGACATTGCACTATTATACAGACGGCCTAATACAATAGGTCGATCAGCATCGCCATTAATGAAATCAACCAGTACCTCTTCGCCAATACGTGGTGTATTAATAGAGCCATAGCCAGCACCAGCAGAGCCCTGAGTTACTCGTACCCAGTTGGAACTGTTTTCATCCATTTTCCCATAGCGATCCCAGTGGAACTGGACTTTAATATCACCATATTCATTGGTGTAGACCTCTTCACCCGCAGGTCCTGTTACCGTAGCTGCTTGTGTCCCTAAAACTTTTGGCTTGGGAGTTTTAAGAGGAGGGCGGTATGGATAAGATTTAGGTAATACACGGAATGAAATTCTAAATTTGCCAATACGGTCTCCAGACGTATAGCCTGCCTCTTCGAAATCATAATCAGCTTTTAGAATAGTATATTCGGTATTGGAAGATGCATGAGGGTGTTTGCTCAGGATAAACGTATAACCTGGAGCAAGTGTTAGTGCAGTACCTGAGCCAGTAATAATCTTGGTTTGGCTTTTCAAATCTTCACTGCGAACCTGACTGTAATTTTGTGCTTCTGCCACATCACTAAAACCTGTGTAGAAGTCATAGTGTTCCATAGATACCGAATTAAAGTCATGAACTGAATCTGAAGACATCATCGGAACTTTGGCATTTTTATAATTGTATTCTTGAGTAACAAATTGACTAGATTTTAAAGCATCTCGTTCTTCCCAAATATCAATATAGGCGATATTTGGCGCCCCCGGTGCAGTATTTCGAGAATGGTAGGGGATATTAGGAGATGAAATAGCTTCTAAAACACCGACATCATCAGTAATAACCAGCTCATGTGAACCGTTACTGTGGGCAAAATAATAGTAGATACCTTCTTGTTCAAATAGGCGGTTTAAGAAATCAAAGCTATTTTCTTGATACTGAACACAAAAGCCTCTTGTTCGATACCCTTTTTGACATTTTATCTGGTATGGGAATCCGAATGGTGCTAAGACTTCATTAGCGATATCTAATACGGACTTATCAACGAAAACTCTGCTGTCCGTATTTTGAGTGAGGTACCACATGAATGGACGAGTGGTACAGGTATAGGCATGATAACCTTCTTCATCCTCATCTTCTCCAATGTAGCCAAAATCGGTAACTAGACCATTTAGATAACGAGGATTACTTGCTTCGGTATCAATTTCCAATGTTACAGACTGACCAATAATATCTTTGCCTTGCAAGTTTGGGTTTTGAGAGACCAATGTAATATTGAACTCAAACAGATTTGAAACGGATTCTGTTCCAAGCATTTTTTTGAATAATAGTTGTGATCCCAAAGGCGTATGAGCAACGATAGTTCTATTCATTTAGGGAAACTCCTTGTCAATCTTAAACCAATATTCCGGGTACAAGTATTTTTATCCTATATTTTAAATAGGGATAAAATATGTGAAAGTAATATTCTAGACAATATTGTTTACATCGTTATTGAGACTTTTAAATACACTGAAAATTCCTTAATTTACTTAAATTAAAGGGATTAAAGGCAGTAGAAGTAGTAAATTCAAGTACAAGATTTTTTCCTTTAATATTGTATTCGACAACGGTGGTATTTCCTGTTTGGCGAATAATTTTACCTTTTTCAATAAGGCGGAAGATTGACCAAGGCCCAGTTGAACTAATACCTGCGCTATTAATTTGGGGAGAGGAGATATCTATTTTAGCTAAAGCATTTTCACTCTTTGATGGCCAAGTAAAGGTTACAGGATTTACAGGGCCATGGCTGTATACATAGCTTTTCCCTGCATATGAGATATTTACACTTTCTAAACTAGTATCAAGAATCAAAACTTTAACTGAGAAGTCAAATGTAGGAGTTTCTGAGCCTTTATCAAAATATCCTTGTCGGATGTCTTCTATATCATTTAGTTTTGCAAAACGATCTTTAAAAGCATCATTTTTAGCAGTTAAAGTTTCCAGTTTTTCTGAGCGTGCCAATACGGCAGCTTCACCAGTCAAGTTTGTAAATTTACTGTAGATACCATTGGGACCAAATATACTGGCGAAACTCTCTAATGCAACATTGTCCTCCGACCCTTTATCGAAAGGGTATCCTTGTTGATGTATTTCTTGGCAACTATTAGTTAATGTAGCTATTTGTTTTTCTAAAGTAGACAAAAGCTTTTCATCAACAATTTTGTTAGTGTTTTTCAGAATAATTTCAGAAAAGTTATCTAACATTTGGCGAAAGGGAGGTGGCAGTCTATTTACTTCAGCCTTGTATTTTACGAAAGGATCATCAGGTGGTAAGTCCACTCCTTTTTCTACAGCAACATTAACAGCAACTAAATAAACATATAAATCATTTATAGCTTCTGTGACATTATTAATAGCAGGAGGTTGATCATTTGTGATTTCAGTTAATGTATGGAAATCTGCAAAAGCATCATCGACTGGAGTTGCTTGTTTTAAAGCAACCAATTCATTTTTCACATTATTCCCCTCTTCACTCTCTAAGAGTTTTGAGAGTCCTGCTCTATTTAACCAATCGGTAATTTTGCTTCCAGCTTTTTCTGTTATTCGTTTGTCAATGGTTAAAGTCGTATTATCACTAATTCCTTTAATAATATTGACTAAAGGTGAGTTCTTTTCAGATAGCAGTTTGGCAATTTGAGTACTCTCTCGTGATGACTTTGGTGTTACTAATGACAAATCAGATAAATAACTATTCCAAACTTTAATGTAATTACTGAAATAGATTCTTTGGGCATCGGAAAGAACAGATGCTTTACTTTGGCCTAAAGAAGCATAGTTACCTAATACCCAGTTGTCTTCATTAAAAAACTGCTCTGCAGATTTAACCATGGCAGGTAAAACTTTAGTAATGTAGGCTTCTTTGGTATAAATAAAGTTAATAGGTTCTTTTAAAGCCCCACCAGTCTTACGTCGGAATAGCAAGTGACTTTGCACACCACCCATACTTGAAAAAGATACAGGTGTAACTCCTTCTTTTCCTGAGAGAGTAACTGTGTTTATAGTATCTTCTAATACCATGGTTGCAATGTCTCTTTGTGCAATTTCCTGTCTACGACGTTCTACTAATTCTTCGTCATAGGGAACACTTGGTGTAATGCTTTGTTTTGAAAGAATCTGATTCAGAGCTTTTTCAACAGATTTTTTTTGTTGGTCACTCATGCCTGATGATTCTGTTTTAGACAAATTGGACATTAACCAGTTTTGCATAAAAGCAGCATCAAAATGTTCTTTGTGGAACATCATAAGATAAGCTTTTAATGCATCATAGCTATTAATATTGTTAGAACCATTAGCTGTGCGTAGAAGTTCATCCAACTTATAGCTGATTAATGGCATTACGTTGTCTTGAAGAATTCTATAATAGGCTGACTCCCCAACATCTTTCATTTGGCTACCTTGATAAAGACCCATACGATAGCTCAGAGGAGGGGATAATAAATCTGGAATTTCTTTACTGGTAGTTGTATCTCTAACTTGTTCAGCAAATGTTACAGCCTTAAGTAAATCAGGGCTGTCTGTATATTTTTTTACATCTAAAGCTAAGTCAGTTGCTTTTTTATCAACCTGTTCAAGATATGATTGGTTATTTGAGTAACTATTCAGCATCATTGTTAAACATGCAATTACTACAGTTGCAATAGCTCCAATACCTAGCCAATACAAGATTTGTTTTTTGACGAACCAAGATTTATTCTCACCAGCTAAATTTGCCTCGCTAAGAATAACGTCAGCAAAGAGTCTATTTAAGAAAAAGCTATGTTCGTTATTCTGAGTAGAGGCCTGGTTTGAATCCAAGTATTTTTTAGATAATTGGAAATCACTTTGCAAACCTTCCAGTATAGGGTTGAGATGTTGTCCTGTTTGTGTCGCACTTGAAAAATAAACACCTCTCCATGCGATAGGTTGCTCAAATTTTGAAGATTTAGACAGCTCTTTAAATAGAGAAAGTACTGCTTGATTAAGGCGCTCAAACTCCTCTGGGAATGCAAAAGCTGCAGCTTTATCTTCAGTAGATTCTAATTGATGAACTGTGCCCAACATAGAGGAGCGTAATTTATCTACAATATCTGCTAAGGCATTAGAAGCAGTAGCGATAGGAGTTTCCATTCCTTCTGTATTAGATAGAGGAATTCCTAAATATTGATTTCTTTGTTCTTCAGTTAGATGGTCAAAGAATTCATTAAAACCATGCAATAAATCCAGTTTGGTTATCATAAGATAAACTGGGAAATGTATACCTAATTTAGTATGCATTTCATGGATTCTTTTACGCAGTTCTACTGAGATTTCTGTTATGTTGGTTTTCCCGCCCAACAAATCATCTACACCTACAGTAACCAATACTCCATTTATTGGCTGTTTAGGTCGGTAACGTTGTAGTAGCGTTACAAACTCTTCCCAGTCACTAGAGTCTTTACTGCTATGATTGTCATGTAAAGATAATCTACCAGCTGTATCGAGAAATACTATTTCATCTGACAGAAACCAATCACAATCTCGTGTACCTGCTAGGCCACTTACAGATGTCCCTAAAGTGCTCTCTAAAGGGAAGTTAAGACCAGAGCGTTTGAGTGCAGTTGTTTTACCAGATCCTGCTGCCCCTAGGACAACATACCATGGCATTTGGTAGAGGTATTGACCTTCTTCTAGTCTAGCCAACAAACTGTTTTTAGATTTAGAAAATTTAGCATTTTTTAATACTTTGTCCATTTCAGCAAACTGGCGGCTCATAGAGCTAACATCATTTGCACTTTTTAAAATAGGCTCTTGGGCTGCTCGAATTTCTTTCAATAAAGCAGCGTTTCGTCGAGATTCACGATATTGGCGAAATATGGCTTTAGCCAACCAAATACCAATAATAATGGCACACACTGCAAAACGAATAGTTTTGCTTACTAAAGGGCGAACTTCACCTATGGAGATCAATGGTCCAATAAACCATACTAATATAATCAGGCCGGTAATACCCAACATCACCCATAAAGAGCGAGAACCTAGAAAATAAATAATTTTTTTCATGTCTATTTTTTCCGTATCAATCTAAAATAGATTATTGTGTGCTTACACTACCATTTGGTTGAGAATTGGAGGTATCGTTTTTTATTTCGACTGTGCTACCTAGTTTGGGTCCAGTTCCTGTAGTAAATAATGTAATTTCAACTCTTCGGTTTTTAGCTCTGTTTTCTAAAGTATCGTTTGGTGCGACAGGATCGGTTGAGCCTCGTCCTTCAGAACGGATGCGTGTTCCGCCATTTTTAACGTAATTTAATAAAATTTCTTTTACTGCATCTGCCCGAGCCTGTGATAAATGCCAATTAGATGGAAAATTCAAACTCTGAATTGGCTGATTATCAGTGTATCCCGTAACAATAATTTGTCCTTCTACACTATCTAAGGCCTGACTAACTGCAGCTAAAACAGGATAATATTGGTCTTGTATTTGCGCAGAGCCAGATTCAAATAAGCCATCACCTAAAATAGTAATAGTACTTCTGTCTTGAAAATCTTCTACAGATACTAATTTCCTAGCAATCTCATTTTCCAACAAAGGCCGTAGTCGGACTGTATTTTGTGCATCCTGTTGTTTGGTTATTGCTGAAGGAAGTTTGAGGCTGTTCACTTTTATGCTAGCGGTATTGAATTTATCACCTAATGACCATTGCATTGTAAAATAGCCTATCCCCAATGCAACAGCTCCTAATACGCCAACTACCCATAAAGGAATAGCAAGTCTGCGTTTTCTTTGAATATTATTTGTAATAATCGGGTTATGTTTAAAAAGATTAACAGTTTGGTCAGGTCGCTTACTGTGAATTAAGGCAAGTAAGTCTCTTTTAATTTTATCGATCTCAAGTTCCCCATTGTTTAGAACCTGGTACTTACCTTTGTAACCAAATTGCAGGCATAAATACATAAACTCTAATAAATTAATATTTTTATCAGAATCTTGTTTCAAATTTTGAATGATTTCAAAAAAACGTTCTCCACCCCAAGTTTCATCATAAAAAGATACTAATAAGCTATTCTTTGACCAAGTTTCATCAGCCCAACCGGCACGGACTGCTAATTCATCTACAAATGTACAAAGACAGTATTTTGCAGCCTGAATAGCATCATATTTAGCTCCATTTTTTTCAGCATTCTCTTCAAAATTATTAATTAAGAGAGAGAATTTATTAATTAGGCTGTCAGTAGATAATTGACTAGTAGTTTGTTGCATAGAGTTAGCCAAGATAAAAACAGGTTTAGCAGCTTCAATTAAAGGGTTATAAACATTTACTGCGTTGTTTGCAGTATTATTCTGGTTATTCATAATGAAATTCCAAATTAAATCAAATTAACTTAAAGACTTAATCGCCCAAAACTCAACATCTAAATTAGGGAAATTACCAGCCAAATGGAAAGCCATACCTGAGGAAGTATCAAACATATCCCATAATTCATGTTTTTTATCTAATTCAAAATAAACATAACCACTATGGTATGGTAATTCTCTTGGTGCCACGGATAACGCATGAACTTTAATTCCAGGTAAATGGTAAGCAACCAATTCCTTAACTTTTTCTACAGTACCTATTTTTACTACACTTGGAATTTTTTGGCGCAAGGCTTCATTGGGCATATCAGCTTTGATGGCTAAGACAAATGAAGCTTTATCCAGTAAGCTTTGATCAGGAGTTTGAGCAACTCGAGTTGCTTCATCACGCAAATCTAGTGGAATTCTAATTGCTCTTTGTTCAAGAACAATAGACAGTGATTTGCGTAAGTTAAAAAATAATTTACCAAAACATGATGCTAGATCATTGTGTTTATAAATAGGAATATCTCCTACCTTGCGTGAAGGAAGGAAAGTCATTAAATCAGCACATAATTTTGATAAGTTGACAAATAATTGTTCTGGATGAGTTTGGCGAGCGCCTTCATTTTCATGATGCAAATAAGCCAGATACCGATTGATGGTCTGAAGCATCATAAAGTCCATTACTTCAACAGAACCTCCAGTATTTGGATCGTTTACAGCGTTAGCTAGACTATTGCTTTTTTGCATTAATAAGCCATATATTTCCGAAATATAAGCTTTTAGGTGGTGTTGCTTTTGGCTTCCTAGGGAAGGAGGAATATATGATTCGTCTAGAATGATTTCAAAGTCTGCTGAACTGGATCGGATAACCGCAATAGGAAGGGCGGTTTGATTGCTAGTTAAATCATTTTCTAAAATCAATGTGGGATTAAGATCTGCTAGTGTAATTTGGCGACCGTCTAATTCGGAGTTGGTTGTATCTGCAAGGGTTTTCTCAAATGCTTTATATCGGTAAGAGTTAGCAGAAGAGTTTTGATTTAGAAAGTCAATCTCATTATTGACAGACGATGGCAGAGTAATAGCTAAGCAAACTTTGGTATCTTTTATGTTTGCAGGTACTTTTAAGCTTAAATTTTCAAGTTGTTTTTGGGAAAACACAAATATAGAACCATCAGGAAAAATACCTTCTGCTTCACGAATACCGAGCACACCACGTTTGAGGCCGTCTGAATTCAGTACTAAAGATGAAAATCCCCAAAAATAACCTTCTTTAGAAACAGCTAGTTGACGTAATCCTGATTCAAGATAACGTTCAAATTGCTGGAAATGCTGAGGAGTAATGAAGATTCCTTCTGACCAAACTACTTTTGCTTCAATTGCCATGTATTCAACCTCAAATTATTTATATATTAAGCATTTATTCCTCACGGAAAATACCTTTGCTAAGGTCACTATTGTTCTTGCGAGTTTTCCCATTTTCTTTAATGAGCTGATTATCAGGATGGCGCTCTTTATATTCTTTCAGCATTTCTTGCATCTCTGATTTCGATAATTGATACAATTCATTTTTCCCAATATTCACGTAGAAATAGTGTTTACCAAACTGATACCATCGTTGTTTTTGTTTTAATAAAATCAATCTCCATTGACTATTGTCCAAATCACGATAACTGGCAACAACACCTAAGTATTTCAGGTGGGAATCCATTTTGATAGGTAATACAGTAACTGTATCAGGGTGTAACATGAATTGGTTTTGTTGAATTAATTTATCACCTAAAGTTTCTTTAGCATTATTAGTAAGATCAAAATAGTTTGCTTTTTTAAATTCACCATCAGATGACAGTTGATACAAATCCAATCTGATAGGGGAGGGTTGATCAACTAAATTTGGATTGACATCGGGAGAAACTATAATCTGGACATCAATTTTTTCTCCACTTTCGTCAGATTCTTTTGGCGGTTTATGGTTGGACGCACATGCGCTTACCATCAAAGATATCATTGCAAATGATATATATTTTATCAGTTTTCCATGCATTTTGGTTACCTAGATACATCAATAGCGATTGTATTTAATGATAGAAATTTTAAATTAATCGACAGCCTAGGCTTTAGGAGCTAGTTGGTCTATGACTGTCGATCGAATACTAAGATTTCTTATTTTGCTTAGAATTATAAAGTATTTTTCTTTCTAAGTTTATATTTATATTGGTAATTGAAGTCATGATTGCTTGTGTCAATATTTACGCTCAAAACTTGTTTTCCCTGTGTTGCGCAAGTAAGTAGTTCTTGGCTGATTTGTGGTAGAACCGTATTGGTAAGAATCGCATCGATCATGCGGCCACCTGATTCAACTTCTGTACAACGTGAAGTGATTAGTTTTAACACTTCAGGGGTATAGTGTAGGTCGATGCCATGATTATCTTTAATGCGTTTTACGATACGGTCTAATTGCA
>FLRZ01000911.1_pt1 | contig 11505 bp, 10 predicted proteins | sample 1550531 | NCBI WGS metagenome assembly FLRZ01 (sample SAMEA4031772, study PRJEB14383) | metagenome | biome: human; feature: oral; material: saliva | place: Philippines | collected 2014 | reverse complement strand
GGTGAATCCAATTTTTGTTTTAGGTTCTTTATATCCGATCCGTCGTTTAAACTGGATCTTTTTATGTTTCCTATAAGGGATTCTTTTAAACTTTTCATTTATAATTAATATTTGGATATAGAAAATCGTATAGGAATTTCCTCGTCCTTGTTTAATATGGTATTATAATAATGTTCCAACTGATCCTTTATCTCCTCCTTATGGTCATAAGAAATTTTAAGTTCATGTAACACATATACCAACATCCAAGAATCAGACCTATATTTTAAGGTATTCTTACCAGAACCAGTTAATGGAAAAATATCAGTCGGATCTATCTGATTCCACCTTATATCACATCCATGTTCCAATTCTGGGGTTTCGTATAACCAATTTTTTACGTTTTTATTAAGATTAACCAAATTTAAGGAATCCGGTTTTAAATCTTCAATAACAGTTATTATTACATCCGATTCAAAAGAACAATTAGTAAAGGTGGTTTTCTCGTTTATAAATACCTTAGACAAATTATTAAGTTTATCCCCAATAGAAAAGGTATAACCATCAATATTATTCTTGGTTTTTCTTTCTAAACCTATACAAAAATGAATGTCCTTTACCTCTAATTTGGTTTTCTTGGTACTGAATTGTATATTTCGTGGAAGACCATATTTTTCCCATTTATCCATATCAATAATCAAATGGGCTACCCTATTTTTCTTGCCATATACAAATCTTATGTATTGAACGGTTTTATCCATAACAATATCAGTAAGTTTTGCATATATATCTCCTTCCGTAATACATTCCCGGACTAATTTTTTTATGAGTTCCGGATCATCCAGTTTCTTCTTTACAATATCTAACCCGGTACCATTTAAAGAGGCCCGGGTATTAGATAATAATGATTCTTTTATAGATATAAAGGTTTTCATTAGGATTCATTATAATTTTTAAGCCATAGTCTCAGCACACCAGTCACTTACAAACTTAACCGTAAGTTCCGCTGGGTCAGTGGTTTCATAAGTTAGAGCGGCCGCTGTATAGTCTAAATCTCCATTGATCATAACATCCTTGAAAATGACCTCGTGGAAAACATCTCCAACCCTATTACCATGCTTAACAGTCATCCAGTCTGCACAATAATCCACTTTTAGGTGTTTAGCACCAGTATGGATATCATATCCAAGTGCAGCCCAGGCTCTGAATAATTTATAAATGTAGTTGTCTATTGCATTACGTAGGTTCAAAGAGAACTTAACCTCAATCTCATAACGAGTTTCCCCAAGAGCCGGAGTTATATAAGAACGGGTAGTTCCCATAAACTTCTGTGCTTGGACTTCAGGAGCTCGGTTGAGACCAGCCAAACCAGAAATTTCAAGAACATGCTCGGTTAATAATATTTCATCTTTACCAAATTCTGCTCTAAGAGGTTCTGGTAAAGTAAAACGTACTTCAAACAGGTTAGGGTTAATAGGTTCATATTTGTTGCGCCCTGCCGTACTATTTTGAATGTGGGGTAGTGCCATATTATTATAATATTTTTATTTTTAATTACTATATAATATAATAATAAGTACTAATAAAAATATCTATAAAAAATATATTTTAAATATCCCAACCAGAATTATGATTCATTAATACCCCTTCTTTCTCCTTAAACTTTATGGAAGATATTTTACTACCAGTACCCAATTTTGATATTAAATCATTATACAAAGTCTTTTCTATAAAATTTTCAAATTTTTTATTAAATGGAAACTTCTCCCCATATAAAGCCCCATATCCCTTTGAATTTTTATATCGTTCCTGTTTTATTTTATTCTTAGGAGTTCCTGGTACATAATCAGTTTTTAAGTACGGATAAGGAACTTTATTATCTAATTGATCTGTGGGACTAATGGTTACATTAAAATTTACAAACCATATATATCCCTTTTGAATTGGACTATCCTTTAAAATTACCCTATTGGTAGAATTAAATACAGTACTGGTTAATCGATTAAATATATCCTTATGTTGAATAGTATTTATCTTTTTACCATCAGATTTTATTAGATAATAAGGTATTTCCCCGTACGGATATTTAGGAGATAATTGTAAACAATGGGTTATATAAGTGGTATTGGTTATATTTAAGGTAGTATCTTTAATGATTATTGCAAAGACTCCGGAATCCCTTACCTCGAACGTATAACCATCAATATTACCTTTGTTATTATTATCAATAGAAAAATCACCCATATCTAAATCAAAAACAATATGTTTAGATAATTTTAATTTCTCCCATTTATCAAAATTTATAATAATTTCCGGAATATCATAATTATTGTTTTTAGTACTGAATATCCGTACCTTATCCCCTTCTAACTTTGCAGATAAATTATCTATATCCGAACTATAATCCTTTAATGTTTCGGGTATAATAAGTTTTTCTATAGTACTGGAAACCATAGAACGAATATCATCCGGATTTCCACTATTAATAGCCCGGGATTTTGATAATAATGATTCTTGCAAAAGTCTTTCTTGTAAACTAATGTACATATAATATTCCTTGATTATCCCTGTCCAAATAATCTTCTATGTTTATTTTTTCAATGTTTATGCCTGGTTTCATCCCTACTAAATATTCTTTTACCAGTTTATTCATCATATTATGAAAAGAAAATGTAAAAGGAAAATTGTTTTTTATAAAGGTATAATTAGTACCTGGTGGAGTATATTTTGATTTTATCCAATCATACCATTTATTATTTCCATCTCCTACTTCAGTAGGCTCGATACCTATACCAAAGTCCCGGATATATAATATACTTAAATCAAACTTATTGGTACCATTAAATAGTACTTTTTTAAGACCTCGAACAATATTCTTATTTTCGTCTAATTTACCTTTTATTAGTTTTCCTTTTTTTGTTAAAATAAAGTATTTTTGTCTGGTAAATAGTTGATTATTATTGTTAAGTACCATTCTGCCACCTATAAAGGTACAATCCTCTATAACATAATCGGATTTATCAAATCCATTACTTGGTCCTGATATATCAAATCGAAAAGTACTGGCATCTGGATCCACCACCTCAAAAGTATATCCTTTGATTTCATTAGGTACGTATCTACTGTAGTTAATTTTTAAAAATCCACTATCTAAATCAAATTTTATATGTTTCGGTAGCCTATTTTGTTCCCACTTTTTAAAATTAATTTCTATATCCACTCCTTTATGGTCATAGTTAGTACCAGTAAAATTAAAAGTTGCTATACCTTCTTGTATTTTTACGTAGTCATACTTATTGGTATCCGGGGTATTTAAATTAATGGTAAAACAATCCTTAATAAGTAATTTATCCAGTTCCCTTTTAGTGGAATCCAGACCAGCTTGAGTACCTGATTGTTTTATTTTTGTTAATAATGCCATTAGGTGATTTTTTAACGTACATATTGTATACCATTATCTTGTCTATCCTCCCAGGTTTCTATATCCAAGGTCTCGATTTTTGTACCGGATTTTTCTCCTATTATATATTGTCTTATCAATTTATCCATTAATTTGGTAAAATTTTTAGTAAAAGGATAAAAAACACTGGTTAAAGAATGCATTACCGGTCTTGGATAAGGAGAAGCATATTGTTTTTCGAACGCACTAGTACCCGGAGTATATTTCGGTTTTATCCAATCATACCATTTATTATTAGTATTTCCTATTTGGTCAAACTCAATACCAACTCCGAAACCGTGGATTTTAAATAAGTATATATCAAACTTATTGGAACCATTAAATAAAAGATGTTTAAGACCGGTTACCGGATAGTCCATTATATCTAACTTATCTTTTATCAGGGTACCTCTATTGGTCAATTTAAAATATTTCTGATGATTATGTATTTTTATATCCGGTCTAAATCCTAAAAAAGGTCCTATAAAAGAACAATTCGATATCTTATAATTGGAACCATCAAACCCTCCGTTAGGTCCTACCACAGAAAATCTAAAATCATTATGTTTAGGATTTATAACCTCGAATGTATAACCAGTCAGGTTAGTAGGCATGTTTATTTTTTCATAATTAAGACCTAAAAAACCGGAATTAATATTGAATTTTATATGTTTTGGAAATTTATATTTTTCCCATTTGTTAAAATCTATTATTATTTCCACGTGAATATACTTTTGACCAGTACCTTCAAAATCAAAAGTAACGGCATCAGAATCTTGTTTTAACACCTGAGGATCCCCGATTTCCGTAATAGATTTACCGTTTATAGTAAAACATTCAGCCATTACCAAGGAATCAATGGATTTTTTATTAGAATCCAGACCTGATTGAGTACCCGCTTGTTTTATTTTTGTTAAAAGTGCCATTAGTTTAGTTCCATTTGTTATAAATATCCTTAATACTTGGACCTCTATGTTTGTATATATCAATATCGCATCCAAAATTATTGGTACTTCCTTTACCAAAAAATAGTTCGGAAACCTTTTCTATAAGTTTGGGAGCTAATTTATATCTATCAAAAGGGAATTGCATTTCCCTGATGTTATCAAACTTAATATTCCTATAACTATCACTTATATAATATCTATTGGAAGAATATTTACTATCATCCAATAAACTTGGTGGTATATTAACTGCAAAGTCCGCTAATTTTAAATTTCTTAAATTTTCAAACGTATTACCATTTAGTATATACCTTTTTAATTTCCGGGTAATAAAATCAGAATTTGGTTTTATTTTGTCGCCATCTATTGAAAAATATATATTTTGTACTTGTTTTTCTCCCGTATTATCAAAACAAAATATATGAACCTTTACTGATTTAAAATGATTATCCTTAAATAAAACCTTACCATCATAATGAGCACTTATCTCACATAATAACCTTCTATCGCCAGATATATCCTCGAAGGTGTAACCGGATACCTTGGATTTTAAATGTAAAAATCTAATATAAAAAGAGGCCTCCGTATCAAATTTTATATGCTTAGGGAGTTTAAATTTGCTCCATTTTTCAAAATCAATTTCGAAGGAACTAATGTTTTTATTGGTGGTGTACCCATCATATAATTTAACCCATCCTTCCGCATCATTTACCTCTACCTCAATAGTTCCCAACCCAGTACCCATTATACTGGTATCGATAATACAATCCTGAACCGCACGATTAATTATTCTACTGGCTACAGTTGGATTAATGGTGTTGGGGTTTTTTATAGAGGTTATTAGTGACATTTTTTTAAAATACTTTAAAATCATTAGGATTCAGAGTACCTACTACCGGGGAGGGGTACATTATAGAGGTGCTTATCAGACTACCACCTGCTACTGCGGATATAGAAATTTGCATTACGTAATCATGTATGGCCTGGGCTAATTGATTAGCACATTGATCCTTGAATTTTTTAGCAAATTTTCGTGCAGCCTTCTCCCCATCTTTTTTTATACGAGAACCTATTTGGTTAGGTACCTCTTCTGGGACCTCTATGGTAGTCATAAAGGCATCGAAAGCAGCATTTTCCAAATATATTTCGAATTGTTTCTTTAATATTGGTAGCGCAGTGTTTAGTGGCATGTTTTATCTACTTATTTATATATTTTAGGACCTAATTTAATAGCATTAATAGAACGCATATCCGGACTTTTGATCAACCTTTGCATCTTGGTATCAAAATCCTTACTATAATCAATGGGTAATAAACTTGGATCATCCTCTTCCTCGATAGTAGGAAGTAGTGCGCCATTATTTACCCTGAAAATTAGACTACTATCTTTATTTGGTAGCATTAATTTACCGGAACCAAATTTATTTTTTAATTTCTCAATAAAATCATCATAATTATACCGGGTAAGTACTTGGATATCATAGTCTCGATATACCTCCCCTATACCAGTATTCATATTAACAGGTCGAAAATTTTTCATACCAGAAAAAGCACAAGGTATATCTACGGTACCTCCATTAAACCTGGTTTCCGTCATATCAGCATTATAAGTAACATGTCCGGTTATATTAGGGGCTCTAAAAGTGAAGTTTTTATGGAAATCCGCATACTTTCCGAATATAAAATAACGTACTTCCGGTTCAAAAATGAATTCATGCTCATCTATTTCCCTATCTTTTGAGGATATTTCCATAAATTTATCCAAATCAAAGACTATACAGCATCTGGATAATGGTTTTTTGAATTCATCCTTTACAAAAAAGGTTTTAGTATCCGGATTGTAATCAAATACTTTATATTTTTGAGCCTCCAGAGCTTGACTACCGACTATGTTTATACATAAGGTAGATATATAATTACCATTGGTTAAAGTCCGGCGGACTTGAGTAGCTACTCCGCCAGACTTGGTACCTGTTAATAATGCATTATATTTTTCTTGTATGGTTTGCATATATTATCTTACCATTTTTGGGCTTGTTCTTTACTTATGTATATAATTTTTGTATTAGGTTCCTTGTATTGTAATTCAAAACCAGGATTATCAATAATTACCCATAATAAGGTTTTACATAATTGATTAGGTCTTTTATATTGTTCCAAGTAACCATCTGTAAATACAATTCCTAAATCAGGAATATTTCCTTTTGGCCATTTTTTAGCATATTCCTTATTCTTATGCTTAGGAAGTTCGAAAGCATCCTTTACATCGGTACCTCCACCACCTTTGATGGTTATTTTCTTGAAATTCTTTTTAAATTCACCAGAATTTTTATAAATTTGCAAATCAGCTACCCGAGTATCAAACTGGGCTACTATCACCCCATTAGGTTTCTTGGCGTCCGCTATACGTACTACCTCAGTCAAACAAGCTTTTAAGAAATCCTGACTCATAGATCCTGAGGTATCCACGAGTGCCACTATATAATCCAAACTATCATAGTTGGTAAAGTCTGTAAGTGCCAATCGCGATTGGGATGCTAAAGTATTTTGATGGGTAAATCCTCGACGTTTACTTTCTGGAGAAATAGAACGACCTACTATATCCCTTAATTTTTTCTTCCAAGTACCATCATCTGTTATACGAGTACTGTTAATGATTTTCTTTAATTCGGCAGCACCAGCTTGATGTCCTGGCATACTCTTGACCACCTCTTCTGCTGTCTTAGCCCATTCTTTTTCTGTTATATCCTGAGAATGACCATCCCCTTTATCATAACCTTCTCGTTCTGCTAATTTATCTCCTTCTGCTCGGGACATCATATCTGAACCATTCATAGAACCTCGTCCATTTTGTGCATTTCTGTTGTTACCTTGGACGTCCTCTGGTGTTACTCGTCGTACTGAATTACCTTTTTCATCCGTATATTCTTTTGGTTTACCTTGATTACCACCTTGATTACCACCAGAACTACCTTGTACTTGTTGGGTACCTCCTTGAGAACCCCCTGAACTTCCGGAACCACCACCTTGTTGACCTTGCTGACGTTGGTTTTGACTTATTGATTGGCCTCCTTGTCCTTGTTGATTACCTTGATTACCAGATGATTGTTGTGAACCACTTTGTTGTGGTTGGTTACCTCCTTGCCCGGCTCCTGTATTGGATTTACCATGTTGAGTTTGTTGGGGATTTTGTTGATTCTGATTACCTCCTCCGGATCCACTATTTCCTCCACCAGGATTACCTTGTTGAGATCCACCTTGTTGTTGTTGTTGATTACCGGATTGGCCTCCTTGGTGTTGTTGTTGAGTAGGAGTCTCATCCTTCATTTTATGGTAAATTACCTCGAAAGGAGTGTTCTGCCATTGTTTATCAATGTAACCCCCCAATTCTTTAACAAATTTTTCCCCTACCAGACCCATGTCCACCAATAATTGGTTTACCTCGTAGTCAGCTGCAATATTCCCTTTTTGATTCATTGCCCCAATAGCCTGACCTCGACGTACGTGGTTTAGTAAACAATGGATAAGTTCGTGGGCCATTACAAACATCTTACCTTCCATTGTAAGATCGTTAGTAAATTTCGGATTTACAAATACATTGTATCCGTCTGTTGCCTGGGTTTCTACTTCAAAAGTATATATAAAACGTAATTTTTCTGCCAATATACCTACATGTGGTAGACGAGTATTCAAAGCAGTTTTGGCTAACCTTTGATCCTGAAGAAGTTTCTTCATATCAATCATCTCCCCACTTGGTAATTCTATGTAATCATAATCCTCCCAACGGGTATTACTGGAGGTACGACTATTAATGTCACCAATCCGAGATTCTAATAAAGTCTGGGATCTGTCCAGGGCATTTCTTAATTCAATTATATTTGTTATGGTTTTCATTATGAAAATCTTTATTTTTTAATAATAATAGGTAACCAGTTAATATTTATACCATATTCTATTCAATTTCTACTATTATGGGTTCATTTGGATTTATATAAATTAATTGATCCGAATCATTTTTCCAAGACCAACCTCCGGATACAATAGGTAATTGATAGGGTTTATCAGTAGTATCGATATTTCCGTGTGTATCCAGACCTAATTGTTTTTGATTCGGTGAATTATAATCATACATTACTTTTACTGGATTTCCTTGGAAAGTATATCCTTGGATCGGATGATAAATAAATTTTTTATCATAGTAATATCCATTTATCTTGGCCTTCTCATTTTGTTCCGATAATATATATATATCCAACGAATCAATGGAATTGTTAACAGAATATTGGGAATTTAATTTGGAATAAACCTCATTAATCAATTCCGATTTAGATATAAATCCATCAATTTCCGTATTATAAAAAAATTGAGTTAAAATATTAACTATTTGGGTTTTTAATAGTAAATGGTTGGAATTGTTATTATTATAGGTGGTACCACCACTCCCTCCTTTTTTTAATTTAATAAATACATACAAGGCATACTTTACTACCTCTGTGTCTAAAATATCATACTCGGTTCCTGCTAACATTAACCCAGAATTAATCAAAGCCTGCTTGATTTCTTGTTTTTCTGTGGTACTAAGAATAAAATCGGATTCATTGAGTTGAAAATAATTATTGGACGAATTACCGGTGTTATTCTTATAATTTTTTATTATCCGAGAATGTACCCTCATCGAATTAGGATCAGACCAAGTCTTGGAATATCCGACACATCCAAATCTACTTAAGAAGGCCTTGTAGTGATTAGGCATAGTCAGTACATTGGTTCTGGAATTATATCCTATAAGAGCCCGTACTTTTTCCGTGGTATCCGATCCAGTGCCTGGTATAATGGATAAGGTGGATATATTTAAAAATTCATTACCATTATATTCCTCCCCTGTATAAGTATCATACACGCTATCTACCAGAATAAAATTTAAATTTTCAGAAAGATTAGGTATGTCCCCATCATGGGTAATATATTCTACCGTAATTTCTGAGTACGGATAAGTCTGATCCTTAGTTAGACCTGAATAATAGTCCGTATTATCATTTATAAATATAATATCAATACCACCACGCGGAGAATATTTAACTATATATCCAATACCAGACCCACTAAAATTACTACTATCCACCTCGTACGGTTCTATAATGGAAGTATCCGGATTATTAGATAAATGGGGAAAGAAAATATGTAATTTGGTAGTATCAATGTTACCATAATGGTCTAAATGTATGGTATGGGTCGGTCTTACCGGATCATATTGAAAGATGCGAGTATTAAAAGTACCTTGATATAAAGTGAAATTATGAGTACGATGGTCTCCGGTTAGCGGAATTAAATAAGAATCGGATGCCTCATTAAAAGGTAATTGTAAGGTATAGTACAGACCATTAGTAGTACATAAGAATTTACAATGATTATTCAAACTTATTTTACCAGTATTAATATTGTTGGTTTTTACATTTATACCAATGGTTACTTGTTGGGTAGTTCCGTAAGAGGGTTCATAACCAGACTGAGAAGCCAAAGCAAAAATAGATTTTTTACGTTGGGCGCTGTATTTATTCTGTTCTGTTAGAGCATCCTCTAAGTATTCGATGTTATTATCATATAACGAGGATATGGCAGACGACAAATGCCCTATAACGGAATTGTTAAGGGCATCGTTCGAATTAATGTTAAGTTTTTGTTTTAACTTTTCAAATATCTCGTTTTTTATATTTTTAAAGGTAGATTTCATGATTTACTATAATATATTATAATAATAAGTCTTAAAACGGTAAATCATAATCATCTACTTCTTGATTTTTAATACCTTTTTTTAACCTACCGGTATATTCTAACATTGCCGGATAATATAATGACTTATAATCCGAACTTAAGGAACCATTATTGTTATTTAAAATTTGTTTTGCATACTCATGCATACTTTTTCTTAGATCAGTACTCATTACATCCTTATCCAAGAATACTAAAGTGCGGTTATATTCATACCTTTCTCTTAAGGTATCTTCATTCAGTAAACCGGAGGTTATGGAATTTTTGAATTTGGTATATAAAGGAGTACCTTTAGATAAAAATTTTGGTAATAATTTATGCTTGATAGGATCCCCAGAACAAGTACCAAAATCCATTACCAGCTGGTTTTTAGAATTATTATAATCTACCACATCGTATACAAAATCCAAACTATGTATACCAGAATCATTTAACATCTTCTGGGTAAGATTGACTTTTTTACCGGTAGTTGGATTTATTTCATTCCAGATAGGATATATATTATCAGAAGAATCCCCTAATAATATTTTTTCTTTTATTATATCCTCTGGATCAATTTCCTCGTAGAAACCATTTAGTCGAAAATTATTTATAAATTGTTCCAGTGTTTTAATAGAACTGGTAGTACCAGGATTATAGAAATTATTGGTGGAACTTCCGGTATAAGGTTTATAACTATCAAAAATACTAAGTTGTATATTATTGGTTTTAGGTAAATTTGATGGTTTATTACCATTATCCCCTTTATAATCCACATATTTATTGGTACTTACCATTTTTCCATTATACCATACTACTTTGGTTCCGTACAAACTAAAACGTAACAATTGTTTCCAGTCACAGTCAGTAGTCCATAAAATTATGTTATGTAGTTCTGAATCCGATATACCTAATTCCTTTAATTTTTTATTATGATTTTCAGTGAACTCAACCAAGTACCGTGCCCAATCATCTCCTTCTATATCCCACTCACTGAATATACATAATTTAAATTCTTGTTTTAAGGTATCAATGAATTTTTTATATTCAGACCATATCAGTTCCCAGTCTGGTTCGAACCCACTGGCCTTATGAGTCTTGGTTCTATGTCCTTTATAAGTGATATGTTGATCTACTAAAGTTTGTGGTATCGGTAATTTTTTTCTCCACGAACCCTGGTCACATACGAAAGCTATATCTGTTATTAATGGATAATTTTTATCCACGAAGCCGGATACCTGAGTTAAGATCATAGAGAATATTTCATTGATTCCAGATAGTTTGGTTTCTATGTTTTGGTCTTTATGGATTTTATCTCGTACAATAAAAGCCCTTGAAATTAACATATAGTTAGTGTCTACCACCAGAGTAGTCTTAGGTTTTTTTAATTTTTCC
>FLRZ01001227.1_pt1 | contig 12334 bp, 28 predicted proteins | sample 1550531 | NCBI WGS metagenome assembly FLRZ01 (sample SAMEA4031772, study PRJEB14383) | metagenome | biome: human; feature: oral; material: saliva | place: Philippines | collected 2014 | reverse complement strand
GAAAAAGATCAGAGTTCGATCCGGGTGGCCTTAGACTTCTTCTTGGTCTTGGCCTCGTCCCACTCGACCTTCTTGATGTTGTTGTTCTTGCGCATCTCGCCGTTGTACTCGCGTTCCTCAATCGCAACGGTGATCGTCGCAGTCTTGCCAACCAGGTTAAGTGCGACCTGGTTGAAGTACGCCTCGTTACGCTTGGTCGGCTCGTCGGGCCAGGCGTTACCGGATGCCTCGCAGAACTTGGGCAAGTCCCAATGGAGACCCTTCTTAGTGACCAGGACCAGCCAGTAACGAAGCTGTCGAGATGCGTGGTCGCCCTCGGTGACAACGAAGTCCACTGTGTACATAGGCTTGCCAGCCTTGGACTCGCCCAGCTCACAGGCATCGACAGTCACCTTGTACTGACCCTCGGGCAGTGGCTCAAAGCTAAGGGATTCGGCAACTTCCAGGTTCATAAGTTCGTCAAAGTTAATCATGGTCAGTTCTCCTTCTTGTCAGTGTTGTAATCTTCGATGGTTTCAGGTAGCCACCCGAGGGCGGCAGTTCGCTTGTAAGTAACGATTGCGTCGGGTTGTGGGAACTTCCCGGTGTTGATGCGGTACAGGATGGTCGTTCGACCAACTCCCGTGCGCTCAGACGCATCATTAATAGAGAGGTACCTAGTCGTCATTTTCTTCCTTTACTTCCTGTGTTTCACAATGCTCATGAACCCAACCCATGATCTTCTCCATTGTCGTGTTTCCAGACATGGACGGCATCGGGTCGAATCGCGTCTTTGCCAGTACTTCAGACGAAGACCGGACAGTCATGACTGTGACCAGCTCTTCATTGTCATCGTCTCCAACATCCTCCCACGTCATGCGGGCGATAATATCGAAGATTCCGGGTAGCTTCTTGAAGCTCTGCTTGCCCTCAAATGATGGTCCGATAAGCGACAGCCGGGACACATCGTTCACTTCACGCGCTTCGTGCGTGATGCAGATGATGTTCAGTCCGAGGTCAAAGCTGATCTTGTTGACAAGATCAATGATCTTCTCGTAAGTAGCGTCCCACATGGCAAAGCTGTCATTGGGTTTCGTGGCCTTGAAGTGGAACTTGATAAGTTCCTGCAAGCGGTCAACCGTGTCGATGACGATAGTCTTGAACGGCATGTCCTTCTTCTTGCTAATCTCGACAAGGAGTTCAGCAAACTTCTGGTAGGTCGCTGGCTGAACGACAAGCATGTTGTCCAGGTCGCCGTACTTGGCAGCCGGTGCGGTACCGCGCTCCAAGTCGATGTAAAGGACCGGCCCCAGCTCTTCAACCTTTGAGGCCGAAACTGCGAGCGAAGTCTTCCCGGTTCCCGACATGCCGTAGATCAGCATCTTGATCTTAGGGGTGGTGATACGGGGGTCAGACACTTCGATATCGATTCCCTTGAGGAACGAGTCGAACTTTCCCATGTTTCTCCTTTCTTTTTAGCGCTTGAAAGCGCAGAAATAACAGCCGGAATGGCTGTCGAGTTCTCCCAGGTTGTCCGGGTTGTTGGTGGCCCACTTGAAAATCTCGTTGGCACGTTCCAGGACAGCCAGGGCGGCTTCTCGGTTGTACTTGAAGCACAACTCATGAGTTGCCGTTGTGACAGATTCTATTGTAGCATCCCTGGGAAACAAAATCAGGGAAGTATGATTTACCTCATACCCAGCGTTCTCCATGCCCAGACCATACAACTGCATCTGGTAATAGTACTTTTTAATCTGGCCTTCGGTCATCGAGTCCGAATAGAACTCAGGGTTGCGGTCCTCATCGAAGAACGTTGCAGACGAGAAAGCCTTGATCTTCTTCTTCGACAAGACCTTGTAATCAACAACATGTCCGCCCCTAAGATCAAACCCGTCAGCAGTCCCACGAATCGCTCCATACCCTTCAATCTCGCCAACTGTTACCTTTGTTTCCTTCAGGTAATCTTCTAGCCCCAGTGTCGTCTCAAGGTACAAGTGGAACGCGGTCCCAATCATCGGGGCCAGAGGGTACGTCTTTTCCTCCACATGTACACCCAGCAGCTTTTCTGCCAAGCAGCGCTCACACAGGTCTCCCAGCTCAGACGGACCAACCTTACGCTGCCTATCGCGCTCAGAGGGCTTCGTCAACTCCCGTACAATACGGTCGTAGATTTCACTCACGCTCTAACCATCCCCTATACTCGGCTTCTTTCAGTACGTACATATTCCACGCAAAATTATGCAAGTCATCTAGTGGAGACTCAATGAGAACCAGAAAGTCTCCCGGTGTGAGAACCTTGCGCAATGCTCTGGTACCAAAGCCCGGCATTGTCGTCGTACGACACATGATCTCGTTTTCCTTGACATACCACCCCGTCTTCTCAATCTTGTTCAGCTCAATAGCCGTGAACATACAATCGGGGGGTACCTGCAAGACTAGCTTATTCTTCGCCACGATGAACACCCTTCGACAATCCCTCCAAAAGTGCTGTTGCCTCGCTCGAATTGTTGTAGTCCCCGAGGTACACAACTTCTACGATCTCAGGGCAAGTCGAGATAAGATGCGCACAACCACGACACGGATAGTGGGTCACATAGAGCGTGTACTCACTCCCATGTTCCTTCATCTGTCGAATCGCATTACGTTCAGCATGGATAGTGTTGACGCAATGGTCATCGACCATCCGGTGGCCCCCCGTGTCGCACGGCTCAAGGCCGTGCGGTGTTTCGTTGAACGCGCGAGACACAACCTGTCCCGTTGCACGGTCAACGATCACACACCCCACATGGGCACGGTCGCACCGGGACTTAGCGGCCTCGTCCCGCGCTGCCTTAATGTACTCTCTCACTTGGAAAGAATCTCCCGCTGTTCATCGGTCAGGTTGTTTGCCCACAGGAGCACCTTACGGGCGAAGTCCGACAGCCCGCCGTTGTCGTTCAGCAGACCTGGGATAGCCTTCTTACGGTAGTCACTGAAGGCGAAACGGTCCCCATCCACGTACCGCAGCAGACGACACAGGACAGAGTTGCGGCTCACAACATAGTTACCGTCCGCGTCTTCCACAAGACCCAGGAGAACTGTACCGTTCAAACGGTCAGTGTAGTAGTGATGCTCACCAATCGAGAGATCGTCCCGGTCAAAACCGCACTCACCTGCAACAGGGTCAGTCCACATGATCGACAGGTCCAGCGGGCGCGCCGCCTTAATGTCGATCTGCGCTGAGGTCATCTCCCGCGCATTGCACTTCAGATCGTCAATACTAGGCACGACAAACACATGGTTGTCGAATGGATCAACGACAACCATCTCATCCTTTGCGGACCACCACTGAGCGCACACGGTACCCCTGTCGTTGAGCAGTGCAAGCCGTCCGTTAGGCAGCGTCCCGGTCCCGATAACAGCCCCGCTAGGCGTAGTGACAAGGCCGTTCTCGATGTCAAGGTACTGTCGCTTGACGTATCGGGTGGGAAGGTTCTCCCAGCCAAAGCCCAATGGGGGTGCGTAGATATCTCGAATGGTTACACCCATTCTTCCTCCTTCGTGTAGTAGTGGAACTCAATCACGGTAATGTACTCCCGTGTTACGTAGTCAAGCTGGTCTGAGTAGTAGTAACGAGCACCGTCAAGGATAATGCTTACGTGTTTCTGCATGAACCAGCGCTCGTCACCACTGGAATTGTAGTACAAGTGCAGCTCCTGGCTGTCATTGACAGACTTAGCGTAGTCGCAAATCTCTACTGACACGTAGGCTTGCCATGTGGGGTTAATAGCGTGGATGCACACGACGCTCCCGTCCTCAAACTTCAGCCAAGCGTCCTTGTCCTTCATCCAGTATTCTTCTACTGGCTTCTTCAGGAGGGCAGAGACCGTCTTGTGGTTGAACTCAATAATCTGCATGGTTCAGTCTTCCAGTTTGTTCGCCCAGAGGACCATAAGCCACACCGCAAGCAGGATAAGTCCCACGAGGATAAGCGCCCCAACGATCAGTGCCATGTAAGCCGCGAAAGCGTACACAACCCACATAAAGTAATCCGGGTACCAGACTCCCGTAATCACGAAAGCGAAGCAGAACAGGAGAGGGATGAAACGGCCCTTAGACTTCTTCTCCCGGCTTGCGTTCAGCTTGCTAACAGCATCATTGTAGTAATCATACATAATTGTTCTCTCTTTCGGTTTGTTGGTTTGTTGTTTCAGTCGTTTGCGGGCTTGCCTCGTCTAACAAGCTGGACGGCACCGTACAAGAAACTAGAAAAGATAATGTTACGTGGGTGGATACGCCCATCTTCATCAACCCAAACACTAGCCTTGGTGAACAGGTAAGTTCGATCCTTGACGACAACGACAGTGCCGGGCACCATCAGGTCGTTGAACGTAATTTCACGGTACTTATAGTCAGCAAACACCATCTCCAAAACCTTGGATGGAATATTGTGTGCAGTCATTTCAACGTAATCAGACATGTTGGTTTCTCCCTTCAGTTGTTTCAGTATTAGATTAGTCCAGATGCCTTCAGCTTGTCGAAACGCTCCTGCAAGCGTCCCAGAACACGGTCGTCCACCGTGTCGGTCGCCTGAATCAGGAAACGGTTAACAGCCGTAGTCTGACCCTGTCGGTTGAGCCGTCCCGTCGCCTGTTCGTTAATCACCAGGCTGTTAGACTGACTCAGCCATATTTCAGTATGGCAGACTCGCTGAAGTCCGTCAACTCCCTCTGACATGGCCTCGTGTTGAGCGACAATGACACGCACGTCTCCATTAATCATGGCATGGAAGTCACCGCGAGACTTACCAGAAACTTCAATAGCCTTGATCCCGGCTTTCTTCAGGCGGTATAGCGCCGCCTTAATGAACTTCTGGCTATGCACCCACACGATGACAGGTTCATCTTCAGGCAGGTCCGCAATAATATCCATCATTGCATCCAGCTTGGAAGACTTACAATCTTCCTTGTAATCGACAGTCCCTTCCTCGTTAAACGAGGGGACTCCCAGTGTCATCTGTCGCAAGCGTAGGTCAAGCTCCATCGGGATGGACAGCGCAAGCGGGTTTTCTCCCAGAAACGTGAGTGCCTTCTGTTCCAGATCGTCGTACATCTTACGCTGCGTGCGGGATAGTTCCACTTCGACACGGTGAACAATCACGCCGGGCAGTTCAGGGTTGGCCTCGGCCTGTGAGACTTCATGATAGGACGGCGCTCCACGACGGACCATGCCGGGGGAACGTTCTCCCGAAAAGTCTTTCCCGTACGCGCTCCAAGGGTTTACTTCCACCTTGAAAAACTTTTCACAAAAGTCCCAGTAACCACCGTAGTGGTTAGGCCATAGGAACTTGAGCGCGGCCCAAATGTTGCAGGGCTTATTCCCGGCTGGCGTTGCCGACAGTGCGAGGCGATACTGCGCCTTAATGTGTCGTGCAACGTCAAAGTTGAGCGACGAGTGGTTGCACGCACGATGCCATTCATCGGCAATAACCATGCCAAACTCTACACCGTAGAACGGCTTAGCCATTGACTTGTAGACGTACTTTTTCGCGCGCCCGTCCCACCGCTTTTCCTTATTACGGGTCCGCATCAGCTCCCACGTAATAAAGTACACGCCGGGTACACTGTTTTCCAGATCGTCCCACACTGCAAGGGCAGTCTTAGTTTTCTTACCAGACAGCGTGCGCATGTCAATTCCGGCAAGCGTCTTCCAGTGCGAGCGCCAACCAGACTCGGTACGGACAGGGGCGACAATGAGGATAATCTGCTCCCCAATGGTGCTGCCAAAAGCGTTGAGGGCGTTCCACACGCTCATTGCCGTCTTGCCCGTACCAAGGCCCGCGCCTACCAGGCCCGTGTACGGTGTTTTACTGTTCGCCAATCCTTCCAGTACACGTTCCTGGTAGTGGCGCGGTGAGAAAGTCATTCAGTAGATCCTCCAAGTAATTGTATGCGTAGTTTCTTCCCAGCCGTAGTGAATCATTGCGTTGAGCACAACTTGTGCCCCAAGATCATCGAACAGTTCTTGAACTTGCCGGTTCATATCACTGTTGTCCCACCAGGTATACCCATAGTAACCGTCCATGCCAATATAACCAAGGATGCACAGGCTATCGCCGTACAATTCCGCGCAGATGCAGTAGTCACGCTCATTCAGTGAGTTAACAATATCCTTGTCCCACTTTCTCACCAGTGCGTGAATACCGTCTCGTACTGCCTTAGCGCACGCAATACTGTATTCCTTAGTCAACTCTTCCATGTTCATTAGTTAGCCTCCAATACCTTGTTGACTCGTGCCTTCAGTGATGCAAGCTCCCCGTCCCTGAGATAAAGCTCAAGTGCATCCTCATGGTATTCAGCGTAAATGTCAGTGACCTTAATCCCGGTCGAACAGTCGAGGACAGAATATACTTCCCCGTCGTCCCACATGTTGAGATAGCACAGCCATTCTTCAGCGTTCCCTAGTCGCTTATTGACCGCTAGAATCTGCCCGTATGACTCAATAAAGTCATAGTCCTCCCACCCATCGACGCACTTGAAGTGTGAGCACAGTTCACCCTTGAACAACTTAGCGTATTCTCCCACGTTGGCAGGTGTTTCATCATGCACTACAATATACCTACCAAGCGTCTTGAACACGGGGTTATCGGACCGCATAAAGTCATCGTAGTCCCCAATAAACAGATAAGGCTCATCTGCCATATCTATAGGTTCTGTGGTTCCCAGCACTGGTTCCACAATATACGTGTTGCCCGTGTCAGCGTCTTGGAAGATAGTAATCTCGCCGGTTTCAGACAGTATGTTGATATTCATCAGTCAAGCTCCCTCGCAATAGTAGTGGCGTAGAAAATACCGTCCCGGACAATACCCTCCGCATAGACAGTTTCATACAGTGAGTCACGGTCGAACATAGCAACCACATCGGACGGCAATTCATTGTCGCCGGGCAGGACGACAAGCTGTTCGTAGTCTTGCATCCAGACAAACATTCCGTCTTGCGGGTTGTCGTCATAGCCGAGGTAGCCGTCTTCCTCAAAACGCCATTCCAGCCAGTCAGAGAACAACCCTTTGTCGTCCCAATACTCCCAAGCGTTGTAACAGTCTTCCTCCGAGTCCTTGCTACGTCGGTAGCCGTCAATCTCGTTCGCATTGAACGCCTCACAGAAAACATCGTCATCCAGTTCGCGCTGGTTGAATGTGTCGCCGTCAACATAGTTGCTAAACATTTTGATTACTCACTTTCGATATAAATTGACATGCCGTTGGGCAGTTCTATTTCGGCTCCCACACCTAGGTTGTTGTGGATAATCTCAGCGGCCCGCATCTGTCGTACCGCTTCAAGCCACATGGTTGAATATTCTTGCAGTTCTTGTTCTTCTAGGGAACGGGCGACGGCTTCCACCTGTTCGACAGTGTATTCACAGTCGCCCGTCCCGTATTGCTTCCAATTCATCGGAACGTCGCGTACACGTCCGACACGGTAGTAGCGGGCGACAGGTCGAGTAGATCAAGCACGGCAAGTTTCTTAGTATTCAACTTAGGCTTGTCGTACACACTCTCACGCACGGCCTTTGGCAGTTTCTTAAACGCGGGCAGTGCTTCTACAGCGGCGGCGTTGATAGTCTTTCGCACGGCGAACGTGACCTTAGTGTCTCCCACCTGAATCTTATCCCCTGCGTTGAACTGTGCGCACAATTCAGCCTTGAGTGCGTCTCGCGCTTCAGTCAGGGCGCTAATCTCTGCGTTGAGCTTGGTAATCTTGTTGACGAGTGCTTCAGTGTTCATTGTTGTTGTTTTCGGTAAGATGGCAGTAGATGGCAACAGGTAAGGCGACAAGGGTAAGGAATAGGCCGTAGTAAGCGACCGCGAACATTAGCAGACTTCCTTAATCTCATCCATTGCGATTAGGTTGGCAATGCAACTGTTGACATAGGCTTCCCAGTCGTCGCTCAGCATCTCCCTAGCAATGTCACTCGCCTTGAGTGTCCTACCAAGCACCGTAACGGGCTTGTGTAAGTCATCCACGGCCTCAGCGGCCATAACCTCAAAATCTTCCCTAATGCGCAGGTCACCGCCGCGTGTCACGTAGTCATATTCTCCCTTGCTAACCCCCAATTCTTCAGAACTGAAACAAAACTTAGTGTCCCAGTCAGCGGCAATAACGAGTAGCATGTCAATTCTAGGCATTGTTTCTCCCTCTTTCTCACATATAGTTTTCGGTGTAGTACTTGATAGCGTCTTCCTCGCTATCGGCATAGATACCCGCTAGAGAGTCACCCGTGGTTGTGTCCGACACAACCCAGACATACCCATCCGCCCAAAGAGAGTATTCATGCACCCATGACTCGCAAGGGTTGGTAGGGTACACATCTTTGCGGAACGCGGCCGCAAACAGCCTGTTCGCATCCATAGAGTGCCAACCGACGTACACCCAGTAATCAGGGCAAAGAGCCGCCCATTCTTCCTGCGTAGGCATCCTACCGTATTCCTCATGGAAGTTATCAAACTCCCACATTGCAGGGCAGTCAGTCTTTGCAGGGTGATGCAGGATGCAACCATGCGGCCCGCCAAGGACACACAGTGCATCGGCGCTATCTATCCATTCAGTAGGGCACTCAGCGTCGATATCCTGAAACACTTGGAAAGTGTGGCCGTTATGCTCCCATTCATCAGGAACGGTGACAGTGTGTGCAAACTGTGTCTGGATCATTTTTGTTTCTCGCTTCCGCTTGGTTGTTTGTTTTCCGATAATTAAAGATTAGCAGGTTGGCAGTCATTCTGCAATGTGAACTACGCTACACGTCTGTGTGTCGTTGTCCCAGATGAACATATGCGCGTACCCGTGCATGAAACGCAATTCATCCAAGCTATCGCCCTCGCTATCCGACTCATAGTACCAATAGATACTATTGTCAGCGGCATTAGTGCAACAACGCCATACAAGGCCCTCAACATTGACATACACGCCGCTAGGCTCATTGTCAGAGAACAGGTCGAGATAACCCACAAACTCATAGCCGCGCTCAGTAAACCAAGGGTTGATAACTGATAGGTCCCACCCTGTCGCATCGTTCACGTACCCGGCGATATGTTCCTGCATGGACTCTAGTGGGTAATAACGGTCACTAATGACGCTCAGCAATTCTTCCCACATGTTTACCATTCCTCCCGCTCAAAAAATAGTGCATCGTCAAGATAGCTGGTTGCGTTTTCCATGACATATTCCTCCCACTCAAGGGATGTGTACCCAGTTTCTAAATCTTCCTGGTAGTTCTCCCACAACCCGTCTTGCATGTCATGGGCGTTAAACACATGCCCCTTGTAGTGCAACATGGGGTCACTTTGGGAACCCCGCCACTCAAAGCCGATACCGGGGATACCGTACCAATTGGGCAATTCATCGTGTGACATAGTTCTACCTTTCGGTGTTATTGTCGCTAACCACCGTGGTTAGCATTGTTCCCTAGGCAAGAATCGAACTTGCATTTACCTACCATTAGGCTAGGGATACCCCTGTTAGGCTTCAATCTCGCTCATGACTACCGCATCCGACAGCCCATCAAGGGCAGTAACTACCGCGTCAATAGCGGCGAGAACGCTAGGGTTGTCCCCGTAATCGGCTCCCATCTTTCGGAAAGTAATCTTAGCGGCGGTAGCGGCCTTGATAACGGTCATGGTATCCCTATTGATTCGCATTGCTGTGTCTCACTTTCTGTTGTTGTTTGTAGGCTTTCTGCCTATGTTTCTAGTGTAGGTCAGTGGTTGGATATTGTCAAGTTGTCAGAGTGTGTCATGCAACACAGGGACTAGTGTTGTGTCTGAAACGTCTAGCATAGGGTTTGCGCGCATACTCTCGAAAGTCTCCCAATCAGGGCGATAAGTACCGCGCCACATGTGGATAATCTTCCCGATAACACGTTTCTCATGTGGTGTGAGTGTCACATCCTTGTAAACGTAGACAGCGCCGCTAGGGTTGAACTTGAAGATAATTTCGGTTGTATCTTCACGCGCAACCCAGTAGCTAATCCAATTGCGCACTAGGTCATTGTGGTTCATCGTTAGGTACAACTTAGAACCAAGTCGCACAGACTCGCTAACAATCTGGTTAGGGTAGATACCCTGCAAAGCGCTTGTAATCGTCATTTAGGCGACCTCCCTCACGTTGATAAATTGCGCGCCGTTACCGTGAATAGTCTCATTGTCACACTCACGGTCACATGCCTTATAGAGTGCATCCCAGTCAACACGGCCAACCATTGCCGACAGGAAACGGTGCAAGTGTCGGCTAGTTGTAGTGGAATGGTGGAACGCGTCATGATGAACAAACGTATCCCAATTGCCGTTTTCATCCCTGTTCACTACCGCAACTAGTGTTGTGTAAGAGTACACGTCAAATCGACTATTGGGGACGGGGTGGTTATGATTAGCAACAATTGTAAAATTGTTGCTCACTGGATACAAGCCGTCAATACGTCCGTGTTCCAAGTCCCACGCGGCGCTATCAATGTTTTCGAGAATACCCATTGTCTCTAGTCTTTCTGTATGGGGACGGGGGCGTTAACCCCCGTCCCTAGGGGTTATTGGTTAGAACTGCCAGCTATCGCGGTCGCTATCGCTTGCGAACTCTCGCAGTGTCGCGCCGGTAGGGAAGTAATCGCCCCATGCCTCAATATCGCGGGCGATACGGTCCATTTCGCGGCGCTCACGTGCCCTAATGCGCTTGCTCAGGTCACGGCGCGCCTTAGTGTAGGGCGAGTGTTCACGGGCGAACTGCGTGGGATGCCACGCCGTGCCCCTTGCTTCCTTGACGTGCCAAGGGTCCGTCTTGAACGTGTGTGCCATGTCAATTAACCTTTCGGTTTGTTGTTGGTTTGTGCGACTTGTGTCGCATCGTTCCCGGCGTTGGAATTGAACCAACCTGAAACCCACCGTTAGGGCCGGGAAGTTGAAGACTATTAATCTTCGTACGTGTACGTGACAATCTCACGCGGGCCGGTGTAGTAGTTGAAATGATACACGCGGCGCTCGCGGCCATCGGGCGACGGGACAGTCACACGGTAAGGCAAATAGCCTTGACTGAAGTAACTGTATTGCCGACGTTCGCCGGGAAACTCGGCTTGGAAGAAAAAGTCAAGATTATGCGGCTTGAAATCTTTCGTGGTTTCATCGTGTCGCACTTTGGACCAACCACCGCTAGGGGTACGGTATTCAGTCCACTCGGTAACAGTCGCGTATGTTGTGTTTCGCATTTTTGTTGTCTTTCTGTGTTGTGTTGTTTGTTAGTACAATTCTTTGAGCCGGTCAGGGCCGGACTCGCTAGTGCCCATGAATAGGAGGTCACTACCATTTGCAAAGTAGAGATGCCCATCAGATGCAAGCCAAACGTGTGATGCCCAACGCGGGGCAAAAATAACGTCTTCGCCTACGTACAAGGTTTCGGCGTGTGCCCATGCCGACAGGGCGCGGGCTTCATCGTCAATGGTGAGTCGGATCATTGGTTTCACCTTTCGGCTTGTCTTTGTTGATACTCTCAGTTTAGCGGGTTGCTGGCTTGTTGTCAACCCGCTAAACTGTGTTGTCCGTCACTTGTTGATCGAACGCCCCAGCGCGGTCAGTGCTGCAACAGCGGTTTTCGTGTTCGCGGTGAATGGCCGCGCGGCGTGCGCTATCGACAGGCAGGAAATAGCGTTCCTGGTAGTCACGTTCAAAGCTGGCGAGGCGTTCCATCGTCTCAAGGTCGCACGCGAACGAGGTTCTCATTTTCGGCCTTTCCTTTCGGTTGTTTGTTTGTTTGCCGATACTTAAAGACTAGTGGCTAGGGAGTGTGTTGTTAACTTGATAAATGGTGTTGTGCGTCACATTGTGGGGCCTTGGTTATTAGGCGACAGGCCGTGCCCTTGCTTCCTTACTCTTAACGCGCGCGTACGCGATAACACTGTGGTTAGGCGTTGTCAACGCTAGGGGGGTGTGATAGTGGTTACTTTGTTGTGTCAGTATGCATGGGTGGTTACTTTACAGTCCGATATATGGACACGTGTTGCATGGTGTGGGTTTGTGTGCTAGACGCGGGGCCTTGGTTGGTGGTAGGGGTGTGTTTTAGGGGGTTGGTGGGTGTGGGTAGGTGGATAGCATCGTGTTTAAGGGGCCTAGAAGGCTGTTTGAGGGACTTTTAGGGGCCTAGTGGTATGTGGGTAGCCTTGAGGGGGTAAAAGTCGCTGAGAATGGCTTAGGTGAAATGACAGGACAATTCAGGGGGAATAATTTACATGGCAATGGTTTACATGTAAAGTTAACAGCGTTAACTCCTTCTTAACACGTACGCCTAGGTAACACGTTTTACAATTACATACATACAATACATATATACATACTACACA
>FLRZ01000005.1_pt2 | contig 12557 bp, 28 predicted proteins | sample 1550531 | NCBI WGS metagenome assembly FLRZ01 (sample SAMEA4031772, study PRJEB14383) | metagenome | biome: human; feature: oral; material: saliva | place: Philippines | collected 2014 | reverse complement strand
AGTTATCAATGAATAAAAGCATTTTGAATCTAACTTACTGTTAATTAAAGAATCTTTGTTATTCCTGCCTGAATCATACCCGATTTCATACCCGCTTTTGATTTTCTGCTACGAAACTGGGCGCGTTTTAATCCAGTTTTCCACTTCGTCAGAACGCCAACGTGAGGCCGTTCCAATCTTGCGCGGGGGCGGAAATTCATCTTTCTTAATCATGGCATAAAGCTTTGTCTTTCCGCAAGAGGTTATCTCTAAGACTTCTTTTAATTTGAGTAATTTCATTTTTATACCTCTAATCTTTAGGCGGTCTGGGTAGGTGTATCCAATGGCTTATAGGATAGTCGTCATCGCATGTCCATGCTCCGAAGTTGTTATATGATATTGCCTCGTCGCATAGGCACCATAGAGTACAATTACCATCATCGGCCAATACGAAAATTCCGTTTATGAATCTCCCGTTATCTTCAAACCAGCCGCCAAAAACTGTGGTGTCTAACGGCGGTAATTCTTCTGATGCTTTTTTCCAATTAGTCATTTTCTTCCTGCCTTTCTAATCTTAATCAGGCGGTATTTCCGCCGCCTGTCGGATTGGTAGTTATTCAGCCGTCTGCGCATTATCGCCCTTGTCGCAAATCAGCTAATGACCGTGTTAAATCAAGGCTTGCCCGTTTCACGGAAGCGGAATCTTTTGAACAGTAAAAATGGAAGTAGTTAAATTCCCCATCCACTGTTGAGTTTTTAAGTAAAGCCTCTGCGCGTTTCAAGAATCTTTCAGCTTCCTGCATAGTAGTTTTCAGTGTTTCAATTTCCATTTTGTAATCCTAAATAATTTCCGCTTGTACCAAGTCTTTGCGGAATTGGTTGTAATTAATTAAGATGATTCCCGTGTTTTGCTCAAACGGAATCAGAATTTTTTGCATGGCCGTCTGAATAAAATCTTTCAGTCGGTTAAAATCTGCCAGCACCTTGTAGCCGTCTTGTCGTAATTCAGGAATACTGTTTACAGGCTGAACGGCACTGTTACACTCTGCCACGCGGAAGAAATGCCAGGCGGCATTTAATACCTCTTCGCGCAAGACGTTCTCTTTTTCGTTTATCTTCTTGGCGATGGCTCGCAACGATTCGCCGTTGATGATGTTGAATAACGCCTGAATATATCGTTTCGGGCGCGTGTATAGGCTCGCTGTGTACAGTGCGATTTGTACACTGGCGCAATACAAGCCGATTTTTGAAACGGTGCGCTCGGGGATGATTTCGCCGTATGCTTCCTGATATTCAGTCAAGCGAAGTACCGGCTTCAGAATCTCACGGCGTTGGTTCGGCGACAGGTCGGCTGATTCTTGCAACTGCTCAATCGCCGCCTGCGCATCGTTGGTCGTCTTGCTCAAGTCGTTGTCTGAGTAGATACAGGCGACAACACGCATGGCGCGGATAAGTTTTTCAAACACGGTTACACTGCTCCGGTCGTTGTTGTAAACCAATGCCTGATAGTGCATGAGGTTCTTGATATTTTCGGTCAGCTTGCTGTCTAAGTCTTGAGGTGCACCGCTTCGCAATGACAGCTTGTTTTGCACTTGAATTACGGCAATATTCGCCAGTTTATTGCGGTCGGCGCGTTGGTTGCCGATATTATCCCGTGCATATTTCTTGACGGCTTGTTCTTTCTTCGCCGCCTTACGCGCGGCCATCATTTCGCTTGCTTTCATCGTCTCGTTTCCTTTTTTGATGCCGTCCTCTCAACGGCTCGGACGTTTTAGGCCGCCTGCCTGTGGGGTTGTTATCGTTTGCTGTCGATGTATGCCATAGCAACATCTATTGCTTCACGGATGTCGTTACTTGTAGCTGCCAATACCTCAAAATGGTCTTCTTGCTTCTGAATAACGGCATTGGGTGTAGGGTGTATATCGCCATCTTCATCACAAAGCTTTTCAGTCAACGCGCAATCATTTTCACTAGCCAGTCAAGGCGCACGGTGTCAGGGTGTGGGATAAGCGTTAAAGAATATATACTCATAAGCCTTTCAGGATGGTAAAGCCCATAAAAGCATACTGTCGCCATATTTATTTCATCGTTCAGCCCAACAATTACCCCATCTGTTGGATAGCTTTCACAGCTAACGAGGTCGCCAAATTTAAATTGTTGCGTCATGTCTCACTCCATTAATATCAAACGCCATCTTCAAACACTTCAATTACATTTCTTAAGTCGCTCATACCATCATTTATTACATCCTTTAGAAATTCTAAAGAAGTATCCGCTTCGTCTACTTTATCCATAATTTCGTCTATGTAACCATTTAACGATTCAGGCTCTTTTAACGCTTCTTTGCATAAGTTATCTATTGCTCTTAATGCGTTTTTTACATCTCCCAAATAACTCATTCTTTACTCCTTAACTCAAAAAGGGACGTCATCGTCAATGTCTTCAACTGGCGCGGCGGGTGTTGCTGGTGCTTGACGGCGTGGCGGTGTTGGTGCTTCGCCTTGTGCCTGTTGTCCATCATTACCACCGCCCAGCATCTTCATTTTGTTGGCGATAATCTCGTAGGCTGTGCGCTCAATGCCGTCTTTGCCCTGATATTTACGGCTTTGAATTTTGCCTTCCAAATACACTTGACTGCCTTTTTTCAGGTATTGGCCTGCAATCTCTGCCAGTTTTCGGTACATGGTTACGTTGTGCCATTCTGTCGACTCTTGGCGTTGTCCGTTTTTGTCTTTCCAGCTTTCGCTAGTGGCTACGGAAAAGTTACAGACGGCCTCTCCGTTTGCCATGTAGCGAATTTCAGGTTCACGACCGAGACGGCCAATTAAGATCACTTTGTTCAGCATTTTTATTTCCTTTCTAAAATTGATTTGACAGGCTTCCAGACGGTTTTGCCGTCAATTTCCTGCGCTTGCCTGATTCCGACTATGTGGATGTCAGGATTGCCGCTGGATAGCCTGATAAACTCTTCTGCGGTGTCTATGGACGAATATTCAGGGCTGATTTGGTAGCGGCTGTTGCTCAACCGCTTCCATTGCCTGTTGTCCTCGTACCATTTCGACTGCAATTTGTCATAAACAAGCCTGCACCGTTTTTCTTCTTCGGCGCGGACTTTACCGAAAACGGCAAACATGACTACACCTTTCAAAATTGAAATGTCATTCTGTTGTACGCTTCGCGTGTTGCGATAACGTCTTTCTTGCAATACTCTGCAACTTCTTCGATTCGTCCGGCTTGCACATAATCCCAAACCTGCGAGCCGTCTATGCCGTCTTTAGGGCTTGGAATACCTAATATTTCGCATAACTCTGCCAGCTTGATACGGTTTCCGCGTCCTGCCCAAATCTGCATGGTGTCTGCGAAATTCTCGCTGTATTGCGAGTAATGCAAATTGATAGCAGGCTTGATTCTATTCACAATAAATCGGTGGAGCAGGAAGCGGACATCAAACTCAACGTTATGCCCGATGAATCGAATATTCGGGCGCGGAACATCGTATTTAATGCGGTTTATGAATTGGTTGAACTTGGTCAGTATTTCCGCTTCGGTTTCGCCTGTAATGGTTTCAGGTGCGCCGCCATCTACTGCCAAGCCGATAACGAAAACTTCGCCGTAACCGCCGTTTAACGCTGTTTTGCGGTACTTATCCTCTGCAACCTCACTGGACTTGGAAGAGGCCATGACAGCCTCCCATCGGTTAATCATCGAGGCTTTAGACGTAAACTTGATTTCATCTTTATCTGTAATTCCCAAATCGGCGGCGGCTTTTTCTTTGGTCAAGTCGCTTGGCGCTTTGAAATTCAGGGCAACATCTTGAAGAATCGCCTCAAATGCGCCCTGTTCCTGATTCGGAATAGTCTCAATGTCAATAAAAACATTCAACATATCAATCCCTTATGCTTCTTCCTTGAAATCCGCTTTGCGGTTTTCGTAAATATCCTTAACTTTGGCGCGGATATTGCCGTCTGTATACTTCCAAGCGTCAGCGAAGATTTGTTTTAATTCCTCTTCGGTTTTCACTTCGGCTACTGCTTTCTCATACGCAGCAAGGTCAAACGGCGGATTCTTTTCAGCTTCCGGCAAATCTTCGCCTGCGTAGATGTACAGGCCAAGTCCAAACATGCCTAAACACTTAACAAGACAGCGCATCTTGTTTTTGTTGATGTCAAAACTGTTTGGGTTTTGGATCGCTTTGTTGCGATGGTCGATGACTGGAAGCCACATATAACGGCTAACAGCTTGGTCGTCTTTTTTGACTGTTACCGTTACGCCTACCTCTGCCGTGCCATCTGAAAAGAATTTTTCAGGGTGCATTTCAAAGCTGCTTTCGGGGTAGTGCTCCATCAGCGTTTGCCATGCCCATGCCCATGACAGATAGCTCAGACCGTTCTTTTTCTCTACCTTGTCATTCACGTTCACTGCCGACAGGGTTTTCCATACTTCTTGCGGGAAACTCATTTTCTTTGTTCCTTTCGATTTCTTCTTGTTGCTCAAGCTCTTGCATGACTTGGCAATAAAACATCAGTTCTGAACACATCTCACACCTCAAAGAGTGATTTCAAATACCGCTCCGCCTCTTCCATCGTGCGGAATTTCTTTTCATCGGCTCGTTTGCGTTTGATTTTGGCTTGAGGGTGCATAAGGGGTTGTCCGCATGAAAAACTCTCAATTTCGCGCCATACAATCCAATGCCTGCCCTCGCGCTTCATTCGTACGCTTGGCGATTGCTGGTGTTTAATGCCTTTGGGTCGGATGTCTTTGTGGCGTGTAACAAAACTTGTAACCGTCATCGTAATCATTGGCAGCCTCCAACTTCCGCGTCTCCCATGACCTTTACTTCGTCCGGCATGGTTTCGTATGTCTGTTCAATTTGTGCTTCTTGGCTGATTGTTTCAGGCTCTACCGGCTTCTCTGTTTTGCCGGAAAAGCTACAAGCGGCGGCAGTGACAGCCGCCACGGCTAAAACTGTTCTGATTGCGTATTTCATGCGGCTTCCTTCCATTGGTTTGCCAATTCGTCGATTTTGTTTACTCGCAAATCAGGGTGTTTTGATTGAACCGCCCAAATCAGCGCGTCTTTGATTTCTTCGTTTTCGTACTTGTTGCGGCTCAATTCGAGAAATTCCGCGCCGTCTAACAAGCAAGTTCGCCATTCGCCATCATTCTGCGAGTATTCCAATTCATCACATTCGATAGCGTATTTACGAAACTCGTAGGCCTCTTTGATGACGTGTTGCATGATTCGCGCATGGAACAATTTGAAATTCTTCCTGTTGTCATCTTCTCGGCGTTCTTCGATCGCAATTTCTGCGTCTCGCAATTCTTCGCGCCTGTACATTTCGTCCATTCCCCAATCGGGGCGGCTTGTTTCGTAATAAGTCATTTCCTTTTCCTTTTGTTGCGGTATCGGTAGAGGAAGGGGCTTGATGTTTCTCCGTGCCGTTGCCCTTGCTTGCCTGTGGTGTTGCTAGGCAGTAAGCCTTGTGCCCTCGTTTTGGCATTGCTCACCCTATCTACCGATATTTGACCTTTGCTTATTTAAGCAGTCGGTTCAACCGCTTAAATAAGCCCCCTTTGAAAGGGGCTGTATCATTCGCTAGGCTCTTATCTTTTCGGCGGCCTCTACCTGTAACCGTTTGTTCGATTTCCCCCATCTTGCGATGTCTTGCTATCGGCTTGCGCCTACCTGAAGGGCGGTTACTACGTTTCCTGATTTTTAAAGAACGATGTAAAACTCTTTATTGAAGCCACCTTGCTCAAAGCGACTTGGGTAAAGTTTCTTAATTTTTTTACTTGATAATTTGATAAGTATCTTTATCCATGCGGCTCATCGAACCATCTTCAAATTTGAATTTAATCAATGGGTAAGCTGCGCCATTTGAATCAAAAAACTCTTTCTCTATAATCGCCATCGCCCCTATTTTTTGGGCATAGCTATAAACTGTGTCATATGGATTTATGCCATTCTCTTTATAGCTTTTATGAATAAATCCAACATGATTTGCGTGTCGAAGTTTGATATACGGTTTCATGTTTAACATCTGACTTTACAAAACAATCATTACTTTATCTTTCATGCCATCTTTTTTGATGGTGAAAGTAAAAGCGGTATGGTTAATGCTATCGCTTCTTCGAGTGGTAAATTTTGCGCCTGCCTCTTTGCAGATTTCGGCAATCTTGTTTAAAAGGTCTTGTTCGTTTTTTGTGCCGTGTCGATTTATTTGGCTAATAATTGCGTTCATCTTGATTCCTTTCGTGTCGGTGTTTTGCTTCGATGGGTGTATAGTACAAAAATACTTAAAACCTGTAAAGTACAAAAATACTTAAAATAGTATAAAAATACTTGAGTATTTGATTTTAAAGAGAATTTATTTTTATATTTTTAAGTCTAATTGTACTTATAAGCAACAAAAGAAAACCGCCCAATAAAGGCGGTGTATGTGAAGCAAATAACGGTATAACCCCTGCCAATAGGGGTATAACCCCTGCCGAAAGGCAAAAAGAAAGCCCCTAGCCTTATGATTCCGGTCAAGCAGGCCGGTAAAGCTAGGGGAGTTATTATTAAGCAATCTTCTTTCTACTTGGTCATTATACCTGAATAATTGGATAAAAGAAGCGAGAAAATCTCACTTCACAAATCAGCTTCAGACGGCAAAAGAAAAGCCCGCATTGCGCGGGCTATGTTTAGATAACTGGCAGGTAGCAACATCGGCAACCTGATTTGTGTGTACATTGTGCATGGGGCAAAACAGGGGCTTCAGACGACCTGTATGTCTTGCCGCTTTGTGATTTACAAAACTTACAACTATCAGGGCAACTTAAAATCTCAACCTCTTCGTATTGTTTAAGCTCCTGCCGTGATTTCGCGCGGAACAGCAACATCAACGGCGCAGCAGAATCAACAAGGCTACATGACGAAAACTCATGATAATAAAGCCATTTAGGGATTTGGCTTAGTCCCCAAATGAAGTTAAACGCGGCAATGATACGCGCGGCATTTAAATCTTCATCGCTTATTCCGTCCAGTATCTCTAGGGTTTCTGAAAATATAGACTCCAAGATTTCAACATCTGACGGCTGAGGGTATCGCGCCCAGTATTCTTGAGGGGATACTCCCGAAAACAGCCCACGCGGTTGCGGTTGTGATAATTCATAATCAGCAACCGTTCGGCACGCCGCCGATACGTCGCCTGATCGGATTTGCTGCAAACTGACTCTGTATGCTTCATCTCTATTCATCATACAATCACGCTCCACCAAAACACGCGCCCAATAACAGACAGGTCGTCTAAGCTCGCTTCTTCGTCTGGATATTCGGCTTGATTGTAGCTTCTGATTCTGACCTTGTTTTCAGGCAGTTTGTGCAAAATCTTAGTACGCAGTAAGCCGCCGTGATTGATGGCGTAAATCTGCCCATCACGGATATTCTTGCTGCCGGTATCTATGCCCAATGTCGCGCCGCTCGGAAATACCGGCTCCATACTGTCCCCATCTGCCATCACGCAGACTACGTTTTCCGGGCTAATGCCGTGCTTTCTGAGCGTATTACGAGAGAAACGCAGCTTGTAACCGTTGTAGTCCTCAATATCGTCTGCAAAGCCATTTCCGGCTGATAGCTTAACGTCTTTGTATAACGGGGCTTCGCAGTCGTCCTCAGACAATGGTGTGTCATTGTCCCATTCCTCAATTTTCCCTAGAGGCGTGGCGTTTGAAACAATCTCTTTATCTTCCTTTCCAGTTTCCAGCCAATACGGGGAAACGTCTAACGCTTTGGCAATAGAGACTAAATTTGTTGGGCGTTTGTTACGTCCTGCTTCAATAGCCGCGATTGACGCTTGGCTTACTCCCAATAGCTTACTCAATCCTGCCTGACTTAAGCCCTTGTTTCTTCTAGCTTCTCTCAAGCGGTCTTTGATTTCACTCATGCTGCATTTCCTCCATGTCGTTATAGGTACAAATGTACTACAAAAAATAATTACTTTGGTACTTGCATTTAAGTATTTTTGTACTTATAATTACAAAAAAGTTCCACAGAAGGGAAAAAATGAAAGAGACACCTCAGGAAATTGTCGTTTTTCTACGGCAATACAAGAGTTCTCTTGAGATTGCAAAAGCTGTCGGATGTTCTCAAGAGTTGATTAACAAGATAGCAAGCGGTGAACGTCAGAATCCACGATATCAAATCATGGACGGATTGAGAGATTTAGCGAAGACCGTAAAAAGGAAAGCCCCACGCGGAAACGTGGGGCAGGGGTTGAGGCGCGAGGCCTGCAACAAAAGGAGTGAACATGATAGACCAAAAACAGACACAGTGCAAGCAGATTGTTGAGTATATCCGCGCAAACGGACATATCACATCGCTGGAAGCATACGAGAAACTGAAGATTACTCAGTTATGCGCCCGAATTACTGACTTGGAAAGTCGGGGATTTGTTTTCAATAAGCCGCGATTCAAAGTTGGCAGTTGCAAGAATCCAGTAGCGCATTATTCGATTGCCAAGTCTGGGCTGAAATTGTGAAAGGGGTTGATGGAATGACGACTGATATATTTATCCCAAATAGTTTTCAGATTGCAAACTCGGTTATCGATAAATACCTGTCGCTGATGAGTGGGAACGCCCTTAAATGCTACATCTTGATTGTCCGGAAAACAAGAGGCTGGCAGAAAACGCATGACAGTCTTTCGATTTCTCAGATTCAAAAAGCGACCGGAATCAAGTCAGAAAAAACGGTTGAGAAAGCTATTAACGAACTGGTCGAATTAGGGCTGATTGGCAAGCAAAGCAGATTCGGTTTACCCAACGAATATTTTTTAATTTCAGACCCGAAAAATGGGGGTACACCACCCCAAAAAAATGCACCACCCCCAAAAAATGCACCACCCCCAAAAAATGGGGGTACACCACCCCAAAAAAATGGGGGTACACCACCCCCAAAAAATGGGGGTCACATAAATACAAAATACAAAAAACAAATATCTACTAACGTAGATATTAATACAGCGCACGAAAAAACAGCGAAAAAACCGACCAAACACGAAGCCGATTTAGCACTGTTGGCAGAGCATGGAATCGAGGGTCAAATTGCTGAAGACTTTTTGACAATCCGAAAAGCAAAACGGCAACCGCTGACAGGTACAGCTATGCGCCTGATTGCAGCCGATGCGGAAAAATGCGGAATGACTGCATTGCAAGCTGTTGAATATGCAATCGGTAACGGCTGGGGCAGCTTCAGGGCTGAATGGCTGAAAAACAAAACCTTTGGCAAACAGTCCGGCGGAAATAGTGGCTTAACCCACAACATGACGGCTGATGTACTGGACGGCAAAGAATACGGCGACCAGCCGACAACGGACTTTTAGGAGATAGCTATGGCTTTGAGAAGTACCGCCGATTTTTTAAAAAACTATGGCAACGCCAAAACGGAGACACGCAAATGCGCGGAGCATGGCGAGTATTTGGCGAAAAGTGTTTTCCGTAACGTTTGGACTGATTGCCCGATTTGCGGAAAGCTGAAAGCGGCAAAAGAAGCTGTTGAATATGCCGAACGCCTTGTTAGTGAGTTAAAGCAAGATGAAATGTCAAAACGCATTGGGCGCTCCGGCATAGCGGAACGGTTTAAAAACTGTCGAATTGAAAATTATGCCGTCGATGATGCGGTGCCGGGAATGGCAAGGGCGAAAGCCGCCGCCGCCGACTATGCGGAAAACTTTGAGGATGTTTTGCAGACTGGCAGGAACATGATTTTTTCGGGTAAGCGCGGCACTGGGAAAAACCATCTAGCCTGCGGTATCGCCCACAAAATCATCGGCGATGGCAAAAGCGCGATTGTGATCACGGTAGGCGATATGTTGCAGACCGTAAAAGACAGTTTCAACGGAGGCAGCGAAAAAGAGGCGGTTGGCGTGTTTGTGAAACCGGACTTGCTGGTGTTGGATGAATTTGGCGCGGGAAACCTATCAGAAACGGATGGTCGTATTTTATTTTCAGTCATCAACGGTCGATATGAGCGGCTTATGCCAACGCTGGTGTTGACTAACTTATCGGCTAAAGATTTCCGTGAAAACGTTGATGCCCGTATCAGAGACCGCTTGAGAGATGGTGGCGGCAAGTTGATACCGTTTGATTGGGATAGCTACCGTGCGTGAAACCTGATTCTACTGCAAACACGCAGACTTCAAGACGGAGGCCAATACGCCGATGAGAGGGTTTGCAAAATGCGAGAAATCGCAAACGCCTGAGCAACGGGCGAGCTTCTATCACGGAGGCTATCAGTGCGACAAGGGCGATTTGAGTGGCGGGAAAGGTTTTCAGCCTGCCGATGAAATCGTGATTCAGAAACGGCGCGAGAAATTTGAAGAATGGCGCAACAAAAGGAAATGAAGAAATGAAAAACTGGTTAATTCACAGATTGGGCGGCGTGCCTAAACAAACCTACATGAACGCTATCGATACCTACGGCGGAATGTTGGATATGTACACAAATCAGCTTGAAAAGGTTGAGCAAGAAAACACCAGCATGAAAGCCGAGAAAGCCGAAATGGAAAAGGCGGCGGAAATGGTTAGCGCGAATCTGTCCGAAACAATCAGCCGTCTGAACGAAGAGCGCAAAGTTTCCAACGGCTTGATGGCAAAGATGACCACTCAAACGCAGAAAATCGAAGAGTTGCAAGCGGAAATCGAAGCGAAGAACGCAGAGCTTGCACGAGTGAAATCAGAGATTATCGCAATCTCAAAAATTAAAGCCGATACAGCGCTGAAAACAGAAAACCAACGTCTGCGTGCTGAAATGGAGTTACTGAAACGCAATAAATTTAAGCGAGGCCGCAAATGACGACGATGTTTCTTATTGGGCTTGGTGCAATAGCGGCACTGATCGGAATTACCGTTTGGGTAGATATGCCGCCGATTGATGAATTTGGACAAAAAATAGAAGGGGAAGAACGAGATGGGAACTAAGAAATGCAACAAATGTGGAAAAACAAAACCGTTGTCTGAAATGGATAGACGCCGGGACAAAAAAACAGGGGAGTTTAAATACTTGTCTTGTTGCAAATCTTGCAAGGCTGAATATCAAAACCAGTACATGCGAGAGAACCGAGAGATTATCAACCTAAAACAGCGAGAACGTTGGGCGAAAAAACAAAAAGAGAAGCGAACGGGTGAAAAACAAGAGCCATGCAAGCCGGTATATGTTGAGCCTAAGTCTAGAGTTTGTAAATGTTGCAAACAGGAAAAGCCGATTAGCAGCTTTTATCAAAAATATCCAAATCGTGACGGTAATTGGGTATATGACTGGAAGTGCAAAGAGTGCAAGAGAGCAGCATACAGGGCGAAGCACGGAAGCAACGAATGGAGTAATCCGCGTGGCCAACCAAAAAAACCGAGCGTATGGGATTTGACGTGTATGCCTAGCTTGAGCGTTGAAGATACTGTCAATCTTTCAAACGAAGCGTTCCCCCTGTTGAGTAACCAGTATTGGAAAGCAGGCGAAGCGGAAAGTATTTACAAACAATTCGGCATGAAATGGAGCTATTTATGAAACTGGCAGTATTTCTGATTTGTGTATCGGTTGTGGTGTTGTGTATCGGCTTATGCGACTACATCGAGAAGCTGATTAAGCAAGACGACAAAGACGATTGGGGTGGGCATTGGCCGTATTAATCCCGATTGGGCAAATAGTAGAGGCGGCAGAAAGGGCAAAGGTTCTTTCCCTGCCATACCCGATAAGCACTAACCGATATTGGAAAACTTTCAGGAATCGGCAAGTATTAAGCAAGGAAGCGAAAGCATACAAGCTCTGCGTTTCTAACGCGGCAGAAATGGCAGGTTTTAGGCCGTCTGAAAAAGATGTAATCCTGTTTGTCAGCCTAGTGCCGAAGATGAACAAGGACGGCACGGCAAGCAAGGTAATACTCGACCTTGATAACTGCCTAAAAGTCGCTGTCGATGCCTTGCAAGGCGTTGTCTATCACAACGACAACCAAGTCAAATTTATTTTATCAACATATTCGAGCGAGCCAAGAGAGAACGGCGGGCTTGATATAGGGATTGCGGAGGTTTAAGAAGTGGTTAAAATTTTTTCGATTGTTTCGTCATTAATTTTTCTTCATTTTGGTTATTTTATGGCTAAATTTTTAATTAAAGCGGATTTAACCCAAAAAATAACCATTGAGGTTGATGGAAAAGACGAGATGACAATCACGCCGATGTATTTTTTTGTTGTCGCATGGTTTGCAATTATCTGGGGTGCTTTGCTTTTGTCATTCTTCCTGTTTGGAAAGAGCGCATAAATGAGCAAAACCAAAGAGGAAAAAAAGCACCTTGAGCGTGTGGCCTCTATCGGTTGTATCGTCTGTCGAAATGAGGGGCGATACAACATAACGGCAGAGGTGCACCATATCCGAAACGGTGCAGGCATGGGCAGGCGCAATAGCCATTTTGAGACGATACCGCTATGCCCTGCACATCATCGGACTGGTGGAGTAGGGATAGCCTTTCACGCCGCACCGCGAACGTTTGAGAGCTTGTACGGCACAGAAAGAGAATTGTTGAAACAGGTGCAGGAGATTTTAAGCAG
>FLRZ01316652.1_pt1 | contig 12600 bp, 10 predicted proteins | sample 1550531 | NCBI WGS metagenome assembly FLRZ01 (sample SAMEA4031772, study PRJEB14383) | metagenome | biome: human; feature: oral; material: saliva | place: Philippines | collected 2014 | reverse complement strand
CCCAGCGTCAAAAATCCCCAAGCCGCAATCGTCCAAGGTCTGCTCCAGCGTGTCCATATTGCATCCAATCTACCCGCCCATAAAGCCGCCATACAAAATGCAAACGGCACTGCCAACCCCACATAACCCATATACAAAGTTGGTGGATGAAAAATCAATCCGGGGTCTTGCAGTAATGGATTTAAATCCACGCCATCAACGGGTAAATTTGGCAAACTACGGTCAAATGGGCTTGATGTAAAAATAAGCATAATAAGCATCATGGTTTGCACCATGCCCAAAATCGCCAAAACCCGAGCGCGCATATCCAGCGGTAGAGCTCGGCTAAATATTGACACAAGCATGCACCAAGCTGATAAGATGGTTATCCATAAAAGCAGTGAACCCTCATGACCACCCCAAGTTGCAGATAATTTATAATACCAAGGCAATAAGCTATTGGAATGGGATGTTACATAAATTAAGCTAAAATCATTATACAAAAATCCTGCTACCAGCCCACCAAACGCCGCCATCATGGCAAAAAATTGAGCGCCCGCTAAACTTGGAGCAAGGCGTTGCCATTGGATTTGATTTTTAATCACGCCAAGCGTTGGAAAAACCGCTTGCAATATTGCCAGCACCAACGCCAAAAGTAAGGCAAAATACCCAAGTTCTGTGATAAGCATATACCATCCTAACAGATGATAATCGTAGTTGATTATCATCGTTTATGTAAAATTTAATTATCTAAAAAACACTGCCACCAAATGCACCCAGCCTGCCAAAAGCCCAGTGATTGCCCCAAGAACCACTAAAGTCATTTCATCTTCCTTAAAAGCAGGGCGCAACAAATTTTGAAACTCTTTAGGGGTTAATGCTTTTAAACGACTTTCAAACAATCCGAAAATTTTTGATGCTCTGGAAGTGTTTAATTTGGGGTCGCGGATTGGCACCATCGTTGCATCAATGGATTTTTCAATGATAATGTCCTTAAACTCACTTAATTCTTTATTACCCATGCCCATCCGAAGTGTCGTTGCAACAATAGGCGACTCCAAAATTTCATATAAATGTTTTTTGGTTAGTTTTCGAGTTTTGGATGAATGCATGCCATACATCATCTCATACATAACGTTTTCTAAAGTAACCAATTCGTTTACCACAATTTCAGCAAAAACACTGGATACTTCATCTTGGCGTTTCATAAAACCGCCCTGCCACGCATAGCGATGCACATGGGGAAACGTGGGATAAATTTTTTTATCTTGGTAACGAAACAGACGAATAAACCATAAATAACGAGGCTCAACAGGATTAAACACCATCCATATCGCAATCCAATTGGTCAAAGCTCCCCAAATTGCGGCAAAAAATGGCACTGTCCAATGTTGTGGTACAAAATAAAAAATTGCCATTTGCACCAAACCAAAGCCAAAACCTATAACCGCACTGATTTTCCAGATAAAATTAATCTCTTTTTTACCCACCCGTAAAAACATTTCTACCATTAGCTTGCGGTCATTTTCCATTTTTTTAACTATCATTTGACGCATATCTACCAAATCTTCCACATGATAGGTCAAATCCAGCACCAAGGCTTTCATGATAGCGGGCAATTCGTGATGGGCGTGTGCATAAATCCGCCGTTTTATCGCATACGGCAAATGACTCCATAAATTTGGATATTTTTCCAACATAATTTCATCAATCAAACTTTCTAAATTTTTATCCACCGATTGGGTGATAAAATCCGCCATCTCCTCAGGTTCCATTGCCTGAAAAAATTCATCCAGTGAGCCTAATTTAGATAATGTTTGGTCAACAATCACGCCAGAAATTTTACCCGCTTTAGCAGGAACAATGCCTTGCCAACCAAGCCCTTTTAAACCAAAGGGCATGTCTTTAATGCTGATTCCCCAAAATTTAATGGGATAAAACAGCATCTGTAAAGCCATCCAAACATGCACCCAAGTTACAAAAGCAGTAACTGGTGGAATTGTCAACATGGCAATAAATTCAGGGTGCTTGGCAAGTATAAGCCACAAATCTGATAACATAATGATAGGGCAGGAAAAAAACACTGGCAATTTTACCACAAATTTACTGCAAAAGTACGACAACATAACATTGCCATAAAATATCACCTATGGCTTATTTGTTGATTAAACTTAAAAAATTACAAAACAAATGTTACCATTTTAGTTACAATTGATGTTAAAATGGCAAAGTTATGGCAAACCCCTTTTATTAGCTAAGTTTGTAAAACTATGATAAAATCAGCCATTTTTATTAATTTGTTTAGATTTAAGCACATAACAGATTTAAACTTGTAAGAACCTTATGAACCAACCTTTAACCAATGACTCCGACCAAGCAACGGCGCTTTTTCATAGACGTACACTTTTTGCTGCTATTTTTGTATTATTGGGACTTTTTGGATTGGCATGTCGTTATGGTTACTTACAAATTAGCCAATATGAAAAATACAGCACCAATGCAGAAAATAACCGTATTAAACTGATTTCTGACCCGCCATCACGTGGCTATATCTATGATCGTAATGGTATTTTATTGGCAGATAACACGCCTGTATTTACCGCCGTTATCAGTCCTGATGAACTAGAAAACCCTGAACAAACTTTAAAACTTTTAGCTCCAATTTTTGATTTAAGTGATGAAGAAATCGCCGACATTTTGGCACGTATTGATAAATCAAAAAACGATTTGGTCACCATAAAAATTGACCTAAATGAAGAGCAAATCGCTCAATTTAGTGAAAGAAAGCCCTTTTTTCGTGGCGTAAGTATTCAAACTAAATTAACTCGAGTCTATCCTCATGATGAACTGTTTGCCCATGTTATTGGCTATGTAGGGCGAATCAACGATAAAGAATCCAAACAAATCAAAGCAGACCCTGACCGAAAAGATTTGTATGCTGGTACAGATTTGATTGGAAAACTTGGCATTGAACAGCAATACGAACGAGTGCTGCTAGGTAAACCAGGCTATCAATCTGTGGAAGCTAACGCTCATGGCGAAGTACTGCGACGCTTGGACACAAAAGCGCCTGTAGCAGGCAATGATTTGTATCTTAGTTTGGATTATGGCTTACAATACGTTGCTCAACAACAGCTAGCAGGCAGACGTGGTGCAGTAGTGGCACTTGACCCAAAAAATGGTGATGTTTTAGCTTTTGTTTCAAACCCCAGTTACGACCCCAACCCCTTTGTTTCAGGGATTCCATCAAAGATGTACTCAGCTTTACGTGATGATATTGACCAGCCTTTGTATAATCGGGCATTACAGGGTCTATATCCTCCAGCGTCCACCATCAAACCTTTTGAATCCATGGGGTTTTTGCATTATGGCATTATGGGGTGGAATGACACAATTTTTGACCCGGGATATTTTAGTTTACCTGGAGACAGTCATAAATTTCGTGACTGGAAAAAAGGCGGACATGGGACGGTAGATATGTCTAAATCCATCATCATGTCGGTGGATACCTATTATTATAAAAATGCCTATCGTTTAGGGATTGATAAATTGCATGATTGGATGAGCAGTTTTGGTTTTGGCAAAAAAACAGGGATTGATTTACCCAACGAAAAACCGGGAATCATGCCATCACCTGAATGGAAGCAAAAAACCTATAAAAAAGATTGGTTGCCTGGCGAGACCATTTCGGTATCTATTGGGCAAGGGGCGTTTTTGGCGTCTCCATTGCAAGTTGCCAATGCTACCGCCATGACAGCAATCAAAGGCAAACATTTAACCCCACACATTTTAAAAAATTCTAAAGGCGAAGCTGAGGTTCCTATCATCGATAAACCTGATGGAATTATTGAATTTAATGGCACAGAATCAGACTGGCTAAAAATGCATACCGCAATGGAAGACACGGTTAAACGTGGTACAGCCAAAGGCATCTACACGCCTGTTTATCGCATTGCAGGTAAGACAGGTACAGCGCAGGTCAAATCAATTGCTCAAGGCAAAAGTTACAACAAAGCCGCTTTGGATTCACGCCACTGGGACCATGCATGGTTTACAGGATTTGCTCCTGTTGATGACCCCCAAATTGCCCTAGCCGTTATTGTAGAAAACGGTGGTGGCGGTAGTAAAGTTGCTGCGCCAATTGGTCGGGCATTATTTGATTATTGGGTATTGCAACGGGAAAAAAATCCAATTTTACCGCCAAGTAAAGAAGAATATGCCAAAATTCGCGCTGAAAAACACGCTCATTTGCAAGCAAAAATAGAAGCTAACGAAAAAGCCAAAGAGCAAGCAAAATTAAAAGAAACGCAAAAATCTGAAAAAGATAAACACATTAAAGATAAAATCAAATCTGAACATCAATGATAAGATTTTATGACTAAATCCATCTTATTATTGATAATATATTTACATTTTTATTACAGTTTTAATATTGACAGATAAAATTGATAAATATTTAATCAAGAAACCATTTATGACCAAAAAAAACACCAAACACCACCAAAAAAATAGCCAAAAACCCAGTCGAGTGCGTATTATTGGCGGACAATACAAACGTCGCTTAGTGTCATTTATTGAAGCAGACGGGCTACGCCCCACTCCTGACCGTTTACGCGAAACTATTTTTAATTGGCTATTAGCGGATATTCATGATGCACTGGTGCTTGATGTTTGTGCAGGTAGCGGAGTTTTGGGTTTTGAGGCATTATCAAGAGGCGCAAAATGTGTTACCATGATTGAGAAAAATATAAAGCAGATAGATGAATTAACAAAAAGTATCAATTTGTTAAATATTCATCAAAACAGCTTAACACTCATTCATGGTTGTGCCGAAGAAGTCTTAAAAACACTGGATACGCCTTTTGATGTTATTTTTCTTGACCCGCCCTACTCGTTGGATTTATGGGCAACGCTACTAAACGGTATCATTGACAGTCATCTGTATCATAATGATAGTCTGATTTATATAGAAAGCGACAAGCCTTTGGAATTGTGCGTACAAGGCATTGACGTTACTTTTGTAAAACGCACCAAAATTGGACAAGTGTATGCAGGAATTATTAAAATCAACGCTCGCTTTATCAAAAAATAGTCTTGCCGCGTCAAAAAAAGCTTCTATCAATAACACGTTTGGTGAGCCTGTCAGTGTCGCCATCATCGGCCATACCAACACTGGCAAAACATCATTAATGCGAACTTTGCTTCGTGATTGCGATTTTGGCGAAGTCAAAAATGCTGCTGCTACCACTCGTCATGTTGAAGTTGTTACCGTCTCTGATGAACAAGATAACCCTTTAATTCGCCTATATGACACGCCCGGGCTTGAAGACGCAACAGGCGTGATGGATTATTTACAAGAATATACCGATGGGCGGCTTGATGGCGTAGACCGATTAAATGCTTTTTTGCAGGCAGTTAAAGAACAAAACCCAGTTTTGGAAAACGATTTTTCTCAAGAAGCCAAGGTTATCTCTGCTTTACTTGATGTTGATATCGCCATCTATGTAATTGATGTGCGTGAGCCAGTTTTGGCAAAATATAAAGATGAATTGGCAATTTTAGCCAGTTCAGGAACCCCGGTTTTACCCGTTTTTAATTTTATTAAATCAGGCAGTCCTTATATGGCAGAGTGGCAAGAAATGCTAGCACGGCGTGCCTTGCACATCATTAATGCCTTTGATACTGTCGCATTTGATTTTGATGCCGAAATTTCTTTGTGGAATAACCTAGGCACACTGACCTCCGCTCCTGTTTTTGAAGCTCTACGCGATGAGCGCACTTATGTTTGGCATGATATGTCAGAAATTGGTAGTTTAATGATTGCTGATTTTTTGGTTAATGTTGCCAGTTTTAGTATAAAAATCAATGAACACGACGACCCAAAACCCGTGCTTGCCAATATGCAAACCGCTGTACGTCAGGCGTTTCATATTATGCAAGAACGCCTGCTTGAGCTTTATAAATTTTATCATGTGGCAACTGATGAAGGTGAAATGGTTGTTGAAGGCAATAACCAAGACATTTTTGACCAAGAGCTTTTGGCGCGTTATGGCATCCGTGCAGTCAGTGGCGGTGTTGCTGGCATGATTATTGGTGCGGGCATTGATGTGGCAACTTTAGGAGCGAGCCTAGGATTAGGAACAGCAATTGGTGGAGTTATTGGTGGTATTTTACCCAATAGCTTAACCATCAAAGATAAAATGATGAACGTTAAAACCATCAACATCAGCAGTGAAACTTTAACACTACTTGCCACTCAATCACAAAACCTGCACCATACCCTGCGTCATCGTGGTCATGCTAGTCTTGAAGTCATTCATCTACAACGCGATGTTACTTTGCCATGGCAAACTGATAGACTACCATCAGCGCTCAAAAAAGCACGTGCCAATCCGCATTATTGCAGTCTAACCACACATTATGATGATAAAACCAGTTTACGTGAGGAGCTTGCTGAACGTTTAATGCCGCTGCTTACTGAGCATTTAGAAAAACTCAATGCCTGCCCGTAAGCACAAACCATGAATGACAAATAACACCCACCATAACCCCTAAAGTTAAATAAAAAACTTAGCGGTGATTGCCTGATTTAATTAATCTGACAAACCGCTAAGTCTTTGATAAACAACTGCACATATTCATTATTTTGCCATTGATTAATCTCAAGAGTAAACAAAATGTGTACCTGACTGGCTCGATAGTCCCAATTATCAACATCATAATTAAACCAAATCGCTTCTATTGGGTAAAGTACACCGGGAGCATTTAAAGTGAGTTTTAGATGCTTTTCTTTTAAAATTCTAAAATTAACCACTTCAAATACACCATCAAAGGCAGGATGAGCAAACCCATTGCCCCAAACACTGATATTTTTTAAAGTACGAACAAAGCTCAAACTAAAATCGTTAGCGATTAATTGACCATCAGTAAACCGCTCTTCATTAAATACTTCATCATCAAACTCTTGCATGGCAGTTAGCAGTGCCTGACCAAAAGCATTAAAATTTTTCTTATAAATTGTTAAGCCTGCCGCCATGGCATGCCCACCAAAATGCAAAATCAAATCTGGATTAGCAATCGCTACAGCTTCTATGACATCGCGGATATGCACGCCTGCAATGGAGCGTGCTGAACCTTTGATTAAATCATCATCACCAAGTTTGGCATTATCAGCAGGCGCAAATACAACGGCAGGTCTATAAAGCTGCTCCTTAATTCTTCCAGCAACAATACCAATTACTCCTTGATGCCAACCATCTTGATACAAACTGATTGCTTTGGGTGGATTTTTGTCATCGCTTAAATGCAATGTTTCAATAATATGAGTAGCCTCATCTCGCATTTGAGATTCTATGGCGCGCCGAGAATAATTAAGTCGCCCCAATTCTGTCGCCAGATGATGGGCGGTTTCATAATCATCAGCCAACAAGCATTCTATACCTGTACGCATATTATCCATGCGACCTGCCGCATTAATTCGAGGCGCAACTACAAATCCAAAATCATCAGCATTTACTTGACGATAATCACGTCCTGCCTGCTCAAGCAGCGCTAAAATTCCAAAGCAACAATCTGCTTTAGCAATTTGTGCTAAGCCATGAGTTACCAAAATTCGGTTGTTTTTATCCAATACACCTAAATCAGCTATTGTGCCCAGCGCCACCAAATCCAAATATTTGGCTACTTTTGTGGTGGATTTACCCATCTGTCTTCTGACTTTGGCGACCCGTCCCATTACATAAAACGCCACACCCACACCAACCAATGATTTGCTTTTAAAAGTACAGCCTAATTGATTAGGATTGACAACGGCAGCAGCCTCTGGGCTGGGTTTGGTGGTTAAATGATGGTCAGTTATCACCACATCCACACCCAATTGACGAGCCTTTTGCACGCCTTCATGGCTGGAGATGCCGTTATCCACAGTAATGATTAGATTTGGACGAAACATCTCCACACCGTATTCTACAATTTGTGGAGTCAATCCATAACCAAATTTAAAACGGTCTGGCACCAAAAATTCAACATCACCACCCATTTCACGCAAACAGCGCACCATTAATGTAGTTGAGGTTGCGCCATCACAATCAAAATCACCAACAATTAAAATACGTTTTTTCTCATCAAGCGCTTTATCAATTGTCAAAACTGCTTTATCAATATCTAATAAATCGCCTGCGGGTAAAAGTCCAGATATAGACATATCCATATCATCAACAGACAGTACACCACGAGCGGCAAATAATCTGGATAAAGTTTGACCATAAGTTTGTTGTAATTCATCTGAAATATGTGAGTACAAACGTGGTGATAGCGTTAGGGTTTTTGGTGTAAATTGCCCAATAACTTGGCGAAAATCCCAAGTTTGACTGGTTAGATGGGTATTGGTTAGATGGGTCAAACTAGCATTAGCAAACTTTTGAGTGGACTGCTGTTGAGCGGATTGTCTATCGGTATAATTGGAAACGTCAGGATATTTGGTAAAAACACTGTTTTGAATTTCATCTTTACTCATAGTTACTCTTTTGTAATTGTGTTAATTTTCTTGATATTGTAGCATAAATTATTCAATAAAAATTTACCCCTCTTTTTCACTTATTTACTGTTTTTTATAATTTATCTACCTGGTAATTTTTGGTTCATGTTAGTTTATTTTATACCATTACATTTTTTTACTTTAAATCCTGTAATTAGACCCCATTTTTAAATAAAATCACCCATTTATTTTATTGGAGCACTTATGTCCACTCCCATTGTTGATAATGTTAGCCCTTATCTTGATTTAGATAAAGTTCGCAAAGAATGCCAAGATATGGTAAAGGCTCGCGCCAAAATTTCAGCAGGTGTTGCTATTATTCCTTTACCCTTTTTAGACGTGGCTATTGATGTTGTGATGCTATCCCAACTTTTTCCCAAAATTAATGCTCGTTTTGGTTTAAAAGACCCCGATTCTTTTGATGAGGCAACTCGCCAAAAAAATATTATGGAACGCATTACAGCTATCGGAGGTCTGATTGCAACACGTGGAGTTGTTAATAAAACCGTCAAAGGTTTTGGTACGCGTTTGATTGGTAAACAAATTGCCAAATACATTCCTTTAGGCGGTCAAATCTTTGCTGGAACACTTGGTTATATCATATTTAAAAAAATCGCAGATGAGCATATTAATACCTGTTATGATATCGCTAAAAAAGCTCAGCAATCAGCTCAATAATCCATCGTACACCTTACACAAATATCAATTCATACCCATCTGTCTATTTTTATTTAGTCAGATGGGTTTTTTAATCTTATTTTGATAAGAATAAGAAACAATCATTATTATTAATAATAAGCATTATCATATATAACATCTTTTTGCAATTTTTATAATGATTTTATATGCAATCATTTATAAAAACATTGCCTTTAGTTTGAGAAAATCCTTTAAAAAGGATAAAATACGCAATAATTTGTTATGAATTGAAAATTGATTTTTATAAAAGGTTTTACTATGTCATTTGTTGTTACTGATAACTGCATTTTATGTAAATATACTGACTGTGTTGAAGTGTGTCCTGTGGACTGTTTTTATGAAGGTCCTAATTTTTTAGTTATTAATCCTGATGAATGTATTGACTGCGCATTATGTGAACCTGAATGCCCTGCCAATGCAATTTTTTCTGAAGACGAAATTCCAGCGGGTCAAGAAGAATATCTTAAAATCAATGAAGAATTATCTGCTATTTGGCCCAATATTACTGAGAAAAAAGATGCTTTACCTGAACATGAAAGATGGGATGGCGTACAAGGTAAATTGCAATATTTAGTGCGTTAATTACTGCATTAATTTTTAAATAAATTGGGTATACATCTTCGTGTCTGACGAATTAGTCTTTAACAATTTAGCTTTGTCATTAAATAAGCCTTTAACTATTGGCATTGTTGCAGGTGAAGCCTCTGGCGATGCTTTGGGCGGTGATTTTATGGCTAAAATGAATGCACTTCATCCCAACGTTCGCTGGGTTGGTGTTGGCGGGGACGCCATGAAAAAGGCGGGATTAACTTCACTTTTTGACATAAAAAGACTGTCTGTCATGGGACTGGTTGAAGTTGTTAAACACCTACCAGATTTATTACTTGCCACCAAAGAGATTTTAGATGCGTTTTGCAGACACAACATTGATATTTTTGTTGGTATTGATGCACCCGATTTTAATCTACGAATCAGTAAGTCTTTAAAAAACCAAAGCCTAATTAAACCAGTTTTTTGTGTGCAATACGTTAGCCCAAGTATTTGGGCGTGGCGTGAAAATCGCATTTTTAATATCAAAGCAGTGACTGATTTGGTGCTTTGTCTATTTCCTTTTGAACTTCCAGTTTATCAAAAACATCAACACCCTGCCGTTTGTGTTGGTCATCCCTTACTTGCAAAATTAAGCCCAGATACCCGAACAGATACGGAGAAATTTCAAACATTTTTGCAAAAATTTAGTCCAAATTTTCCTAAACTGCTGCATTTTACCCAAAATGAACAAAAAATTTGCCTAATGCCAGGGTCGCGACTTTCTGAAATTCATACGATTTTACCACTGCTGGTAGAAACCATGGTTTGGCTTAATGATAAAGGCGACTTCTGTTATCTATTGCCTGTTATCAGTCAAGAACATAAAGACTTCATTGAGTCATTCATCCAAGAAACTGCGCCTGCTTTGTCCGCTAAAATTTGCATTATTTTTAACCAAAAATCTCAATTTGATATCGATGATTGTTCATCTTCTGCAAATGCGTCAGCCGCCAATTATCAGAACCTAAGCGTTAGCCAAGAAATCATGAATATAAGCTCTCTTGTTATTTTAGCATCGGGTACGGCAACGTTAGAGGCACTGCTATTACACCGCCCAATGATTGTCGTGTATAAAGTTAATCGCTTTACTTACTTACTTGCCAAGCGCCTGGTTAAGATTCCTTATGTATGCCTGCCCAATATTTTATCATTTAATCAAACCCGAAAACCCATCGTGCCAGAGCTACTACAGCACGATGCCAATGCTGAAAATATCGGTAAACACGCACTCAATATTTTAAAGCACCCATCAACACAAATTCATGAACAAAAAATAACCACTGACCTTCTTCGCCAAAACAGTCATGCTAATCCTGCTAAAGTTGTATTGACGTATTTTTTTGAGTAAACAACTATGATATAATGGGCGGCATTTCGTGAGCAATTTTCAAATGTTGCTTTAGCAAAATTATCAACAAATAAACAATGATCCAAATAATTTTTTGGATATTTTTATTCATTAATTCAACAATATACATGGGCATCATTCCCTAACGGGAAATTTTTTGTATATAAAACTATAAGTTATTTTAAAGGTTGCTATTTATGGTAAATACCGAAACCAAGGTGAGTCGCGAACAAAAAAAACGTCAAACCCGACAAGCGTTTTATAATGCCATTCTTGATTTATGTATAGCGGGTCAGTCTTACAGCTCTATTAGTTTACGTCAAGTTACCCGTCAAGTCGGTGTTGTACCAACCGCTTTTTATCGTCACTTTGAAGACATGGAGGAGCTTGGTAAATCTTTGGTTGAAGATGAACTAGGCGAAGCTTTAGCCACTTTACGTGAACATATGCAATTTGGGCGCAAACGCACACATGACAACCAAATCGCTAAAAGCGTGCAATTGTTCTTTAAAGCGGTGGATGCCCAACCTCGTTATTGGCAGTTTATCGCCAGCGAACGTTTTGGCGGCTCCAAAGCGGTACGACTTGCCATTGCTGAGCAACTTAGAACGTTTGCTAAGGTCATGAGTGCCGACCTTGCTTTACAACCTGGTTTTAGCCACATCAATGATGAAGACCGCTATTTACTTGCTGAAATTGGTGTAAATTTAAGTTTTTCATGGATTATTGATTGGCTAGATTTAACGTATATGCCAACTTTAACCGACGCTAATGCTAACGAAAAACTAGAAGCCGATAAAAAAGCAATGTTGCACAATTGCACCCGTCAAATGCAAATGACTCTATATGGTGCTTATAATTGGAAATCTGGCGAAAAAACCGTGTTAGATTGATTAAAAAATAGCCACTTTAAAAGTGGTTATTTGCTTTATTTAACTTTTAAGGTAAGGGCAATCTATGAGTGTTGCAGTAGGAACTTTGTTTATTATTTCCGCCGCATCAGGCACAGGCAAAACATCATTGGTTAAAGAACTTTTAGCGACCACCAAAAATCTAGTTGTTAGTGTTTCACACACCACCCGAGAGCCTAGACGTGGCGAGATTGATGGTGAACATTACTACTTTACAAACAAAGAAGAATTTATGCGTTTGGTTGGTGAAGCTGAATTCTTAGAACACGCTGAAGTTTTTGGTAATTATTATGGTACAAGCAAAACCGCCGTCAATGATTTGCTTAATGCAGGTGTTGATGTAATTTTAGAAATTGATTGGCAAGGCGCTTTACAAGTAAAAAGACAGTTGAAAGATGCTGTATTAATTTTTATTTTACCACCCAACCGTGAAGCCTTACGCAGCCGCCTATCCAACCGAGCTCAAGACACCCTAAAAGTCATCGAAGAACGTTTGGCAGGCGCAGTTCGAGAGATGCAAGAATACGTCAATTTTG
>FLRZ01000928.1_pt1 | contig 13013 bp, 32 predicted proteins | sample 1550531 | NCBI WGS metagenome assembly FLRZ01 (sample SAMEA4031772, study PRJEB14383) | metagenome | biome: human; feature: oral; material: saliva | place: Philippines | collected 2014 | reverse complement strand
CCGTCGATATGCTGCCAACCAGCCTGCAACCAACCCTTCTCGTTGGCATAGAACCACTTATCGTTCACAGGGAACCAGCCAGTCTCCCAGCCACCATCCGAGGTGCGGTACCACCAGCCACCATCCTGCGACACCCAGCCCTCAGACTGAGTGATCTCAGCATCAAGGTTGTCATAGTACGCCTGAGCCTTCTCCATGTATTCACCAGCGTACTTATCCCGCAGAGACGCGGGGCAGGCAGTCGAATAGAAGTCCGAGTGGGGGAACACGTTGACACGCCACTGCGGACGACCAAGACCATACGCACGACACAGGGCCGCAGTCAGGTGCGCACCAGCATCAAGCGTCGCTTCACTAATGTCCCAGCCACCCTCAGCACCAGTGGAGTTAGCGTGCTCAATGCCAATCGAACACGAGTTAACGCCGGGGCAGTGCCAGGCCGTGTCCTTGTCGTGGACGAACTGTGCGGTGCTGCCGTCAATGTCCACATTGTAGTGCGCAGACGTGCCATTATGGTTAAACGCTGCAAGGACACCACCATGCGACATAGCCTTGCCAGCGTTGTGGTGGACGATAACACGGTCAAGTGCTCGACTACGGCCCTCATCGTAGTTATCGCACCACAGGTTGTAGTCAGCGATCAGATTATGCCAGTCAGTCACTATAACTTCTCCTAATCTCCCAAGGACCGAAGTCCTCATACTCGGAGATAATCATATCAGTGAACACCCGGATACCCTCTTTCGTGACATACACCTGGGGATGCGAGTTTCTACCGTTCTTATAGACACGCCAGATACCAAGCAGTCCTTTGGCCTTTTCCGTAGGCTCGCTAATATGCCGACCCTTCTTCAGATATCCTTCACGGCGTAGAAACCTAATGACCTTCGTAGAGCCAATACTTGGAATCTCTTTCCTCAGACTCTTACCGAAATCACGCAAGCTAATTTCTTCCATCACATACCATCCACATCAGTAAAGTAATCAGCAAACGGGTTATCGCCAGGCTCAGCAAACTCCATATTAATAGGTGCTGCCTCAGCATCAGACGGACGCAGAACATCCTTTGGCTGTCGAACAGACTTGAAGATGAGAGTCCAGTCAACCGGCATGTAGTCACCGAGCAAGATCATGTCCTTGATCGTCAGGCTCCCGTTCACCAACTTAGTGTGGTAATAGCGTGCGGAAGGCCCACCGATAAGTTCTCCATCTTTCATGACCGACAGGCCCGCATCCTTGAACTGCTTAATCACGAGTTCCCGAACGAAGGCAACACGGGTTTCTACATCCTGCGGGTATTTGCCGCCCATCCGGGTGGCACGAGCCTTAGCCATGCGGGCGCGAGCCTCTTCGAGCTTCACAGGGTCAGTAATTTTAGTCATTTTTCACCTCATACTTCTTCAAAAGGTCCGGTCGGAACCCAGACCAGTGTTCCTTAATTTGCGCACCTTCACGCACAACGACGACAGGTGCTTGCTGATAACCAAGTGCGCGGATAATTGCCAGTGCATCTTCGTCTTCCGTTACGTCGGTGCTATTGAACGGCAGTCCAAGCGCCTTCAGCTTGCGGTACGTCGCCGTACACTGTGGGCAATTGGGCTTAGAATAGACGTTGATGTTCATTCTCAGATAGACCTTCCAGTCGAACCAAAACCACCTTGACCACGCTCACCGGCTTGGACAGGTGGCTGTGCGTAGAGAGCTGATGCGCTCTCTAGCTTGACAATGACAATTTGAGCGACCCTTTCATGTTCTTCGAGAACGACAGGGGTGTCCTTGCTCATGTTCCACAGTGGAACGAGAACTTCGCCCTCGTAACCAGCGTCGATGACACCAACACCATTAGCGAGTAGAAGCCCCTTCTTGCTCAAGGAAGAGCGGGCAAAGACGAGTCCGACAGAGCCGTCAGGAATGTCGAACTTAGCGGGGTAGTAACCTGTCTGCACGAGGATAACTTCACCGGGATAGATAATCACCGGCATCTTCGTAGACAGGTCGAAACCAGCATCGTTATGGTGCTGTCGTACTGGTCTCATTAGTTCTCCTTTCGTTGAGTACAACCATGAGTGCAGTGGCTTTAGCAAACTTCAGTGTGCTTGGTGCTGCAATGCAGTCTGTGATAACTTCGTCGGCTAGTTGGCCGAAGTCTGTTTCTAGGGCGCTATAGTGCTCGTACCATTTGTTGATGTGTTGTCGGCTAATGCCCATGTATGTGTCTGGGTCGCCGCTTGTGACACTAATACGAGAGTCTTTGTCCCAAATATAGTTCAGGTCTTTGAGGTCCGGCACGTGTGGAACTAACTTGTTTGCGTAATTGTTATTCCGGCTCACGTACTGACTCAGGCAAATGACGACATCATTGAATCGCGGCTTTGTCTTAGTCTCGCCGTACCACCATTTGTAGATGCTGTCGATGAGCTTTTCTGCTGTTTCGTCTAGTTTTACAGGGTTGAACTTTTTGACGCTGGTTGGCTGCTTCGCAGCCCTGTCAGAGTAACTAAAGCTGCTGCGGCCAACTCGCTTGAGCCACGTTTCCACAACCTTACTTGGGTCTGTCATTGTCCCTCCTTTCTACGCAGTCAATATTAGTACGTGTTAGTGTAGGGTACAAGCGAAACTGGTGTGACCTGTGCCACACTGTGTTTTGGGTAAGACAGAGCGCCAGCACTAAACAGCACTGGCGCTCTGTCCTGTTAGGAAGGAGGCTTCTAGTGTATCACTCAGATATGGTCGTTGCCAAATCGACCGGCACACCAGGCGAGGTAGCAGGCCAAGGCACCACCACCGATTGCAATAAGTGCAATCACGATAGCCTCAGATGCAGCACCCGTCTTAGCGAGCTTGCCCTGTTCTGGTACGACAGCCGGGGCAGGCGTAGGGGTCGCAGACTGCGGCTCATCCGAAGGGCTAGGTGCCGGAGAAGGCTTCTCAGACGGTGCAGGAGCCGGAGTAGGCTTCTCGGAAGGAGCTGGCGTAGGCTCTTCAGAGGGCGCAGGAGTCGGCTTCACAGAAGGCGTAGGCTGCGGGGCAGGCGTAACACTCGGCTCCGGTACAGGGGCAGGCGTAGAAGGCTCCGGCGTAGGCTTCACAGAACCATCACCATTCGTACCACCATTGCTCTTAACCGTCGCCGTAGCTTCGAGCTTCATACCATTCACCTCAGCACGGTTAGTCGCAGAAGTCTGGCCCTCGGGAACGACAGTATGCTCAGGCGGGTAGACTACACACGTCTTGGACTCGTCAGGAGCCGTGAACTTGATCGTATTCGGGTCGATCTGCGTAGCAGTAACGGTCTCGGTCGTATCCGGGTTCCACGTATCCGACTTCGCGCACTTCACGGTCGTACCCAGCTTCGCGTCAAAGTCCTTCACGGTGTACTCGACACCACCCTTAGCAATCCACTTAATGCCCCAGCTGATAGTCCCATCAGCGTTAGACCACCCGAACTTCACGTTCTCCGGGTTAGCGTACTCATAATGGGCCGGGTTTGCACAATCGTTGGTGCAGACCCCCTCACCATTCTTGTCACCCCAGACAAGGGTCTTCACAGCCTTACCGTTCAGCGTGATCGTACCCTCAGTGGTGCCAATCGCACCACCCTGAAGCCGTGCCTTGGCCCACCAAGTGCCAGTAACATCCGTCTTGTCCTTGTAAGCGTCCGGCACTTCCTTGACCGTGCAAGTCAGCGTCGCCTCGTTAGCGACACACTCACCAATCCGAGTTCCGTCGTCCAACGTGAATGGGAAAGATGCCGCCCACGTGAACGGGGCCTTGCCCTCGTTCGGCACGGTCGAGACAATGAACCGCTGGCCGACAGCCAGCTTCTCCACGGCCCAGGTGCCTCCGACGTTGACCTCCGAGGAAGTCTGCCGAGAAGAGGACGTAGCCTTCGTGACCTCAGCCTTGATCTCAGGGGTGTTGTCAGCAGCGTATGCAGCTGCCGGGGTGAGCATCAGGAGTGCGACACCTGTCGTCGCAAGAAACTTCTTCATGTTGATTGGTCCTTTCGTTGTTGTCCGGTCTGACAACTTGAGTATAGCTGTCAGACCGGACTTGATACAACTAATATGCGTGTGACTCTACTCACACATATAGTATCATCCCCCTACCAAGTGTTAGTCGATAGGGGGATGAGTCCTCATGAATTATGAACCCTCATGTAAGGCCGGTACCCGAAAGGACGAACCCCTCAGTTACCTATCCCTGAGATCAGAGGCGCGCTGTCTCAGGCCGACAATCACAGATGGTCGAACGGACGCTGCTCTAAAATCTCTTCCATCTTATGACCGGGTACCGTATAGACACCCGGAGAGACGACACCATAGGTCATGGGCTTAATCATCGTCACAGGAGCCTTCTCGACAATGCCTTGGTCGAGAAGGGCAATCAGATCAGTGTCCTTGGTGGTGATCGTGTAGACACCCGTACGGGCCTCCTGGGTAATGGTCGTCTTCATCTCGTCGTTCTTGACGACGGACGAGTACGCACCCTCGAAAGCCTTACCGAGCTTGACAGCGAGATCGACAATGCTCATGGTTACTCCTTGGTTGTCGTTGTTGTTACGAGGACAGTGTATCAGCCCTGGATGACATCGAAGTCTCCACCAAGTTCCGTAAGGATACTTGCTAGTTCCCTCGTGCTGAACTTATCACCCCAAGTGCTCATCCAGTATTCCTCGTAATCAGTATTACCTGGGATACCTAACTCAACATAGAGGTAGTAGACACCTTCAACTGAGATTACACAAGGTCCGAGAGCACGCTGTTCTAGATCGTATTTCGTGCCGTCCCTGTCCCAGACTATAGTGTCAGACTTAGGTTTTTCTTCCTCAAGTTCGACACCCAGCTGAGTGGCGATCTTCTTCAGTAGCCTATCAGCGAGTTCATCAAACTGTTCATCAGTCAGCATTGTTAGCCCCCTTCAGCGCCCAGTCGAGTTCTTCATTGAGTTCTTCCGGCGTACTGCAATACTGAGCTGCCTTAAGGACATCCAGTAGAAACTCCTCCCAGAAGCGCTTATCCGAAAGCCAAGTGTATTCCTCATTTTCTTCAATAAGCTCTGTTGGTTCCTTGAACTCAGCTTCATGCAACCAAGTAGTGAACACAGGAAGATTGATGTCAATGGTCGTAAGGTGCCCCCAGTCGGACCACCAGCCCTCGATAGTATAGCTTTCACCGAAACTGGTGGTAAAGGTGTACTCAGGGTGGTCGAGCATACCTGTATACATACATATATCGCACGAACCATCAGTGTCTTCGTAAGTGTTTGAGTCGAAGTCAGTAAGTCGTAGCTTCATTTTGTTTCTCCTTTCATTAGAACTTGTGGACAGTGATTAGGAAATCATCGTCATCCTCGTGTTCGCGGATGAGGTTTGCAAGGGCTTCTGAGCTGAAGTGTTTACCAGCAGACGAAACGAACAAACCTGCCATTGGGCCAACACAATCGGCTCTAATGCCCATGAAGATCACTCCACAACCATTGTCAATAACACAATTTGTCTTGACGAGTTCAGACAGATCATGAACGACACCATCCTTGTCCACGATCTCAGTGTTGCTTAGTTCTTCAATAGGTTTGATACCCAGGATGTCTACCAGCTCCGCAATCTTGCGGAAGGCTTCTCTCGTCTCAGCATCAAATCGAATAATAGTCATTTTTGTTTCTCCTTTCTGTCGTGCTGCTACAGGACTCGAACCTGTCCCTCTGAGTCTTACTCAGCGTGCTGAACCCCTAACACTAAGCAGCTTGTTACCTGACCAGGGCAACCCAGCCGTTCGATGAGGGTGTCTTGGTCATGACACTTTGTGCTATCGAGCAAACCTCATCGTCAAGCGCTCCCAGACTAGGACTCGAACCTAGTCCGACAGGGCCAAAACCTGCCGTGCTGCCATTACACTATCTGGGATAAAGCCAGGAAGTCCCGGAGGACTCCTGGCAACTGGATGTCACGTACCAAGCATGTGACGATAGGCAATACTGCCCGTCGGAATGGTGAGACTCGAACTCACGACCCCCTGGTCCCAAACCAGGTGCGCTACCTACTGCGCTACATTCCGTTAGAAGGGGTGCTGTTGACTGACGAAACAAAAACCATCACACAAAAATTGTCAGTCCTAGGGTGCTACCCCGCACGCGACCCCCGTCACGGCAACCGGCACGTCCGCTTGATCAGAGCGGCAGGCGGCTATGGCCTAATCATCCAGCATCGTCCGGTGCTTGGTGGTCCCCTCGGTGAGAATCGAACTCACACTCCTTTCGGAACTCGATTTTGAGTCGAGCGCGTCTGCCTGTTCCGCCACAAGGGGTGTGCCTCTGAGTCGCGGCGACGATTGTTAGTTGAACTCTCAGAGGCTATTCAGTTATGATGTGTTCAGTATAGAGTCAACGTTTCTGAGCTGTCAACTCCATACTAAGTGATGCGTGTCACGGCTTGTAGTACACGGCCACACGACGGCTACCCGTCATCATGCCGACAGGCAGGAACCCAAAAAGCTGAGTGCTTGTGTAGAACTCTTCCAAGGTACACGCACACCAACCGCTCGAAGTACGGACGTAGGTTTCCAGCGACCCACCGAGAACAGTGCCCAGAGGGTAGTTCTCAAGGTCAGTAGGGGACTTGATTGACTCGAACTGCATCATTCCAACCCAGGGTCGATGACAGTAGCGATATAGTCGTTATCCTCGTACTCGTTGATGAGTTCATTAACAAGGTCGAGATCGCTCCACAGCTTCTTAGGGACTGCTGGGGCAGTACAAACCCAGTAACCGTCATTGACCTTCAGAAATGGGCCAAGAGTACCCGAGATAACGACACTGCCTCGGTCTGTGATAGCCGCGAAGTCCACACAGGATTCGACATCCCCGACATTGCCTAGTCCGTTTGCCTCTACGAACCACACCTTTAGCTTAGTAATAGGCATATTGCGCAGCTTCATGTAATTAGTCTGTGTTTCGTTGTAGAGCTTAGTAAACTCGTTGTTAGGCATTATTTTCCTCCTTACTGAGTTCGATCAGTGCTTCAGCGTAGGACTTCACCTTGAACCAGTCCTTATCTTCTCTTTCTCCGGGGCGCTCGCAAGGGTGCAGAGGTTCAATACTATCGTTGTAGCACTTCTTAGCAACCGAGTAAATAGCCTTTACGAATTGCAGCTCATCACTGTTCATAACCACTCTCCTTCTTCTAGTTCAGAATATTTCCAACTCCCAACATTCCCGTACGTAAACTCAATGACGCAATCTTCTCGCCTACGTCGATGAGAAGCCCTATGACTAGCAATACCCAGGTAGTTAAACTCCCTATCACAGGTATAGCAATAGCAGTCCTTAGTCACCCGTGCTCGCATCAGCCCACCCTTTCGACAAAAACTTCATCCGTTTCTGGGTACCAATAGATGTTGACACAATGTTCTTCACCTTCAAGCATCACGTCAGCGCTGATGCTAACAAAGGGAGGCTCGTCGGTATCAAACACAGTACCTACAAGTCCAGTAATCATTAGTCTTCCTCCAATGCAAGCAGTGCCTCGGCGTATCCCTTTACAGTGAACCAACTCATGTTAGAGGGGTTATTGCTGTATTCGCTGGTTGCGATATTAAAAATCTCTTGAAGCAAAGAGTGCCCAAACTTAGCGCTCATTGGTTTCTCCTTTCTTTGTTGTCGATGTATTTATACTAATTCACTCATCTACAACCTGTCAACAACTAACCACGTGACGTGTACCACATCCTTGTGAGGGTAAATAAAACCCCTGTGCCTCAAGCCAAGCACAGGGGTTTTATTGGATCAGAGATCCATCAACTGGTAATGACCAGCCTAGCACATCAACAAGAGATCATGCAACTCTAGTTGAGTATGAGCTAGAACACACTAGAGTATCCGGCCTACCAATGAATCAGCGACATCATAAGGTGTTTCACCCTTGCCGGGATACAACTCAGCGAGGGTGTTGCCAAAGTCCACACCATCAAAGAGGCCAAGCTCATTAGCAACTGACACGATAACCTTGGCCTCCATCAGTTCCTTCAGATCGTCCTCAAATATACCATACTCACCAATACCGATATACCTAATTCCGTCAATCATGGCAGCACCTTCCACCCTTCACCATTTCCAATTTCCTTCTTCAACTCTTCGTCAGAGTGTGCTTGATTAGTCCACAAGTCCTTCGCATGAACCCAGTAGTCCTCCATGTCCTCACCGATGGACTTTAGATAACGAACGTCATCAGGGCTAATCAGCACAGCTCCGGGTGCAAGCCGATGGAACGGAATAGTCAACTCACTGAAATCGATAATCATTCTCGATTCTCCTTTGCTTCAACAAGACGATACTTAGCAATCGCGTAATCATCCTTCTCGTTACGCACGAACTGACCGATACGGCCAATACCACCCCAGCCCATCTTCTCAGACAGGTAGGCGTGGACGATCTTGTACTTACGGCCACTACCAGTCTTGATACTGCCTGTCTTCTTATTGAAAATCACGTAGATTTCCTCAGCAGGTTCAATCATCAGTTCTCATCTCCGCTCGTCTGAAGGTCAATGTCCGGCAGCAGTTCTTCAGGACGGAACGCAACCTTATAGTGGAACGTATCGACATCAGAGCCGTCCATCTGCTCCACGAAGTACGTCACGTTGTCACTAATCCCGAGGTAGTGCTTCTTGTACTCACTGTCGCCAGTCTTGCAGGTGACTTCCAGCTGGTTGTCTTCTTTGTCCTTCGTGATCGAGCACAAACCCTCAATCGACAGAAGGTACTTATCCGTGATGCCATTTACGAACACAATGCGTCGCATCACCTTGAAGTTGTCGCTCTCATAGCTGATGTTCCGGGAAGCCGTATCAGCCGCGTTACACGCAGCCAACGAAAGCGCCGCAGCAACAGCAACGACAGACCCGATAATCTTACTCTTCTTCATCATTTCTCCTTAGACGTGAACACCATAGTAAAAGACACAGCCAGCAAGGCAAGCAAGAGACACACAGAGCATAATCGTGCCAGCCGCAACAACCTTAGCGCCCCACTTGTAGACCTCATCGAGCATCATCCCGAGAAGTGCCACTGCAAAGCCGAGGATAAGTAGCCCAACAGCAAAAGTCAACACTACTTCTCATCTCCCTTCTTCGTAAACAGTTTCATAAAGTCGTGATCGTCTTGATGTTGCTTCAAAAACAGATTGTTCGCAACAGCCAGCAAACCAATAGGCTTAAGCTCATTCTCCACATCAAGGAAGAAGTTACGGTACTTGATGAACCGACCGTCAAGAACCGTCTCACCGTTCACAGCGTCACGGCACTTTTGCAGCGCATTGTTGTGTCGCTCGGCAATGTCGTTGATCTCTGGTTGACGGAAAGCGACAGACATTGCCTCCTGCTCCAAGTGGTTACCACCTTGGATGGTTTCGATAAAGTCAGCCGAGCCTTCCCAGACAAAGGACTCATCAGCTGGGATAAACCAACCGTCGCATGCCTTTACAAAGCTGAATGTGCCTTCCTCGAAAAACTCAAGATCGACAATCCAACCGGCAGGAAGTTCATCCAGAGCAGCTTCAAGCACCTCTGTATTATGAACCAGATCAATATGGTCCGTATCAACTGAAACAATCATTTTGCTTCCAACCTTTCATAGCGTTCCATGCTGTCAAAACCATCGAGTATGCCAAGAATACGCGGATGTTTGCTAAATCTTGAGAGATGTTCTGTATCAGGATTGCCAGCAACACCCTCAAAGAACCCGAGGATGTAGTCATCGGCCCACTTCCTGTACTCGGCAGCGCCCCGAATGTCCGCATCCAACACACGGTTCTTCAGCATGGCATCGTAGCCATACTCATCTGATAGGGCGACCCTCCACACGTGCTTTAGAAGACTGATCGAGTCTTCTTCACCGACAATCGTGAGCTTACCTGTGTATGCATCAGATGCTAGGCACGTCAGGCAATCGTACATCTCAGCAATGCTCTTCAATGCCTCGTTGATAGCCCTTGCGTCCGAGTGATCTCGGTAAATCGCGTAGTACTCTGCCTGGCCTGGGCGCTTGTACTCGACACCGCACTCGTCCTTCAGCACGTCATTGCCAAGAACGAACTCACCTCTACGGAAGAACCACGCTGCCGATTCAATAGGGTGCCTCATTATACCTCCATCAATTCGTATTTCTCAAAATAGAACAACTTATTGTATTTGTTCGTTAGCCACTCTACTTCAGACTGAGCTTCAATAGGGTTATCTACCACCCCAAAGAAGCTGTCATCTTCGTTAAAGATGACACAAATGCTCCAAGGTGCTCCGTACATGCTCAACCCTCCACAAACTTCACAAGAAGGCTAATAAGAAGAATGACGCAGCCAGCGTCCAACACAGCGTTAATCATGTGGTTTTGGTCCCGCTTCGGCCCATTACGAAACATCTTCGCGTTAATAGCCCACATAGCAAACCAAGCACAGACAATAATGATTTGCGCAATAGTAAACATTATGCTGCTACCTCCAATGCAATCTGCACAATGTAGCAAATTGCGACAATACCGGCGCTAACGGAGGCCAGTACATCGGGCCAGATTCTAAAGCCCTCAATACCCTTCTTGAACCGTGCAAGTAGCGCGAAAGCGACACTAACACCGGCCCAGACGACAGCTAGGACAAGATGAAAAGCAGTCATTACCAACCTTCCTTTCGATAGTTACCTGTTTAGTAATAGGGTCAACCGCGACGGTTAGAACATGGGTATGGGGGTGCCAATCAAGGGGTATTTCAACCTCTACCTCAAAAGGCTCCGTCTCATTCCAAGCCAAGTCCAGCTGGTTCAGAAGTGCGAGACGCATAGGAACGGGCAAATCAGGACAAAGCGAGGCAATACCCCCGGGTGAGAACTTAAACTCCGGTCTTGTTAGCTTAGCCATGATATGAACACCCACAGTACCAGCACAAGACATTAGGTTTTTCAGTGCAGTAATCACAGTCCCACGCAATATACGGGTTTTCTGCACACTTATCACACCAGGCCATCAGTACCCCTTATGAAGCAGGAACACATGATCGAGATGAAGCAGGATACTCACGAACATCTCATCGTGGGTACGATCACCCCCGTAACCACTCACCCATCCGTCGTTACGTAGCATCCACTCGACACCACCGATCACGATGATGGACCCTGCAACCATGTCACGTACGTCTTCAGGTGTGGTGATCGTAATACCCGTGTACTTACCGCTCTGGTCGTTCAGCTTAAAAGGCTCTTCGTTGTTATGCAGCACTTTGTGCAGACCAACCTTCGCGGTGTTAACCTCAAAAAGAGCTTCTTCTAGGTCAGAGTATGCCCGCGTGTACCCTGCCAGTGTTTCCTCGATGTTCATTGTTAAAACCTCCTAAAGTTTGTTGTTGTATAAAAGACGCGGTGGCCGAAGTCAATGACCTCGTAGTTGTGTTCTCGACAAAGCTGTTCCATAGTTTCTTCGCTGTAGTAGTTTCCCTTGTTGTCGAGCCAGTAGTAGGTCAGCTCACCTAGGACCAGGAAGAAGGACTTGTGTAGTCGTTCGACACGGATGCAGGCACCGCTACTGAGGTTGCGTAGAACTGACATCATTAGTACCCTACAACCCTTCCTACACCATCAATAATCAATCCAAGCCCTAAAAGGAACAATGACAGTGCAGCCATACCGACAGCCACGGCCAAGACCTTATCAGTTATGTAATCATAACCAGAGTCCCACACTTCGTAAGCGATAACCGCCAGGATAAGCGTGACAGAAAAACATAGCACGCTTGCCACAATAAGACCAATCCCTACTCCCATGTCACATCCCATTATGCACAATCTTCGGCTTGACAAACTGCTCGCGCATAAGGTTAGCGAACTGTGAGTGAGTGTATGCCTCTCCAATGTATGTAATCCACGGCTTTTGATCGGATGTCTCTAGGATACGAAACACCTCCCAGTTTTCAACGATGATGAGTGTTCCGGTATTAAGCTCTTGAGCGTCTGCAACAAACAGTTCGCCGTTGTTGTCAATGCACTCAAACTGTGTGCCTGTCAGCTCAGTGAAATCATTTTCGAGCTTCTTACGGAACTCTTCGACAGCATCGTCAATCATCTTCTGAATGTCCATTGTTCTCCTTTGCGTTAGACGTGAGGGCTGTAGATAACTTCGACAACCTGGTTGGGTTGTTCAATGCGTTGCAGCATATCTTCGATTGTGATGCTTTCATCATTGCAGTTCACCCACTGCTTGTCGTGCTTGAGCATCCATACTTGGTTGGTGGGCTTTCGCAAGCGTACGACAGTGCCAGTATCAAGCAGGCACTCGTAAGTGATCCAATGGCCTGTTGAGATGCAAAACTTAGTGTTCAGTAGGTCGTCCACGATTTCTCCTTTGCGTTTGGTGTTGATGCTTTAAGCATAGAAGGGTAGACGGTTAAAGTCAACAAGATAGCGTGTGATCTGACCCACTCTTTAGACCCCACCACCCCCGCATACACAAACGGGTATGACACCCCCTCCCTCTCTCCCTCTGAAAAGCATATGATTTTTTATTCATTGCTTTGCATACTTATTCATGCACTGTCAAGCACTCTACCCGCTAATTCCTACCAACCTACAAACCAAACCCCAATACACCAACCAAACCCCGGACCAACCCTAAAACGTGACCTGCCCCACACAAAAACCAACCTCGGGCCAACCATAGGACACCTAACGAAAGTTAGGTATACCTAAGTTAACCACCCTCTCCCTAACTTAGGCTTACCTAACTAAACTACACCTCACCTCACTCACCTTGCCCTCAACTCACACAACGAACTGCAACGAACTGCAACCAACTACAAGCAACTAACTATCTAGCTACCCGCCGAAAACGTCTCACGTAAAACCCCCTAATTTTTCCTACACATAAAGTAAATTACATACCTAGCAATGTAATTTCACACATAATCTGTATGTAGTACCCAAAAATAATAATAATGTAAAGTACATATAAACAAGTAAATCCCTATGATAATGTAATATAT
>FLRZ01000948.1_pt1 | contig 16098 bp, 13 predicted proteins | sample 1550531 | NCBI WGS metagenome assembly FLRZ01 (sample SAMEA4031772, study PRJEB14383) | metagenome | biome: human; feature: oral; material: saliva | place: Philippines | collected 2014 | reverse complement strand
TTTTAATGAAGTAAAAGAGAATGCAAAAAATTTTACTGGGCGAGAATTGACTAATTTTCATAGTGGCATTACAGCAGTAGTATCACGCAATGCTTTGGATAAAATGTTGAGTGATAAAGCCTACATTAAATCAGCCAATGTTAATATACATCGTATCGCTGTATCTAATGCAGATAAATTGTTTGAGAATGCGGTGTTTGGTTGGCAATCTGATGATAAAAATCAAGACAGAAATACCAATGCTGTGCATAGAGCAATAGCACCACTAAAAATTGATGATGCTATTTACATTGCCAAATTAACAATTAAAGAGTTTGCAAATGAAGTGGACGGCAATAGATTTTATTCTATTGAAGCAGTGGAGTTGGAAGATGGGAAAAGCCCCATTCCAGAAATGGTAGCCGATGACATTAAGTATAATGCAAGGACTGACCGGCTCAATGGGGCTTTGATAGATATCATAGTGCAAAAAGCCCAAGAGTACAATAGGCAAAATCAAAAAAATATTGATGATTTACAAAACTACAACAAAGACCAGTTACAAGATGAGCCACAACAGACACCGCCGACCCAAGCAGAACCTTTGGATATTGGTGTACAAACCCAAGAGCAGAGCCATGTTCAAAATGACCGCTTCACTTTTGAAGTAATGACCGCCGAAGATGTGGGAATTGGCGAGAGTGAATATTTGCGTCAAGCAACGCATATCACGGATAGGGAAACTGGCGAGCATTATATTATTGGCAATTATGACTTTGAACATGACGGCAATGTTCATAATGGGGTTATTGCTGAATACTACACAGATGAACAAGCCTTAGCAGAAAGAGATGATAACGCCTTGATTGGCGGAGAGCGTATTTTTTCTAAATTGGGTATCCATGATAAAGGCTTGGTTAATCATATTGAAGGCGATAGCCGATTAACCGCCGAGCAGCTGGATAAGGCGGTATCATTAGAGACGCTAAAAAATACCGTTTCCAACCAGCCTATTATGCCAAACAAAGAATTTGAATTGGTTTCAGAAAGTGCCAAGCAAGCAGAATTTGACAGTAGAGAATTAGCACTTGCTCAAACAGCAATGCTAAGAAACTATGATGTTTTTTGGGATAGATTAGACCAGCATGAAAAATATGAACGCTTGGCTTCTAGTGTTGGCGAGTACAAAATTGATGAGCAGAAATATAACCAATTTATTGACAATCTACAAAGAAATATCAACCAAGATTTATCATATTTAAAATATGAGACAAAAGAAATTAACCAAGAACTAACACCCCAAAAAAGTGCAGAAGATATTAAAAAAGATATTCGCCAAATATTTCAAACTGGATATAAAGACGGCTCAATAAAAAGCCGTGATGAACTAGTTGAAGTATTAAAAGAACGTGGTTTTGAAGTTAAAGAAAATGATAAATCAATTCGTGTATCTTTACCTAATAGCGACCAAGCTGTTAATTTAAAGGGCGAAGTATTTACCAAAGGTTATGATGCTATAAAATCCCTAAAAGAGCGTTTAGAACCTGAAACTTTGAAACAAACCTATCCAACTTTGACAGATAGCGATATTGTTCATGTTACGGCTTATAAGAATAAGCTGTTTGATAGCAATAGAGATATGCAGACCCCAAAAGCATTACAGGCTTCATTAGTGCGATTGGAAGATAGTGTCAAGGATATGGCAAAAGGTAAAGATGTTAATTTACCTGATTTGCCAGTTAATGAAATTAAGCCTGATATTGAAGTGCGTACCACAGATAACCACGATAAGAGCCGTCAGGTGTAATTTTTTATTTGTCTTAATAACAGAAGTATTAGCAATGAATATAAGGGGCTTAAATGCGATTGTTTATAGCTGAAAAACCTGAACTTGCAAAGGCTATTTGCACAGGGCTTGGGGGTGATTTTAAACAGCTTGACGGTTACTACCAACACCCTGTTAAGGGCGATACTGTAACTTGGTGCTTCGGTCATATGCTGGCTTTAAAGGAACCCAATGAGATAGACGCTATTTATGAAAAATGGTCTATGCAAACCTTGCCAATACCGCCGTTTCTACCAGTTCAAAGAAAAGTGAGCAAAGACAAGGTTAAACAGGTAAAAATCATTAAAGAGCTGGTGGGTAAAGCCACAACGATTGTTAATGCTGGCGACCCTGACGAAGAAGGACAACTGCTAGTTGATGAGCTGTTACGCTTTGTTGGAAACAGAAAGCCAGTCATGCGTGTGCTTATTAATGATAATACCCCTGCTGTCGTGCAAAAAGCCCTTGCTAATTTACGTCCTAATAGCGAATTTGAGCATTTGGGTTGGAAAGCCGAGAGCAGAGCCGTTGCAGACCAGTTATTTGGTGTAAATATGTCAAGAGTGTACAGTCTGACCGAGCAAGCCAAAACAGGTAAACATGAAACGTTGCATATTGGACGAGTACAAACGCCAGTTATGGGCTTAGTTGTCCGCCGAGATAGAGAAAACGCCAGCCATAAAAAGAGTTTTTATTATGTCGTTCAAGGTAATTTTATTGTTAATGGGGTTGCATTTACAGCCAAGTACCAACCAAAGGACAGCGACCCCAAAGATGACAAGGGGCGACTAATTGACAAGAATTTTGCTCAAAATCTTGCCAATAGTTTGAGCAATCGGTTTGCAAAAATTTTGATTGCGAACACAACCGCCAAAGCAGAGCCAGCCCCATTGCCGTACAATCTTATTAAACTACAAGGGGACGTAAGCCGTCTTTTTGGTATATCTGCCAAGAATACCGATAAAATTACCCAGTCTTTGCGTGAGAAGCACCATTTAATCACCTACAACCGTTCGGATTGTCAATATTTATCTGATGAACAATTTGAAGATGTGTGGGCGGTATTAACCGCCGTTATGGGGACTTTGCCAAATTCACAAGGTGTATGCCAAAACGCAAACCAAGCCCAAAAAGGGCGAGCCTTTAACTCATCAAAAGTATCAGCTCATCATGCTATTATCCCAACACAAACAACGGTTAATTGGGGCAACCTAAGCACAGACGAGCAAAACATTTATAAGCTCATTGCACGCTCTTATATCGCCCAATTTTATCCGCCTTATGAATATGACGAAACCCAATTAAGCCTTGATGTTATCGTGGATGGTGTCCCCTATCAGTTTTTTGCGAGTGCAAGATTTGATAAATCACTTGGCTGGAAAAAGTTGTATAAGAACGACCCAAATAATGAAGAAGTGGCAACTGATGAAGATACCCAATTAACCGACCTTAGAAGCCTAAAAAATGGTATGACAGGGCAGTCAGTGAGTATAACCAGTAGCGAGCATGAAACTAAACCTAAGCCCCTATACACCGAAGAGACGCTATTAAAAGACCTAACCCAAGTCGCCAAGTATGTCAAAGACAGCAACCTTGCCAAGACCTTAAAAGACAAAGATAGAGGTAAACAAGGCGAACACGGCGGTATTGGCACACCAGCGACCCGAGCAACCATTATGGATAAGCTATTTGATAATGGCTATTTAGAGTACAAAGGTAAATCTGTCATTAGCACCAAAAAAGCCCAAGATTTGTACGATAAGCTAGATGATATTGTACGCTTTCCTGATATGACAGCGGTGTGGCATGAACAACAAAAAGAAATTAAGAACCAAGATGATGTTCATATCTTTATCAATGGCTTGCAACAGTCATTTATCACGCCTTTAATTGAAAGATTAAAGGTTGGCTATGTACCGCCAGTACCAAAACCAAAAGAAGACTTGTCAGGCAATCCGCCATGTCCGAAATGTGGGCGACCGCTTAAGCGATCCGAAAGCAAGTTTAAAAAGGGCGAATACTATTGGGGTTGTACAGGCTTTTATGATAAAGAAAACCCCTGTAAGCATATAATGGATGACCAAAACGGCACACCCACACCTAAAAAGGAACAATCAGCTAAAAATTTATCAGCATTTGATTGCAAAAAATGCGGTAAAAAGCTGATTTTAAGACAAGGAAAAAGTAAAGCTGGCAAACCATATAGCTTTTTTGGGTGTTCAGGCTTCCCCAAGTGCAAACAAAATTATGATGAAGTGAATGGAATGCCAAAATATGAATAATCTTTAAAAGGTTTAATCAAAATATAAAAATGAGTGATATTTTAGCGTGGTTATTTGTATTATTCTTATTTGGTATTTTGGTTAATTTGATTGGTATATTTATATTTTGTCAAATTCAAAGCAAAAGGGCAAATAAGAAAAAGAAACCCAAATTATAATATAATCAGAATTAGCTTTTTCTTTTTGTCTTTTAATTAACATAATCATTTTTAAAAAGGCGCAATTTTATGAATTTAGATGACTTTAATAATACTACTTCAAAAGAAGCCTATGATGAGTATGTGCTTGCTCGTCAGCGTGAAAACATGACTTTTGTAGAAAATTATGAAACTTGGATTTTAAGAATGACTGAATTAGAAAATCTTCATATTAAAAACCAAAAGCATATTTGGGAAAATAGCGAACACAACCCAGTAAATTATCCTGATTATGAAAATCAAGATGAAGCAACAAAGCAACGCTGGATAATGAACGGACAAGATGAATATAATCAGGCACAAAAAGAGATAGACTTACAAATAGAAAGATTGGAAGCCTTGCTAAGACACCCTGATGACATTGAACTAGTCCAAGATAACTAACCAACGGAGTTTACTATGAAAGACCAAGAGAAAAAGCTAGAAGATTTTGGCGAACATATCGCAGGGGCAAAAAAAGAAACCTATTTTAGAGTGATAGACGTTTCTAATTCAGAGACTAAAAAGTTACCGCTATCAAAACTTTGGTCTGACAAAGATATTATGGCGATTGAAGATAAGCAAATATCAGCTCTCGCTTATGCTTTTAAAGATAGTATGCCAAATAAACCAAGACAGGAACATAAATTAAATCGCTGGTTAAATCAATTACAAAGCTATCAAAGCGCAGTAGTACAACTTTTAGAAGCAAATAACCCAAATACAACAGAGTTATTTTTAAAAGAATTTGCTGCCAATAATGTTGGAGGTAAAGCTCGTTTATTATCAGAACTTGACCGCTCCAACTGGAAAAGAATCAGCGATATTGGTTTTTATAAACAAACCACTATTGACGACCTTGTACACCTTTCAATTAAAATTGATGGAATAACACATAAGCTAGCTTCAAAACAATCACAGGATTTTAGAAATTTTGACAGCAAGCCTGTTATTGATGATTTGACCGACAATATCAAGGATATATTAGTCAAGCAAAAAGAACAATCTAAAAAGGATAATGAAAAATCCCCAAAAATAATGACGGCAAAAAGTTTTGATATATACCAACGCAGAGCAGATGAAACCGCCTTTATTTCCGCCAAAACTGACCGCCAAAAAACAGCACTTATTAGCTTCAAAGACGTATCAGAAGCTCGTGAATATCTAAAAGACCCTGAAAATATAGAAAAACTTAGCCAGCTTTGGACTGAACATAGAGAATTTAATTCTATTGCCAAAGCTGACATGAGAAACACAGTCAATGAAGAGCGTACAGGGCAATCTTACCGAGACCACGACATAACCCCTGATGAGTTTATGGCGACTTTTGGGGTGCGTGGCGGACAGTTTGGCAACTGGGTAACTGGCGATGAACGCCAGCAAATGCTCAATGCAACTTATGACGGCTTTATGGACTTATCCAAAGCCCTGAATATTGAACCCAAAGCCATAGGTTTAAATGGTAGGTTGGGTATTGCTTTTGGGGCTAGGGGTAGCGGTAGTGCGTCTGCTCATTATGAGCGTGGCGAACAGGTGATTAACCTAACTAAAACTCGTGGGGCTGGTTCATTGGCTCACGAATGGTGGCACGCCCTAGACCACTATATGAAAAATGGCGATGACCTATTGACACGCCATTTAAGACAAGACAGCACCGCACGACACCAAGAGCTGATTGCCCCAGTTCGTGAACTGGTTAAAGGCATTCATAAATCAGAACTTTACAGCCGTTCACAAACCGCAGACGCTTACCGCAGTCCAGCCTACTTTTCAACCGATGTAGAAATGACCGCCAGAGCGTTTGAAGGACATATCCAACACACTCTATCCACGATGGGGATTAAAAATGATTTTTTGGTAAATATCAGGGCTGAAAAGAACTGGCAAAAGAATTTAGATGCTTACCCCTACCCCAAAGCGGAAGAGTTAGAATCGCTTGGTAAAGCGTACAATGCCGTTTTTGACACGCTCAAAGAAGTGGATAAAGAATTTGTGCCTGCACAGTATGAGCCTGAACAAATTATTCACGCCGATACTTCGGCTATTAACGAAGTTGAAAAGACAAAAGAAAATCAAACTTTTGCATTGGATACTTATTTGAATAACAATGGATTTACCCAAGATAATCACGATATTTGGCAAAAAGAAATATCAGGCTATGATGAAAAGCTAATTGTTTATGGCTATCCAAACAGTCCATTGGATATTAGTCTTGGCGACAATCGTTCCACACTAATAGCCAAAATGGACGAAAATATCAGCCTTGAAGAAGTACACCAAGCCTTTACCGAAAGCTGGTATAGCGACTTAGTAGAATGGCGACTGGACAGCCAAAAAACGCAGGATATTTTAGATTTGGAACAGAAACACATCAAACAATCTTTGAGTACTGCCAATGAACCACAGGCTCAAACAGTAAGCGAAACCTCACCAATTCAACAACGCACAATCCAAACCCAAACGAATCAACTTGTACAACCAACGCCATTAGCCCAACAGCAACAGGCAACAGCCCCCACACCCAACATATCCCAATATAAAACCAAGCTAAATACACCCTATGCCGAGAAAGACCAAGCCAAAGCATTAGGGGCGAAGTGGGATAATGCCAATAAGACTTGGTACGCCCCAGCAGGGCTTGATTTAAACCAGTTTAAAAAATGGTTGCCCCAAGAACGCCAAGCCGAGAACTCCACAAGAAAAACCTCAAGCAATGATACCAGCAACCGAATTTATTTATACACCCAGCCGTCTGATAACCCAGCTATCCAAGAATTGAAGGCACAGGGTATTGTTAAATTTGATTTGCAACACAAACTTTGGTTTGCTCACAAAGATAATCGGGATGCTGTACGACAATGGACGACACGCCCTTATGTGCCGACCCCTGAACAGGCATTGACAGAACATTTACGCAGTATGGGTATTGCTGTGGCGACAGGACACCCTATTTTTGACGAGCGACCACACCGCCTAGCCAATGAAGGTTCAAACGACAAGAATGTGATGTATCACGCCTACCCTAATCCTAATGGCGTGCCGTATGCACGCATTACCAATTTTAGCAGAAATGGGGTTAGTGAATGGATTTACCCAACAGAGCATTTATTGGCTTTAAGAGCCATTGAAGCAGTTGAAAGAGCCAACGGCAGACACTCCCCTATTCAAAGCTCATACACCCCAAAAACAGCTACCGCACCACGAACAGCACCACGAACCGAGCAAGCACCACAAAAAGACCCTGAAAAAATCGCCCTTGAAAATAAAATGGCGGAACGTGCAAAAATGCTGATGAGTTTTGCGCCAGTCGCTGACACCAAGCAAAATTATCTTGCTAAAAAACAAGTAACCGCCAATAACGTAGCTCGCATTGTACCTGATAGTAGTTCCATTCCAGAGCATTTACAGGCTCATATTGCTATTGGCAATACGCCAAAACAGTATTTTTATCTACTTGCCAACAATCCTGATAACAAGCTGGTATTGCAACGTGGCAATCTTGTTATCCCCCAAACAAATGCACAGGGCGAGATTAGGGCATTTGAAACGATAGCTTACAATGGCAAGAAGTATGCTTTAAAAGACGCAGAAAAGAAAAGCATGATGACCGCTTTGGGAAGCCTTAAAGATGGTAAGCCTATCATCATGGCGGAAGGATACGCAACAGGCGCTACTTTGCATGAAAACACAGGGCAAAGTGTAGTGGTTGCTTTTGGCAAAAATGGACTAGTGGATATTGCCAAAGAATTGAGAAGCCAATACCCAAATAGCAAAATTTATATTGGGGCGGACAATGACCACAATAAAGAAGTCAATGCAGGTTTAATTGATGCAGTTGCTGTACAGCAAGCTGTACAGAATGTGTATATCCTAGTACCCCAATTTGAAAAAGGCGACACAGGCAAAGATTGGAATGATGTACTTGTAGATAAAGGTGTTAATGAATTCAAACGCCAAATTAAAGCACAACTGGCGGTTATCAATCCACAAAACGTTGATAAGATGCGGAACCAAACCCAAGCCCAATCAAGGCTACCAGTTTATGAGACAATACAGAAACACCCATTAGACCCTGATGTTATCCGCCAAAACTACCCTACAATGAGTGAAGAGAATATAAGCACCATTCAGATGTGGCGAAATGAGATACCGCTAAGGTATGCTGATGAGCCTATCCGAGCCGAACTCGCTTTAAGTCGCTTGGAAAATAAATTGCCCCAATATGCACAGGGTGAAGTGTTGCCAGCCCCAAGGTCACAAACCATGAAACACAAACCACCTGAAAACACCATGAACCAGCCAACACCTCAAGCCCAGCAAATAGATAATCAACAGGGTGGGTGGAAATTGTAAGATTAACTACCCTTCCCTCTTTTGTCTAAATAGCGATAAAGGTTAGACTTGCTAATACCAACTTGTTTTGTAGTGTTGGTATTACTAATTGTTTGTAATTCTCAACAGATGAGTTATTATGTTGGCGGTTAATACTGATTTTCACCCTTTATAGAACCCCCTTTTTTTCTTGGCTTTTTCTATTCCTTATTTTTGTCTTTCTCGGATTAAGGCACGTTCTAATTCAGATACCGCCGCCAAGATATGCAGAAAGAACTTATCCATAGAGTTATCGTTTGAGCTGTTAAAGGTTAGATTATCTTTGATAGATTTGAAAATAACACCCTTTTTATTAAGTTGGTTAATGATTAAAAAAACTGTCCGAAACCTAATAAAAACTGTATCCAAGAGCAGATTTTTATAGATAAAGACAATATAGAAAGTATTACTTTTACTTTTGTCAAATAGATACAGTCTAACATCCTCTACCCTTGTCTTTTGTCGCCCTATTCTCAACCATTTTTTTGATTTCTGCCTTTAATTCCGCTTGGTCGCTTGGTAAGTTGTCTGAATACACCTTATATTGTTTGGCGACTTCGTTGTGAGTTGCTTGTATGGTTTTTAGTTGGCTGGCGTTTGGCTTCTTATCGCCATGCCCTGTCCCTGTGCGTGCGTTCTTATGTAGTGAACCTTGACTTTTATTGTCTTGATACTTGAACTGATGTATTCGCCGTGTAGCGGTTGCTTCTATCCCCTGCTCTTTGAGCTTCGCCACAAAAGCTACTCTATAATTATGTAAATCCTGCTTTCTAGGATTTAATCGCTCGCCACTGTCATTTGTTGCATTTAGCAATACATGACAATGTGGGCTATCTGTATCCAAATGCTGTGCCATGAAAAATTTATGACCATCAAATTCTTCTTTAACCAAGTTTCTTACCGCCGTTTTCATAGCGTCAGGGTTCGTACCTTTTGGCATTGAAAAGACAAAGTGAAAAGCTTCTTTGCGTGAACCTGTCTCGTGTTTGTCGTGCATACCCATAGCACCCCACGAACCCAGCAATTCTTTTTGTTCGTTCTTGCCATTGTATTTATTGCCATCTTGGTCTTCTATCTCAACCTTACCATTGCGTCCAATGTAGTCAGCGTGCGATTGGGCTTTATTAATCCCTTTGGATGCACCACTAATTTTTACAACCACTTGGGGTAATTTTTTATTAACCCCTTTGACCGCATTTAAAGCTGTTTTTTTAGCATTAATCTTATGATTGGGTCTTATAGAACTAATAGAAGGAACACCACTACTACTAGCAGATTTTTGGGTTTTTTTGGGTGTTCCACTAAACCAGTAATCAGGATTATCATAGATGTTTGGCACAACCTACTCCATTTTATCTAGTCATTTAATATAATAAAAAGTAATATTGGGAATGAAGCAAAAAAAACCCATTAAACCATTAATTTTTCATATGTTTTATAAATGAATTATAAAGTCTTTCACTTTTATTTACCGCATCCCAATAAAAGTCATAAAAAAGCCAATAAAATGCTATTGTTGATATGATAAAGCATAATAAAATTAACGTGAGAGAAAAATTAAAAATAAATATTTTTAATATATTCAAAATCTATCTTTCATAAAATAAAATTAATAAATTCCTGTGCTTGTTTTTAATAAACTTTGCACAATACTGATATGTTCTTGGATTTTTTTATAAAGTTGATTTATTGGTAATTCCATCATATCACCAGCATTATTTGCTTTTGCAATTTGATTGACATTTACACCAATCTTATATAATTCATAATTAGATTTTTTTAAAATCTCTATTTCATTTCCCAATAATCTTTTTTGATTGTACAAATGATGAATTATTATAACTGTGATATAATATTGAATAGAACTATTGCTATTTTTTGCCAATTTTTCTAAATACTCATAATCATATATGGGTATGGATAATTGTAGCCTTTTCTTTTTTATAGAAAGTTTTTTTCTTGATAGTATTTTAAGCAATTCTTGGTTATTTTGCAATTTTGCTTGGTTTATCTCTTTGGTATGATTTTCTATTTTCTCTTGGTGCTGTGAGATTTGATTTTTCTTATTTTCTATGGCTTTTTTTCTCAACTCATCTTTTGAGTTTTGATTGACAAAATCATCTTGGCTTAGCAGCTGTTCAGCATCCATTGCCTTGTCAATAATTGCCAAAATCGCTTTGGTGCGTGATGATGAGCCAAGCTCATTTTGAGCGTAGCGGTGTAAAAAATCTTTGTGGTCTTGGGTCAGCCCCAAGAGCTTAAACGGTGTTTGAGCCACAACAGAACACTCCAGCTAACAAACCAATAACAACAAATATTGTACCATATTTGACGGCGTTAGCCTATCCTGCAATAGAAAAAATTCAGTTTTGTGGATTGAGATTGTAGGTGTTAGTCGCTGATAAATTGCTAATTTGTTGAAAATAGTTGAATTTTATTGATAATAGTTGAAAATATAAAAATTTTTGTTGAAAATAGTTGAAATTGGTTGAGATTTTGATTATAATAGTTGAGAAATGTTGAATTTGGTTGAAAAACAATGTATAATGTACAAAATCGTACTAAGGGGGTCATTATGTATGGCTAAAAAGAGACTAACCAAAGAAGCTATCGCTTTCATTATTGAGTGTAGAGATGACCCAACAAGGGTAAACACTTGGGAAGATATAGCAAAAATGGTTAATGAAAAATTTGGTATAGAAATGTCTTTTCAGGGCATTGCTAAAAGCTATAAAACCAATAAAGACAAAATTTCCATTAACCACATCAAAAAACAATCCAATCAATCATCAGAAATCATTCAATCAAGTAATGATAACAAAATCCAAGCATTTCAAGAATTAAAAAAAATTGAAACAAGAACTCAAAATAAAAATAAAGAGTTCGTGGAATTTGATGATGATGAATTTAATGCAATGTTAAAAGGTGAATAATATGAACATTCAAAATACCGCACATTTTGTTATGCAGTCAAAAGGTGGAGCTGGCAAATCTGTTGTTAGTGCATTACTGGCTCAATATCTTTTGGAAAAAAATCCAAACCTAATGCTAATTGATACCGACCCAAGCAACAAAACTTTGAGTAGCTATCAAGCGTTAAATGTTCAAAGAATTGAACTATTGAACAAAAACAAACTCATAGACCAATCAAAATTCAATGGTTTTATGAATGAATTCTTGTCTAATGACAATCCAATGATTGTTGATACTGGTTCAGGCGACTTTTTGGCAATCAACAATTATATGATTACCAATGAAATTCCATTACTGTTTACAGAAACTGGAAAAAGTATGTTTATTCATACACCAATCAATTTTGGACAATCAAGAGAAGAAACATTAAAATGCCTAATGTCTCTTTCAGCCAATCATCAAGACACCCCAATCATCATTTGGGAAAATGAATACTTTGGCGAAAATGAAGAAGATATTATGAGTATGCCAATGATTAAAAAAGCCAAAAACATTGTAGCCAGTATCAAAATTCACAAAATGAATGCTGATACTGAAGAAAAGTATTTTTCTATTATGTTAAAAGGTGGTCTAACTTTTAATGAAGTGGCATTATCCGAAGATGTAGAAAATTTTGGATTAGTGCAAAAAGCAAGCATTAAACGCACCAAGAATAAGATTTGGCAACAACTGGATGCACTTTTTGCTTCTGACAACTAATTAAGGGTAGGGCGAGCAATCGCCCTATTTGGGTGTATGTATGAGCATTGAAAATAAATTGTTTGAATTGACAGGTCAAAAGGCAATGCCAAACGACCCTGTTGTGGAAATCATTAAGGGCTTCAAGCAGGTTATGGAAGAAGCCCAGCAAGACCTAATCAACAATCAAGAAGACCTAAAAGAATGGGGGGCTATTTTCACAAAACAATTTGAAGACAGCATCGCCGAAATCGCCCTTAAAAACAACGTACGTCTTGAAATTTTGGAGCATGAACTTACAGGTGTTGTAACAGCCATTTCCGAAGAATTAAAAACTGTAAGCGATACAACCCTAACTAGTTTTGACAGCAAAGCCAAAGATTTAAATATGCTTTTAACCAAAATACAAATCAACCACGAGCGAGACACCAGCGACAACTTCGCCAAGCACCTTACAAAAATTGACGAGCGATACAATCAAATGCTAAAAATGCAAAAAGAAAATAATTCTTTTAGCAAAAGAGAAGTACTATTTGCTGTCGGTGGCTTAGTAGCAGGGGTTGCGGTTTGCTTATTGGTTTTTTTTATAGTAAGATAATTTATGACTGATAGAAACGAACACAACCATGTTAGATTTTTTGAGATTGAGCAAACAGATGAATTTAGTGAATGGTTTAACAATCTTAAAAACTTGCAAGCAAGGGCAATGATACAAGCACGCATATCAAGAATTGAATATGACGGCTTTTTTGGCGACACAAAAGGTGTAGGCGATAATGTGAGCGAGCTTAGATTTCATTTAGGTGCTGGATACCGAGTGTATTACACCGTACAAGGCAATAAGGTGGTCTTTATGCTTTATGGTGGCGATAAGAGTAGTGAACGCCAGCAACAAAAAGACATTAAAATTGCCAAAAGCATTCTTAACAACTTAGATGAGAGTACAGACAATGAAAACAAAACCTTATGACGTGGTGGACTACCTAAACAGCGAAGAAGAGATACAAGCGTATCTAAAAGAAATGTTAGTGAGCGGTGCAAGTCGAACCGCTATTAAGTATGCCTTCGTGGACGCAGAGAGAGCAAGAGCCAAGCTCAAAAACCAAGAACCCAGCCTACAAACACTGGATATGGTTTTTAGTGCTTTGTTTAGCCAAAAGAACAGCTTATTACCCAATGTAACCATGACTTAATTTTCCCTTTGTTTTTCTAACATAAACACTGCTTCGGCGGTGTTTTTTATTGCCTATATGGAAGTCGCCCAGATGATTGCAAACGAGCGATTGCAAAATGACCGAAAGGCATTAGAGCATCAGGTAAGCCTAATGCGTGGCAAGATTGAAGAGATGATGGCGGCGGCGGTCGCTTTGAAAATGAATAAGAAAAGGCATTAGCCAAATTGAAACGCACACAAACGCTGCTGGATAACAGCAACAGCAAAAAGACGGGTGCAAGCCGAACTTGCCGAGATATGCACAAAATGCACGTATTTCAACGATAAGCTGGCTGACAGGGATTATTACTCACATAAAGCTGAAAAGTGTGTGAGCGAGCTTACAGACAAAAATAAGAGCATGATAGCAGAGATTGCACCCTTAACAAGTCGTATGCAATTTAAAGACAGCGACATAAAACGCTTAACCGCTAATATTGACACAAAAGAGAAGAAGCCGAGCTACAAGCGGTCAAGGCGGAATTGTCTGCGTTAGTCAAAGATAAAGCGACACTCACAGAACAGCTGGGCAAGACTAAAAGCAACAATCAAGCCCAAGTTATTAAGATTGAACACCTGATAGCCGAAATCGCCACACTTAAAACCAACTCAAACAAAGCAGAAACTGGCGAAGCAACTACCGCCAAGACCAAGCCAAAAGCAAGAAGTAGGGCATTCAAGGCAGATAATCAGAATCAACAGCAGAATAGGGCGGTCATTTTTCTTTTGTCTTTATCAACAAAAACACCGCCAAACGGTGGTGTTTCAAAAACCCAATATATAGCATCCTAAGGACAACGATTTATACTACATATTATGCTACATTGCTAGGATTTCATCAATCATTGTAAAGTGCTTTCTTGTGTTCTCATTCAGCAGGTCATGCTCCCAAGTCTTGACAATACCAACGTAATTATTCTCTTTGAAATACATTTGCTGAATGCCTGTTTTTCTTACTCTTTTTAAGTTGGACTTAACAAATAATTCGGCATTATTAACCAATTTTTCAAAGTCCTGTTTGAGCTGTCGCTGTTTCTGTTCTTTTTCAGCTTTTGCTTGGGCTTTCTCATCCGCTTTTGCTCGGGCGATTTGTTCGGCTGTGGGGTGACTCCCAATCTCATCATCACTATACCAATCAGACGGCACATAATCCAACACCTTTAAAAAATTAATATGCTTAGATTGCAAGTGTACATTGGATAATTCAGCGATGATTTCTTCCACATCTTGACCGCTTGCTTTTTTGATTTTACTAGCAAACAAACTTAATTGTTTTTGGCTCATTTTAAAATTAGCAAATGGGTTTTTCTCTTGCGGTTTATCATTATTTTTTGTTTTATCTTTTACATTTTTTATACTGGTATCAATATAAGAAAATGCAACGCCATTTACAAATCTACCAATCTTATGCACTTCATAAGATATTCTAATTGGTGTATTTTTATGTATTTCCTTGATTGATTTTTCAATAACATATAATTTAAAATCAGAAAATCTAGCATAATTATCAATACAATTAAATTTTTCACGCAAATGTTCTACTGTATAATATCCCTTAGTTTTACCCTTGTTTTCAGGCAAATTTAACTCAAAAGAACTCAATACCAATTCAAGCATAATAATGCCGTAAGCACCCAAATTGATTATCCATTCTTTTTGATATTGCGTCCAAAAATTACCAGTATTCTTATCAAAAACTGTAAGCATTTCAATAACTTCATCGTGAAATTGCAATTCAATACAACCTCTATCTTTAAAATATTCCCCTTTCGTTACCCAACTAAGTCTAACGGTTGATTTTATTTTACCATTTTCATCATAATTCCAAAATTCAATAAATTTATGTTGTATTGAAATTGCTGTTTTTTCAAGTTCGCTATAATAAGTACCGCCATTCAATCCGTATTCACTCATAAAATCTTCAACCCTAACAACAAAACTCTTATTATCAGGATTTGTACTTAACTGTTTTCTAATAATTGGTGATAAAAACAAAATCAATCTACGCTCATTTAATGTTAAATGACTGATAGCGTGCAATAAACGATTTTGAACAATAATCAAATCTTCGCTATTGGCGTAAGTCATTTCTCTTTTTTTTGTTTTTTCAATAGGTCTTTGGGTTGTGGTAGTTGTTGATAATGACAGCTCACTAACCGTAAATGATTGTTTTTGCTGTTCTGCTGGCTCTATTGCCTGTTCTGATGTTGTGCTAATAGGGGTAATTTGGGGCTGGGCTGGAATGTAAATGTCAGTCAAAAAATCATAGACAACTGGGTCTTTGGGGTCTAAGCGAAATTTTTTTATGATGTTTAATTTAACTTGAAAATCTTCGTTCCAAGTTTCTTTCATAAAATCTACCAACCCCTGAAATTGGATTCGTTCGGAAGGTGTAAGTTCTGAAAATTTTCTTTTCATATCAATACTTTATAATTAAAATGGAAGATTTTAGTACTATTATAGCACAATTTACGAAAAATATTTTTATTTTTCGTATCTAAGTAAAAAAACTTCGTATCTAAGTAAAAAAACTTCGTATCTAAGTAAAAAAACTTCGTATCTAAGTAAAAAAACTTCGTATCTAAGTAAAAAAACTTCGTA
>FLRZ01316643.1_pt1 | contig 16204 bp, 8 predicted proteins | sample 1550531 | NCBI WGS metagenome assembly FLRZ01 (sample SAMEA4031772, study PRJEB14383) | metagenome | biome: human; feature: oral; material: saliva | place: Philippines | collected 2014 | reverse complement strand
GGCTCGTGAGTATATGGAGAAGATGGGAATAAAAGAAACGCAATACATCATTGGGCGCCACTTTGACAAAGAGCACCCTCATGTGCATATAGCTTTCAACCGAATAGATAACAACGGCAAGACTATCTCTGACCGTAATGACAGATTCAGAAGTGAGAAGATTTGCAAGGAACTGACCACCAAATATGGTTTATACTTTGCCGATGGCAAGGAGAAAGTCAAAGAGTATCGCTTGAAAGAACCCGATAAGACCAAGTATGAAATCTATCAGGCGTTGAAAGCAGAGATTGCTCAGTGCAGGAATTGGAAATATTTGCTTGCTCACTTGAAAAAGCAAGATATCGATGTCCGCTTCAAGTACAAAAGCAACTCACAGGATGTGCAGGGAATTATCTTTGAAAAGAATGGCTATCATTTCAATGGCTCTAAGGTGGACAGAAGTTTCAGTTATTCCAAGATAGACTTTGCCTTGCAACAGAATAACAGGGAACACGAACAGCAGACACAAGGAATGAAAAACCTCATATCCAATGCTGCAAGTATTACGAGCGAAATTACCAACAACCTCATAGAAGGAGGATTGGATTTGTTTCAAACTCATGGTACTGTCCCTGCGGAGGTTTATAACACACTCGATAAAAAGAAGAAAAAGAAAAAACGTAAAATACATTTATAACTATGGCTGACAATAATACATTTGTCCTCTTTGAGGAAATTAAAAATAAGCTGGAGACAATTTACAGGGAGCTAAAGGAGTTGAAAGAAAAAAGAAATGACTCTACATCTCTCCCTATTCCATCTACATCAATACAAAGTGATAGACAGGGGGAACAGGAATTGATCAACAAATATGAACAGCGTATAAAAGATGTGATTAACAAGTATATTGGTGTACAGGTGCGTATCAAGGATGAAGAAGCTAAGTCCATTGACAAGTTGGTGGCAAGTGTCTTGACCATGCTGCACGAATGGCAGGAGCAGAAAGAGCAGCCAAAGCAACAAGAGCATATCCATAGACACAGCTTTGACATCAAGTCCTCGAAAATCTTTACTACTGTGGTGACAGTGTCTATCATCTGTTTTATTTCTTTGGTCAGTAACTACTTCTTATGGCAAAGCAAACAGCAATACAAGGATGATGCCTTGAAGTTCCGTATCATCAGAGTATGGAGAAGTTGTAGCCCTAAGGAAATCCTATGGCTTAACGATGTGTTTGACATTCATCGCAATGAAAAGATTATCAAACTAATCAAGGAGAAAGCGGATGGATATGATCAACAACTAAAACAAAAGGCTGATAGCTTGATGCAGAAGAAATTGAAATAACCTATACGAAACAAGCCCAATCAAATATAGTTCTTGGTTGGGCTCGTTATGTAGCATCTTAGTCAATGATTTCCCAAAATCCATTTTTATCCGAGCCAACTCTGCGGAGATATTTATCACGCATAAATTCTATGTTACGCATAATCGTGCTTGCATTCAGACTTGTGATAGCAGCCATTTCTTCCTTTGTAATATAAGGATTTTCAGCCATTAATCGCAAAATGGAAATGCGATTGGCTGTAAGTTTTTCTCCTCTTACAGTTGCTTTTTCAATTAGCCTTTTAATAAGGTTCTCACTATTTGCAGTTGCATTTTGGGTATTTACAGTTGCATTTACAGTTCTTTTTAAAGAATTTGCAGTTGCATTTGTTTGGCTTTCTGCCTGAGATACAACCTTTGGCACTGTGATTTTCAAAATAAAATCATTAAGATGGAAAGATAGATGTGGTGTTCCGTTTGCTTCCAACTCTCTACATACACGGTCTACACCTTCACCAAATTCCTTCACGAAGTCGTATGCTTTAAGGAATTGAGCAATTTTCGGATTGCGAGAGAAATGCGTATGACGGATGTTAGAGGGTTTGACCATTCCGGGTAACCTACCGGGCGACTCGAATACAAGTCGATTGTCAAACATCTTAATTTGGATTTCCGTACCCTTTATATTATAGGCACGGTGGCAACAAGCATTAACTACCATTTCTTGTATCACAAACTTTGAGTAATCTCTATGGGTTACGAATTGTCCATGTTGCCCAAGGAACGTATGCTCCTCTACTTGGGTTTCAAGATAAGCTATCGTTGCTTTCACTTGATCAAGTATAGTTCCTTCAAAGGTTACGTCCTTAATCACGTTCATTTCTGCGCCCACTCTCTCTTCTGTACCTTTATAACGGATAAAGCGAGTACGCCCACGAGGAAAGAACTTTTGAGGATATTTACCAAACAACAGGATACAAGCTACACTAACTTGCTCCTCTCCCTTAACATTGGTAGTTATGAAGCCATTATTCTCATGTAAATATTGATTGGCAGACTTGGTATAACCAATCAATTCTGTATATCTTTCTACAGCAGCCATATCAATGTCATCAACCGTAGCACCATACACTGCCGTATCTTCATAGTAGCGTTCTCCCTTATCGTACATCAACTGTATGCGCTCTTCAAAAGACAGCCTCCTGCTTTTGTCGCCAACACGCATAAAGGCTTCATCTGCCTGATTAGTATGTAGTTCTGAACTTGCAGGAATATGCATCAATAAAATATGATTTTCGTTTCCATCTTTATCCGTGCATGGTAACAAGTCGCTGGTAATAGACACAGAAGGATTACAGAAGTCTAAGGGCACACGAAGCAACTCGTTCAACTTTTCCGTATGCTGGTCAACTCCTTCTATCTTCCTTGTCTTGTCAGACACACCGATAGAGATATCACCACCGTCAGCATTAGCAAACGCCACAATGGTAATAGCTAATGCTTTCGGATCAATTTGAATGCTTTTGCAATCAAAAGTCTGGTCTTCTTTATGAGTCCGTATTTCTTGTATCGTCATATATTTTTATTTTTGCTATTATGATGGGCAACGAATATCATATTTTATTAAAGCATAATCCTTATTTGAGGAAATGGGCAATCTTGCTTAAATCAACATTAATCAATGTTTTGACTATTTCATTGTAAGTCATCCCAAACTGAAGACCAAACTTTTCTATGAAAATTTCAATATCATAGACTGTTTTTCTCCCGCTGTTTTTCACATTAAGTAGAGTAACTACGGCATCAATCTTAGGTATTTCACCAAAGGTGGAGATACCTAAAACACTCAGTACATTGATAGCTCTTGCTGAAAGATTCAGATTCTGAATAGGAGTATTGAGTAATTTTGCAACATGGGAGTTAATATCTATAAATTGATTTGTAGTCTCTCTTAAACTTTCATCCTTTACTACGCTTCTTAATCGTTGTATTTCCTCTATATATAGTTGAGTCTGTACATGTAGTTGCGCATTGTCCTTACGTAGTTGGTCATTCTCTTGAACTTCATTTATAAGAAGAAACTTAACCTCTTCCAGTATTTTCTTATATAGTTGTCGTATCCTTTCTTGTGTAAGATTATTCTTCTTGGCAACTTCACTTCTAGGAACCCCGTTAACAAGATCTTTTAATATGGAATAGTTTCTTTGCTCTATTCTTTTTTCGAAGATTCCTATAATCTCAAGGAAAAAAGGAGACAAATGCTTATTTCCAGAAAAATTGTCGCTTTCATTTTTTCCATCTAAATAATCGTTGACATCTTCAGACAAAGGTAAATCGTTAAGAGCACAAAACAAGATGGATTTGGATATAGGCTGCTTAACTATGCTATTAAAGCGAGACAAGAATTTGTCTTCTTTGATAGTTGTGGTATCATAGAGGATTGTTGAAGCCAATGGTAACATGATTTCAGGCTCTGTCACACTTTCTATCAATCTGAAATCTGATACATTGTCTATTATATCGGATTCCTTATCTATTTGAATCAGTATAATACCATTAGATATATGACAAAAACAATAGTCACCAATAGACAAGTTAAGTTCTTCGGAGTAATTTCCTAAATTATCTGTTTCAGAAAGGTATGCTAACTTCGGCCTCCTGTTTATAAATGACTCTTCTATAGGAGTTTCAAATACAATGTCTATATTTTCATCTCTCGTTAATCGACGAAGGACTGTTAGGTCCCAGTAGTCACGTGCACCTTCTATAATAGCCTTCGTGTCATTTAGGAAGTCGGTAAGCCATTCTCCATTGCAATCTGTCAGCAGGAGCAAAACAAGAGCTTTGTCGCCTTTTGCCTTACTTCTCCCATATGGGGCACAAAGAATGGTGTCTGTATTTGGAAAGTGATAACCCCTCAAAGATTTTGTATCAACATAACGGAAGTCTCGAAAGATAGAATTATCTTCCACCTCACTATCGATATAAACTGTTTTTACAATATCTCCTTCATGGAGCATACAAATATCACCTTCCTTAAAAGGAAAGCTGTATGCTCTCAGATTATCATTTACCTTATTTATATAATAAACAACCATCGATTAAAAAAGCTTGTTTCCGGAGAAGCCTGTTTGTACAACTTCAACGTATGGCATTCGACTCTTAAACTCAGGATCTATATTAGAACATTGTTCCTTTACGATACCACGACGATATACCGCTGGATCAAGACAATACATCTTAAATTCTTCCTCATTTATATCCTCAATACGTTGCCAGTGCGGGAATAGTAATTTCATATAAGCTGTAGCAATACGCTTCACTGCATTACTATCTCGCACATCGGCTTTTTCTTCAAAGCGAACGAGTTGATCGAACAACAATCCATAGGTATTTTGTGTACGCATTGTATGAAGAATTTCAGAAAAGTATTCCACATTGATAGTCCATCCTTTGAAAATCATGCTTTTGTCTACTCGTGGAAGAATCCACCCTTCAATAAAGCAATGAAAGCGGTCGAGCAAAGCCGACTCACGGAAGTTCTCTGGCAGGTTGGTGAAATAAAAAGGTGACACAGGCATGTGTTGAGCAGATAAAGGAATGTTACCCATAAGCATCAAGCCACACTCTGAAGAAAATTCATTATTATCAATGGTTGTCTTTCCACTTTCCAAATATGATTTTAGAGCAGCTTGAATCTCAGCAGGTTCTTGGAAAACGATAGTCTGTATCTCATCAAATACTGTAAAGTCATGGTTTTTGATAATACCATTCTGCTGTTTTGTTTTGTCAAAAAACAACTTAGCACGTGTTACCTTGCCACCACTTACCAACCAGCCATACTTAGAAAGATTGCCAAATACATAGCTTTTCCCTGTTCCTTTTGGAGCCAATTCTATCACATTTAGACGTGGCTCTATAAAAATGAGTAATCGGGTAAGGAATTCTATTTTTTGGGTTAGTGATGTAAATCCATCAGGGTCATACTCCATAGCAGACAACAATACGTCAATCCATTCTAAAGTAGTGAAATAGTGGCGCGCTTCTGCTAGATAGGAGATATCTACAGAACTATAAGGCTTGAATGGCTTATAATCTACCATTTGGATATGGTTTTTCTTGCCATCTGCGTCAGGCAGTAGACAAAGTTTGATAATACCCCATTTCTCACCTTCAACAAATTCTCCAGAGTTACGAGAATAGACATATTCTGGAATTAACCCCTCACGTTGCTTAATGCCATAATCAGGAATGGCAAATTGACGCTCATTCTTTACAATGTCAATGTACACCACAAAACGAGCCAAAAGCGTAACTTCTTCTCCACTCTGCAATCTGTCTTTAACACTACCTTGTTTTGCTGGAATAACTTTATCTAAAAATTGAGTGAGTGCCATCTTATCAACCTCTCCAGTTTGAATGTTCAGATAGCGCTTCAGCAGGAAGTCCTTAACAAACGCAGGAAGGTTTCGCCCTGCAAAAAGACTACCTGTTGAGGCAGGGTCTTTGTAAATAGACATTGCCGAGAAATGCTGTCTTATCTTATTGCATATTTCTTCTTTCATAAATATTCATTTATTAAAAGTCAAACGGGTCTTCTTCTTGGATGCCTGTTTTTACCTTAATCTTCATTGGGCGAACAATTCCTCCAAGTTGAAGCATGAAATCTAAGATATTGGCATTTAAGATTATATCATCTGTTTCATATGTATCACCACTCAGATGATGAACATTATATTTTACTCCATTATAAAGTACGTAAGGAACTTCAGCTGACGGCATATTCTTAATTTCAAATTGTATGCGTGGATTTGATCCACTTATTTCACAAGTGAGTAGATTGAATGACCAGTTAGTTGCCACAGGAGTACTTGAAATGATAAAAATGGGTACTAATACCTCTTCAGGCGTACAACCACCATGGGCACCTTGTCCAGATGGAACTTTGGCACAAAGCGATTCATGCTTTAACGCACATAAAGTTTTATTATCCTCTAAACGGAAATAGCTACTATCCATAGTAGAATCCGCCTTCTCACGAATGGCAATACGTCCGTGATGATCGCTTTCAACACTAGGCATATTTTTACCCTTAAGCAATTGCGATAAATAGGTCAGACCATGATCAGAAATAATCGCAATCTTCTTACCTATATATTTCTGCAAAATTTCTTCAATGCTTCTTCGTATAACATCTATCTCTTTGATAATGGTAAATGGACTTATATTATCAGGGCGATGAGCCAAGGTATCAAGATCTCCCGATTTCTCCAATTGAACTCCCTGAGGAAGAAGGCGCTGTAAATCTTTCTTATTTATTTCAGTCCTAGTAGGAAGAAGGGAACGGGCTATTCTTATTTCGTTGAGGAAAATCTGCTGGTCTTTTCTCTCTGCAATAATGCTTTTAATTAGAGGAATCCAATCGATCCCCAATCCATCAATCCAATAAAAAACTTCAATGTCTCCACGGTTTTGTAGTAAGGTATAAGTAGAACAGAAAGAATTGTACCACACATCAAATGAAGACTCTGATCCATTAAGTTTATTTATAAGTTGTTCGATTTCTGTTGTGTATCGATTAGTAATCTTAGCTTTTTTATATTGCTCAATGTATGGATTCACCCAGTCTGGTACTCCTGTTGCAACCCCAATACCTTCATTCATATAGGTATAAAGATCAGGGAAGAATGTAGCAATGTCCTTAGGCACAATAAAGCCTTGTGCCAACCAACTTACTGCTAATTCTTTTTCTTTTTGTGTGATTCCCGTAAAATATCTTAAAGTGCCAGAATACCCCATCTTTGTAGGCAAAGTTTGTAAAGATTTTGCTATCATATTTTCTGCAGCATCCGACAATTGAATATTCTTTTGGGCAGCATAGGTAAGGCAGTATTTTCGTACTTCCATTTCTGCATCAATTTCCGTTATATCCCCTGCTATTTTCTCTATCAGCTCATTTGTACCATAAGAAGAGGTGGCATTAAGGCATCTACATAAATAACCTTCACCATTTGCTTTACTAATATAGAAACGTGTTAAAAGCCAACGGTTGAATACATAAGGATTGTCAAACCATAGACGAATAAACTCCTTATATGTTTCTATGTTATTTATACTAAAATATTGTCTAACATATTTATCAAAATTGAAGCCATTACTGACATCAATACTCTCTGCTAATTTATTCCAATTATCCCCATCACTGTCTAATGGCTCAATAGCACCAAATTCAAGATTTAAACCTACAGTCAAAAATTGATATGCATTACTGCAAGCCTGATAAGAGAAGGCATTGTCTGGTTGTGCAAACCGAGCATTAGCAAATATAGCCTTTGATTTACAAATTATTTGTGGAGATATTTGTTTCTTACTATCTTTCCATATATTCAACCATTCTCGGATATTGTTTACAATGGTATAATTAGCATTCAGACCACTTACACCGAAGTCTGTGTCTTTTGTAAGAATGAGCTTATATGTTAGGTCTTTAGTCTCTGATATCAATCTCCAAATATTGATTTGGCTGTCATTCTTGAAGATATCCATTTTACCTTCAAGACCAACAAGCGGAATATAAACACGTTGGTGTTTTTCCTGTGCTTTTGGTGTCGCCTCAATTGCTTTAATAGTTTTTATCAAAGCATCAAAAGACTTTTTATCTTCATTGTCATAAAATCGTGCTAACTCAGAGAAAGGAGCAATCACACAGTCATTAGGACTTTTTCTCTTTATATGTTCAGCTATACGAGAGGCAAGTTCCACATGTGTAATGAGTAAGTCTGGATAATTGGAATCTATCCAATGATCAACACTTTCAACATGTATGCCTTGTTCTGTTTGTAGGAAATCCACAAAGTCATAACAGTCTCGAAAATTATCAAACAGTACAAATCGTATTGGATATCTATCAAGCGTAAAAGCATCAATACCTTTCGCCTGTTTATCCTCCTCAATATATGTCTTGAGGGCATCCATTTCTCTGAACGGTTTCTTATACATATTTCAACAATATATCTATAACGAAACTATCTTCTTCGGTAATCATATTTTCAATAGCTTGACGCAGATCTTCACTATTGTTTATACGGTTGATAGCTTTATTACGCTTCTTTTTTAACTCTTCAGAATCAACCGCAGGTGTATCTACAGAAGAGTCATCTATAATAGTAGAAGGATTAGAAGTTGATGCGGGCTGAACTATAGGTGTAACTTTAGATATACGCCAATCTTTCAATTTGTCTTTCACTTCTTCCTCTGTCCATAGTCCAACTTCACTTTCCAAATGCTCGTGGAGATATTTTAGTGCTTCTTCCACTTCCTCGTCCATTACATTTACATTGTCAATACTCTGCATATATGTGACAAAGCCTTTATGGAAGTTGTTTGCAGATGGTATGAGTAAATTACCAAAGTCTGTTTTTAAAGTATCGTATCCATTTATTGTGTTTTCCAACAGACTTGGATTCTTCATGCTTTCTGGATCACTCACTACACGCATAAGATTGTCTATGAATTCCTTTATTTCAGGAGAACATTCTTCGATATTTTTTAATGACCAAAGTGGATAGCCTTTCTCCTTACAATACACATGAAGTACTGCCCAACGAGCATCTTTCAGACTACTGATGTCAGAATAGCCTTTCAGTTTATTCAAGTTGAACATTCTAATAAGGCTCTTGCAAACTCGACCAGCTTCCTTACTCTCGAATATGAAATTCAGTTTGTTGCTTGTCTTACCATTTTCCCATGCTTTGAATAATTCGACAACATCTTCTACGAGATGCTGAGCAGTACGCTGTTTCCCGTTAGTATCAAAGATAATATTGACATACTTGCGCATTGCGAAGGCTACCATTGCCATTGGCGCATAACTCTGGAAGAGTCCAAAAGGTGCTTCTGTCAAACCTATGAGCTTATCACCAAGGTTAAAGCTTTGATTCTTACTAGTATGGCGACCACTGAGCCATTCATCCACATAGTCGCAGACTTTCTTCAGTGGATGATTGGGCGAGATGGTGTCTTTCCATTGCAAGTTATCGTCCACACTGTCTTGCAATAAGAACTCCACATGACGAGCGGGACCTCCACACTTATCTATAATATCTTGCTTCGTATTATAACTTAACACGGCATCAACTGTGGCTTTCACAGATGCTTTTTTCCAATAAGTTGCGCTAAATTTTGTTCGTATGGTTTCTAATGATTCAGGACCACTTGTGAAAATACTCGGTGCGATACTACCATTGATAGTGCTAGTCATTTTACTACCAACAATGGTCATACTGTCACCATTGAGATAGAACGTCACATTGTTGCCACGCATTTTATTAACCCATTGCTGTATCATTTCAGCGGCCTGCTTAGTGTAGGTCTGATACTGTTGCGGTAAGCCATGACTTTGTGCGCATTGTGCATTTGCCTGGTATTCAATAAAACGTTCATATTCTTTATCACCCATAATTGCCTCAATAACGACAAAAGAAATGGTAGTGAAGCGCTCATCCTTGCAATTTTTCTCTGCTATCTCTTTCAAAAGCAAAAGTTCTTGATTGTTGCGAGCTACCATAATAGCGAGAAAAACTTCATAGGGCTGCGTCTGTTTCTTTGCATTTGCGATTTGATTCATTAGGGTATACTCATTACCCTGTATGCCAAAAAAATGAAATGCAAATGGGCGTGCCACTTGTGATAAATTTCTTGTAAAAATATTGGAGGCTGTACTACCGAACTTAATTACTTGATCAGTAAACAAGAAACTCGAAGTTTTTAATTCTTGCTTTATCTTTTGTATTTCATCTCCTGGCAGGGCTGTGAATAGAATGGAAAAATTGCCGTTTGGCTGGCGCTGAATAATACTTTTATCATTAAAAAAATCAAGAATGGTGGGCAGATCGTCTTGTACCTTTGTTCCAGAGAAAAGATTATAGATATTCTCTTCACTAGGTGTAACAGTATCGTTGTTGGCTATATTGTTAAGAGCATTAAGTAATAGGATACCTTTGAAAACCTTCAAATAACAATCACCTTGACTTTCTACAGCTAAGTGGTGACTATTATACCTTTCAGTAACGGCACCAAATTTAGTACTATCACTTTCAAAGAATTCTTGTACATAGTCCCATAGATAATCAGCTGTAATAGTTTGCTCTGCCTTATAGGCTTCGTCATCATCAAGGAACTCGTGCACGGCATCACTAGCCAGAAATTCAAATACACTTCTACTGCTGGATCCTGCTTCACGAGCATAATAAGTTGCAAGATTTGCTGTTGCTGGATGTAGTGGGAATAAATTTTTTATATTTTCTATCGTCTGTTCTGTATCAGTACTGGTGGTGCTGAACATCTCCAATAATTCTGGATGGATGTTAAAGAAACGATCCTGACGCATCATGTACAAAGTATAATTTACAATCTCAAACTTTTTCGACATAATTTTGAATGCCGAAACTGGTTCCATATTGTAGATTATGTAGTGATAGCGTCCTTTGGTTTTTTCGCGTTCTTCTTCTTTAAGCGTATTTAGTGCAGAAGGGTGAGATATAAACAAGAAGTAAGAGTCATTCTCTGCATTCATCATAGCCTCTGCAAGTTCCTGAAGTTGTACTAACAAACGGGTTCCTATGCTTGAGGTCATTACTTCAGTAAATTCATCCCAAATAATCAATAAACCATTGTAATCAGTTTTCTCTCGAAGGGCATTCTGCACCTCAAATATCCATTGCTTAAGATTATTGCTCTGTAAACGAATATCATAACCTCCTATACGCAAAGCCTGGCGTACACTTTCAAGCACATCTGTATCAGCGGCTCTCAGGCGTTGCTTCAGTTTATTAGTATCAGGGGCTACACTTGCAAGCTGAGCACTCTGTTCAATAAGATTTTCCCAAAATTGTGGTTGATTCTCAACATGTTGAACATACATATCAAAGTCCGTCTGTACTGTGATATCAATCTTTGCTGCTGAAAGTGCACGTTTTATTTCACGTTGCATTTGGAGTGATAGGTCCTCCTCATGAGCAATATTCTGATAGCCATACATATTTACGGGAAAAAGACGCTTCTTCTCTCGTAGTTGTAGTAGGCTGTTGCGCAAAATATCATACTTTTCTTTCTTATATTCATCCTCCACATATTCACGAATATCTTCTATGGGGTCACACAACAGATGTTGAATGACAGCACCTGCATGGCTCTTTCCTGTACCGTATGTTCCAGCAATCCAGATCGACTTATGATTATCTGCATCGTTGTTGCGTACGGCACTGATTACTTTTTGCAAAACTTCGTTAAACTGATCGTTAGCAATAAAAAATTTCCATTCTCCATTGCTCTCCTCCTTAATATTATAGGCGGGACGCATTTGTCTAAGCGTCACTATTTTACTATATGGCATACGTATATTATTTTAATTCTTTGATTGGGTCTATAAAGTAACTAATGATGGCTTCCTTTATCTCGTTTCTTGCGTCTTCGTCATGTAAAAGCTGCCACAAATCATCATCTAAACTTGCATACTCTACATTCTCACGAAGGAATTTCGCCGAGGGGGTCTTGCCAGCACCTTTCGGCTTATTATTTGCTTTCCATTTAATTTGATAATAAGATTCACTATTAAGATGAAAAAAAGGTTTATAGAATGGGGTTATATCGTTTAAATGAAATGGCTTTGTTTTGATACGTTTCTTTTAATATATCGGAATTAAAAGAAATCTTGTTGTCTATTATTACTCCATCTTCTATTAAATCGAATAATGCCAATAGAAAAAATGGTTTTGCGTTAGACACTTTCCCTCTATTATTCCCTCGATGGGTACAAAGTACCTCATTCTTATAATATGATAATTTCAGATTCATTACTTGGCAAGTAGTCTGAGACATTCAAAAGCATTCAAGTTCTCACGTAAGGTTATGTTTTCTAGTCCCATATTTAATTCTGCTATTAATACCCTTTCAGAATCACTATTTAAAGATCTAAGTTGGGTTTTCATTTCTTCCTTAGAAATTCCAAACTCCTTATACACTCCAATGTTATTATCATTACTATATAAATCAGAAATATTTAATGAACGAATATTTTTAACCTCTGAGTACTTGTAAAGTGAGTACGCAATTGCTGCACGTTCAACAAAAATAAAAGGTTTCTTTTGATATTCATTCTTGTTAATAAAGCTGTAAGGTCCAAACTCGCCCAAAGGGCTTTCTTTCATTGTCCGTGCGAATGCATAAACTACATTATGTATAGTTTTCTTTCCATTATCGGCATAATCATTTGCAACCAGTTCCTCTAACCCCTGTTGTGAGACAAACGTATTCCACTCAATTGTAGAGTTATACCATGTTACAATAGGGGCTTCATATGAGAGGTTTATCCAAATGATTTGCCAAACTAAATTATTATTATCTGCATAGGAGTCCGCAAGAAATCTTCCTAAAGGTGTAATCTCTTTTGTTTTGGTGTCAGCGATTATCCCTGCTTGATAAAGCCATTTTGCAAAACTAGGCATTTGTTCTTTGACATTTAAGCCTGCAAGGTTATCAACAAAGAATGCTTCTGGATCTGAGAAATAAACAGAAAGCCATCCTTCATTTAATCCGAAATTATTATAACTTATCAGTTTCATTTTATGTTCTTTTGTCGTTCCTGTAACAGCCAATGACGCAGCGGTTATACATCCGAAGTCATGGAATGTAAGACACTTTTTACAATGGATGCATTTACTTCCATCTATGTGTGCACTAGTAGCTTTAATACTTAGTGCGCCTGTAGGGCATTCTACTTCACATGCAGTACAATGTATACAAAATGTCGCTTTATAGAATACACGTTTTATCAATCCTTGTAAAATGGGATCTACACTAGTATTTTCAAATATTATAGTTTGTTCACAACCAATGCAAGTAATGGAAAATTGATAGACCCTATTTTGGTATCTAAGTTCACCTTTTATCTTATTTTCTCCATCCGCATATATAGAATACTTACCAATTGCATTCATCCATGTTAATAAGTCCTCTTGAGAATTATGAACTTTTATTTTAAGATGTGGTTTACTACTTTCGATAACTAAGTTAGAAGGGAAAGATATTTCACGTCCACCAGCTCTATGTTTCCAGTTCCCATCTTTAATATAAACATCATGATCCTTTATACCTGCTTTCTTTGTGTTTTCTTCTATTCGGGAGAGAAATGGCTCTAATTTTTCTTTGTATTTTCTATTTGATACCATATCATTCCATCCTGAAGAAAATGGACATATAAGACAGCCGACTCTAGTCATTCCATTCCGATATGCTTTATTAATAGGAAGTTTTTGGCGCCATAAATACAAGAATATTTCTACTGAAGACCAATTTAGAATAGGACTTGCATTGATGACAGTATCATGTTTCACTCCTTTCCCTATTCTATTATAATTAGATCGCCTAACACTCTCTTCAGACCTAACGCCATCAAATGTCAACACTTTAGCTTGCTTATTCGTCCCCTCTATTTTAAGGGAACGGTACAATGGTGCTGTTTTCATGATTGAGCAACACCAACGATGCTTATCGCTTGGTGTTCCAATCTTATCCCAATAGTTCAGCACACTTTCATGGTTACGAGTTAGCGAGAACTTTAAGCCTGGGAAGAGTTTATGGTAATGATCTTGCACCTGCTGATACAAATCTAGCGATGGTGGCAATTCATATCCAGTATCTGAGTAAATAACTTCGAATTCCGTGCTTGGTATTGCACGTGTGCAAAGGTCTAACACAACTTGAGAGTCTTTACCTCCAGAGAAAGAAGCAAGAAACTTATCAATCTTCGTAGTATGGAATACTTTTTTACCTTGTTTCTCTGCAGTATCAAGTGGCATAATCTCGAAACTATCACAATCTTCACGCACAATAGCCATCTTTTTTTTAATTTTGGCTTCCATACGTTTTGCGAGAGTTTCATAGTCAAGTTGATTAGCAGCAACTTTGGCTACACTTTTCCGTGCACCTGCATACTGAATGAATGTTTCGCGAATAAACTCTATAGCCTCACTCTCCAGCAAAAACATAAATTCAGCGTTGCGCTTCAACATCTTTTTTACATCAATGGGTTTCAACTCAACATTATCCTTTCCAGTCTGGAAGATAATTGTAGCTGCATCGTAAACATTTGCACCTTTAGCCTCAAACATTAATTCACCTTGATACCAATATTGCTTGTTTATAGCCCACAACAGAGGTCCTTCTGTATGAGGATATTTCCATCCTAATTCGTTGAGCTTAAGCAAATCAAGTTCTTCCCAGAATACAGGGCGTGGAGATATGCCAAGTGTTCCATCCACAATACGTGAATGGAGTAATACACCTCCAGTTTCTTTATCCCAAGTTATTTTATACATTATTTTCTTTCATTCTTTCAGTTCGACATTTAGTAGTTTTGCTATTTTAAGATAAGACCCTATAATCGTTATTGTTAAACATTTGCATACCATATAGAGACTATAGTTGGTATACTACTATAATTGTTCTGCTAACTAATTATTAATTCTTTTCTTTCTCCTTGCAAGTACTACTTTTATGCGATTGATACTTTACTCCATAATGGATAGTTTATAATAAAGATACAAAAATACACAATTTTATTGAAGAAAATGCACAATACGGCATTGTTTAGCTAATAATATCAGTAAATCAGTATTTTTCTTATTATATGTGCCCGATGATAATTATAAAAGACTATGACTAACCATATAAGTCAAGTGCCTATATTTTCAATTCTGGCAAACTATTGATTGCCTCCGACTTCAACTTATCCACCGCCCGAGTGTATTTCTCGGTATGTTTCAATCCGCTATGCCCCAATAGGCTGGCAACAGTCTTGATATTGGCACCATTATTCAGGATGTTCACCGCAAAGCTGTGACGGGCACAATGCCAACTTATGTGTTTATTGATGCCTGCACGTTTTACCCATCGTTTAACAGATTTGCTGCAACTCTCATAAGATGGAAGATTGAATATGGAGGAATTCAAATCGTCAGGTGCTTCGCCTATCAGTGAAAGTAATCCATCGTTCAGAGGAATGACAACACCACTATGCGCCGAATGACCTTTGGTCTTATTCTGCTCAAACTTCAGTAGGCGATTGGTATAATCTACATTCTTATAGGTTAGGTCTTTTACATCGCAGAAACGCAGACCGCAATAGAGGCAGAGAATAAAAGCACGCCTAACATTAGGATTCTCATTCTCATAATGATATTGAATCAATGCCTGTATTTCATCCATTGAGAGTACATCTTTGCGCAATACTTGGTCATCTACCTTGCACACAACACCCTTGCAGGGATCTTTCTGCATCATTTCATGGTCTATGGCATAGCGCACAACTTTTTTGAAACGCTGATAGATGCTCTTTGCCCCTTCACCCACACTTCGTGATTGCAAATATTCCACAAAGCGTTCCATCATGTCCTTGGTTATCAAATCGGGCTTGATACTAAACTCATAGAGCGGATAACGCTCTTTCAGAAAGTCCTTAAAACGATTCAAGGCTATCTTTATCATTCGTAGGTCTTTCTTGGTATAACTGTCTATATACGCCTGATAATAGTCTAAGAAGTTGACATTTCTGTCTTTCTTCAGACGATAGCCGAGCATGCTCTCCTTAAACTGCTGTTCACGCTCCGCTCGAATTTTGGCAGCCAATGCAAGTGTTTCCTTATTCTGTTGGCGTTCTTCTGGAGTGCGAGGCTTGGCAATCAAGTACAACTGCAAGTTTTCTTTTCTTCTGTTATGCTTAATATGTACTTTGGGCTTACCAGCCATCTTTCCTGTTTCATACAAAACAGGGTTGCCGTTTTCGTCCAAAACAGGTGTTTCTTCTCTACCAAGATAATACTCCAGATAAAGACTTATCCGA
>FLRZ01316641.1_pt1 | contig 17199 bp, 15 predicted proteins | sample 1550531 | NCBI WGS metagenome assembly FLRZ01 (sample SAMEA4031772, study PRJEB14383) | metagenome | biome: human; feature: oral; material: saliva | place: Philippines | collected 2014 | reverse complement strand
AATTGAGCAATGTTTAGCGAGTGCGCCAAGGTTTTTAATGAACAGGCAAAATACAGTACTTTTTCTTTGTTATCATCTCGGACTGCTTTATTGATTTCACCAGCCAAACCAAACAGAACACTTACGGCTTTGGCAGTATTAAAATCATCATTCATGGCTTGAGAAAATGCTTGCCCATATTCATTTTGCCAAAGCGTATTTTGAACGGTAATTTCAGCAAATTGTTCGGCAGATTTTAAAGCCTGATATAGACGCGACAAGGCGTTATGAGCTTCTTTAAGAGCTGCATCGGAAAAATTAATTGGATTTCTATAATGGCTGGATAAAATAAAAAAGCGAATCGTCTCAGGATGAAAGTCTTTTAGTACATCTTTAATGGTAAAAAAATTACCCAAGGATTTACTCATTTTTTCACCATCAACATTCACAAAGCCAACATGCAGCCAATGATTAGCATAGGTTTTGCCAGTTGCTCCTTCACTTTGGGCAATTTCATTTTCATGATGAGGAAAAGTCAAATCATGACCACCACCATGAATATCAAAGGTTTCACCAAGGCAGCAGGTGCTCATTGCCGAACATTCAATATGCCAGCCTGGGCGACCCAATCCAAATGGTGACTGCCAGTGTGGTTCTGACGGTTTGGCGGTTTTCCATAACACAAAATCAAAAGGATTATGTTTATCTAAAACACTATCCACGCGCTCGCTTGCGCCCGCCTGCATTTGCTCCAGACGACGCTTGGATAATTTACCATAATCAGAAAATTTATCTACTGCATAATAGACATCGCCACTCTCACCTTGATAAGCTAACTGTTTATCCAAAAGCTTACCAATCATTGTCTGCATTTGGGGGATGTATTCGGTAGCTTTTGGTTCTTGATTAGGACGCAAACAGCCCAAAATATCAGCATCTTCATGCATGGTTTTAATAAAGCGACTTGTTAGCTCACCAATACTTTCGCCATTTTCGTTGGCACGTTTGATAATTTTATCATCAATATCAGTAATATTGCGCACATAATTAACATCATAACCCAATTGACCAAGCCAGCGGACAATCACATCAAACCCAACCATAACTCGCGCATGACCGATATGACAATAATCATACACCGTCATACCACAGACATAAATGCCAACTTTGCCGTCTATCATTGGGACAAAGGGGCGTTTTTGAGCAGTCAGCGTGTCATATAGATGCAATGTAGTCATAAATTTGCCTTAATGTGATTGTTTTAGAGTTTTACAATGGTTTTGAAGGTCAATTAATACGTATCATCGCCTTCGACAATGGTAACCTCGGTATTGTCATTGTGTGTATGTTGTTTTTTAGATTCAGTAGGCTTACTTTCGGTTTTAGTAGCTGTTTCTGCTGGTTTATCAGCTTTGGTAGCTGGTTTTTCACTTGGTGTTTTTTCTACCTGCTGAACCGTATCAGCTTGTCGTTCATTTTTTGGCACATCATCATCCTGCAAAATGGCATTTTCAGGACGTGGCGGACGACTTTGCTGTTGAATCTGCGGGATTGGTTGAGGCTGTGGAGCTTGGCGAATTGGCACATTTGGTGGTGGCACGATGTGTGTTTGGTGACCAGCATTGTTATTATCGCGACGTGCGGTTGTGCGATTTTCGCTATTAATGGCGGTGGCAGCTTTTGCCAAAACTTTACTGGCAATGGCAAAAATTGGATTTTGTGTATCAATGCTAACGGCTTCACCGTCCACATTAAAGGTAAATTTAGACACCAAACGATTGGCACCAACCAACGCCACGCCTGCTTCAATTGCCTGCTCTTCTAGGCTTGCCACGCGTTCTTTTGCTAAGGTCTTATTAATAAAATTAACATCTTGTTCTGACAAAACAACGTGCAAATCGGCATGGCATTCGCCATTTTCATACACTGCATTTTGAATTTCAATGCCCGTTGTTGCCAATCGCGATTTTAGCTGCTGTTCTAAATTTTTGCCCTTAACTTGTGATAAAGCATTTTGCAGCATTTCATCGCCAACAGCAGATACCACGTTATTTTTGATGTTTGGACTATCACAATCAATCAAGGGTCTTGGAGCAACTTCTGGAGTGGCAACTTCTTCTGTTGGCGCTTTAGTTTTGATTTGTTCAGATTCTGGTTTTTCTTTTTTACCACAGCCAATCAAAGCCAAAGTCAAAAAAGAAACCCCCGCTAAATATTTTAATGATGTTTTCATGTGATTTACCTTAATTCATTTATTTGTTTGCCAGCACCCATCAATAAACCTTATTGGTGGACAAAATGGGTAAATTATATCATAATCAACTCAACAGTCAGCATATCAAATCTGATAATCGCTATTTTGTTACAAATATTAACTTAAAACATTACGTTAAAATTATCCATCCAAAACAATTACTAAATTATAATGAATCAACTCATCAATCAATACGACCGTAATTTTGACCCAATTGCTGATCACTTTGCCAAAAAAGTTTACGGCAGTCTCAAGGGACAAATTCGCCTTGCTGTTTTAAATCAGGATATATCAGAGCTGCTAACCCACTTGCCCAATCGCCCTCTAAAAATTTTAGATGTTGGCGCTGGCATGGGGCAAATTAGTTTAAATTTAGCAAAAAATCATCAAGTTACCTTAAATGACATTTCACAAAATATGCTAAATAAAGCTAAAGAGAATGCTCTATCTTTAAGCAGCTCACCAGAATCAAACATTGAACAAAATTTGCGTTTTATTTGTTGCCCTTACCAAGATTTATACAAAAAGCTAACTTGCGAAAAATTTGATGTTATCTTATGCCATGCTTTATTAGAATGGCTTGCCCATCCTGATGAAATTATGGGGTTTTTTGATAACTTTTTGGCAGAAAATGGACTTTTATCTTTGTGTTTTTACAATCCTAGTAGCGTAATTTATCGCAACTTGGTTATGGGAAATTTTTATCAACTAGACACACCAAAACCTGCTACCAAAAAAAGTCTTACTCCCAATAATCCTGTAGCATTTGATGAAGTGCAGCAGTGGCTAAACAACCATAATTATCAAACCTTAATACGTTCTGGAATACGGGTATTTTCCGATTATGCTCCGCTGAAACGTGGCGGGTTAAACCATCCAGATGACGTCATCGCCATGGAATTAAAATACGCTCGCACTGAACCTTTTTGGCGAATGGGTCGTTATTTACATTTGGCTGCTCGTAAAATTACGGATAAATCTGATAAACAATGCTTGTAATTTTAATCTTACACCACCATTAAGCCAATTACTTAAGTAATGATTTACAACAATAACCAAAATTGAGTACGCCATATTATGAATGATAAACCAAAAGACAGTTTGCAACTACCAAGCTTACCACTACTTGCAGTGCGTGATGTGATTGTATATCCTTATATGCAAATCGCTTTGTTTGTTGGGCGCGCCCAATCCCTAACAGCCATTGACATTGCCAAACAAGACTTTGGCGGAACACTGTTTGTGGTATCACAAGAAGATTCTTTAAATGAAGATATTGATGTTAATAATTTATATCAATATGGTACGGTGTGTCGAGTTATCAGCACGATGCCCCATGAATCAGATGAAAATTGCCTAAAAGTACTCATAGAAGGCATTGAGCGGGCAAGACTGATTGACATCAAACAAGCAAACAATAAAGATGGTGCCTTAACAGCAATTTTTGACCCACAAAACCTAGAAAACAGCCTAGACGCCGCGCAAACTGACGAGCAAAAAAGCCAGCTATTATCACTATTTGAAAAATATGGCGAAACCAACCTACGCAATATCCGAGAACTTTTGCAAGTTGCTGTAAACATTGATAATCTTTTAGAACTCACCTATTTTATCGCAACGCGTGTTGCTTTATCATTGTCTCAAAAACAAGAGATTTTAGACAGTGATGACTTACTGGCAATTTGTCAGCGGCTGCAAGAATTTTTTATCAACAATCAAACTGAACAATCCATCGAAAACCAGCTGCAAGAAAGTGTTCGTAAGCAGATGGAAAACAATCATCGAGAATATTTTTTAAATGAAAAAATGAAAGCCATTAAATCAGAATTATCTGATTTAAATAATGGTGCTGATGATGAAGATGGCGAGCTAGAAACACGATTAAAAGAGGCCGACCTACCCCAAGAAGTACGTAAAAAAGCTGAAACTGAATTTAAAAAATTAAAAATGATGCCATCGGCTTCGTCTGAAGCGTCGGTGGTGCGTGGCTATGTAGAATGGATTTTAGATACACCTTGGAACAAATCTACCAAAGTCGCCATCAACCTTGCTAAAGCCAAAGAAACGCTTGATAAAGATCATTATGGTTTGGACGATGTTAAAGACCGTATTTTAGAATATTTAGCGGTACAATCGCGCGTGGATAAAATCAAAGGTCCTATTTTATGTTTGGTTGGACCTCCAGGTGTTGGTAAAACATCACTGGGTGAAAGCATCGCTCGTGCCACAGGTCGTAAATTTGTACGTATGGCACTGGGCGGGGTGCGCGATGAAGCTGAAATTCGTGGACATCGACGCACCTATATTGGCGCAATGCCCGGGAAAATTGTACAGTCTTTATCCAAAGTAGAAGTAAAAAACCCACTATTTTTACTTGATGAAATTGACAAGATGGCACAGGATTTTCGTGGCGACCCTGCAAGCGCTTTATTAGAAGTGCTTGACCCGTCACAAAATCATAGTTTTAATGACCATTATTTGGATTTGGATTTGGATTTATCTGAAGTTATGTTTATTTGTACTGCCAACAGTATGAATATCCCGCCTGCATTACTTGACCGTATGGAAGTAATTCGTTTGCCGGGTTATACCGAAGATGAAAAATTAGCCATTGCTAACAATTATTTAACGCCAAAAGCCATCAAGCAAAATGGTTTGCACGATAACGAACTTACCATTAGTAATGACGCCATTACTAGTATCATTCGTCATTACACCAGAGAAGCTGGCGTACGAAATCTAGAACGTGAAATTAATAAAATTAGCCGAAAAGCGGTGCGTCATCAAGTAGATACTTATGGCACCAAACCTAAAAAATCAACTAAAATTGAACCCATTGTTGTTACAGATACCAATATCAGCGATTATTTGGGTGTAAAACCATTTGATTATGGGCTGGCTGAAGAATTGCCCGAGGTTGGTCGCGTTACTGGTCTTGCCTGGACAAGCGTTGGTGGTGAACTGCTCACCATTGAAACAGCAACAATGCCCGGTAAAGGCGAATTAATTTTTACTGGCTCTTTAGGCGATGTAATGAAAGAATCCATTCGAGCGGCAATGAGTGTCGTACGCGCTAAAGGCGACAGTTTTGGCATTGACCACGAAAAATTTAAAGAAACCGATATACATGTACACATGCCTGAAGGAGCAACCCCAAAAGATGGTCCATCTGCAGGGATTGCTTTAACCACGGCTTTAGTCTCTGCATTAACTGGTATTGCCATTCGTGCTGATATTGCCATGACGGGTGAGGTTACATTGCGTGGTAAGGTGCTTAGAATCGGTGGACTAAAAGAAAAACTTCTAGCGGCGCATCGTGGAGGCATTAAACACGTTTTGATTCCAAAATCAAACGAGCGAGATTTAACCGAGATTCCTGATAACGTCAAAGAAGGTTTGATTATTGAGTCGGTTGAAACCATTGACCAAGTATTACAAGCAGCGCTGGTTACAACACCCATCCCCTTGATACCACCAAAAACAGCTAAAACAGACGAACAGGCTTTACGTCATTAATTATAAAAGCCCTATTACCAAATAGGGCTTTTGTTTTTACATTGCATATTTTTATATGCGTTTTACGTATATTTTTATACATAATTTTTACCAAATACATTGATATGAAAGCTTTAATTGATTTTATTCCACTGATTGTATTTTTTGTACTCTATAAAAATACTGATAAAAACAATCCAAATCAACCTTTATTGGAATTTTTTGGATTGACAGGTGGCGCTAATAATAATCATATTCTGGTTGCAACTTTGGGTTTAGTGATTGCCACTGCGGTTGTTTATGGCGGTTTATTTATTTACCAAAAATATCGTTTGGATAAACAACAATGGTTTGTTTTATTAATGACAGTTGTTTTTGGCGGACTAACTTTAGCACTTAGCGACGATTATTACATTCGCTTAAAAGCAGTATTGATTAATCTGGCGTTTGGGTTGGGTTTTTTAATTTCGCCTTTATTTATCAAAGACAAAAAACCCGTGGTTTATAAAATGTTCGAACCCATTTTTAATCTTACCACTAAGGGTTGGCAAAAACTCAATCTAGCATGGGCTGGATTATTTTTTGGTATGGCAGGACTACACACTTTTTTTGCCTTTGTTTTTAAAAATGGTGAGTATTGGGGCGAATTTACCGCGTTTGGTGATATGATAGTCATGCTTGCTTTTATGGTTTTGATGTTTATTATTTTGCGTAAAAATTTAAAAACTGATATAAAATAAACAAAATTTTAAGGAGAATGGTATGCCTTTATTTGTTATTATGGGTCATGATACACCAAATAGCACCGAAAAACGTCAAGAAATCCGTCCACAACATTTACAGCGCCTACAAGTCTTACATGCCCAAAATCGTCTGGTCGTTGCAGGTCCTACCCCTATTGAGCACAATGAACCTGCCATGTCAGGAAGTTTGATTATTGCTCATTTTGACAGCTTAGAACACGCTAAAGCATGGGCTGGCGAAGAACCCTATTTATTAGGTGGTGTTTATAGTCATGTGGATGTCAAGCCTTTTGTACAGGTACTACCAAAGGTAGATAATCATGCTTAAAGTTGCCTTTGTTAGCCTGATTTTTATGTTAAGCATGCCAGTTTATGCTGAAAACACAACCAACAATCAAGCCAGTTCAAATACTCAAACTACCACAAATACCCCAAGCGCTGAGCAAACACCGCCAGTTAATGCTGAAAAACCTGCCAGCACCGACGCCACAACATCGGCAGCCCAAAATACAGCAGATAATAACGAGGCAAGCTCCAGCGAAAGTGAAACCCCGAGTGATGCTGCTAATACCGCCAATCCACCACCGCCAAGCCCGCACGACCCTAATGCGCCAACTCTTGCCGAACTGCAAGAACCCACCGAAAGTGAATTATCGCTTGCCAACAAAGAATTGCTTGCTAAAAATACTGAACTGGAAAGCAAAGTCAGTGAATTAACCACTCAGGTCAATGTTCTTGTGAATGAGCGTACCGGTCAGCTGTATTTATATGGCGCTTTGACAGCATTGATTGCTTTTTTTCTAGGGGCGGTTAGTGTGTGGTTTATTTTAAATAAGAAAAAGTCAAACTGGTAAAACAAATGACAACACTCGATGCGGCACAATTGGCTTGGCAAACAGATGACACGGGTCAATTACTTCCTGTCTCTTTAGCTTTTGATGATGTTTATTTTTCTAAAACTGGTGGACTTGATGAAAGCAATTATGTTTTTTTATCAGGCAACCATCTGCCAATACGTTTTAAAAATTTAAAGGAAAATCAAAAATTTACCATTATAGAAACTGGTTTTGGTACAGGATTGAATTTTTTAGCAACTTGTCTTTTATGGTCCAGTCTTGCCCCAAAAAATGCTCGTCTTTATTTTGTCAGCACAGAAAAATTTCCTTTAACTCATACGGATTTATCACTTGCTTTGCAAACTTGGCAAGATACGCCGCTTAAATTTTGGGCAGATAAACTCATTTGTCTTTATCCTTTATTGATTGCAGGCTGCCATCGTTTAGAATTTGGACAAATCACACTGGATTTATGGTTTGGTGATGCCAAAGAAAGTTTTACCCAAATACATGGGCAAGCGGACGCATGGTTTTTAGACGGTTTTGCTCCAAGCAAAAATAATGAGCTATGGAGCGATGAAATATTTAATCAGATTAAACGACTATCAAAATCTGGCACCACCCTTGCTACATTTACCAGTGCAGGTTTTGTTAAACGTGCTTTGCTAAATATTGGCATGACTGTACAAAAAATAAAAGGCTTTGGGCGCAAACGTGAAATGCTGACCGCGCACTTTGGTGATTATTATTGTTTTGACGCTCACAAGTTAAGCACCTCATCACAGACAATTAAAACCGCCACCGTGATTGGGGCTGGCGTATCAGGGCTTTTGACCAGTTATGCTCTTGCCAGACGCGGAATTTGTGTTACTTTGTTGGATAAAACTTCACCACTTGCGGGTGCATCTGGCAATCCCAAGGCGTTATTTGCACCTAAAATTACACTGCTAAAAGATGTCAAAGACCATTTACCAACCGTCAGTTTTTTATACAGTCAGCGTTTTTATCAAACATTAAATCAGTTAGCCAATGCTGAAATTTTTAGTCAAACGGGTGTGATTGATTTTTTATTGCCACACAAAAAAACCCATCAAACACTTAAAAATTTAATTGACGACTATCCTAATGAACTGATTTGCCAGACCAATGACATAATTAATCAACAAATTCCTGATGTCTTAAAGCACACCATCAGTGCATGGATTGAAAAAGCAGGCTTAATTGATACTAAAAAATTAAGTGATTTTATTTTAAGCCATCCTTTGATTAATTTTAAAAAATTTCATGCGGTTACTATTACTGAAACCAGTCAAATTGCTGAAGTGATGGATGATTTTGATAATAAAATATGCTCAGATATTGCTATTATTTGTTCTGGATTTGAAAGTTATTTATTAGATAGTCAATTATTTAATCCAAGAAAAATTCGTGGTCAAATCTCATATATTCAAAAAACTAATTTACCCAATGAACTAAAAACCCCTATTAAATATGATGGCTATTGTGCGGCTTTTGATGACATTCTTTTAATGGGCGCAAGTTTTATTCGTAATAATACAAATACTGATGTTTCTTTGTCGGAACATGAATTTAATTTAAATAAATTTAATGAAAATATACCCACCATTGCCAAACAATTAAACCTAAAAACGTGCGACCTAAAAGGACGGGCCAGCATTCGCGCCCAAACTCCCGATTACCACCCAATTATTGGACAGCTTTTTGGTAAAAAAAGAGTGTTTTCCCTATACGGCGTGGGCTCTAAAGGATTTAGTTTTGCTCCACTGTGTAGTGAAATTTTAGCTGGACTGATTTTTAATGAACCACTTTGCATTTCTCAAAATCTATTGGATAAACTATCCATCCATCGTAAAAGATTGCAAACACCAATCAATCAAAATAACTGATTAACAAAATAAAAGAATTGTATATTAATTTAAGGATAGCCTATGTATTACAATCATACTTCTGATACTTATGATAATCAGTGTAGTATTACAAGCGACTTTACTTTATTGGATGCTATTAAATTAAATTCTAATACATCACTGACATTAGGAATTGATGAGGTGGGTCGTGGGTCATTGTTTGGTCATATGAGCATTTGTGGGGTAATTTTACCCAATGATTTAACTGGTGAATTAGATAAAATAGATTTAAATAACACACCGCTAAAACTCATTAATGACAGTAAAAAATTAACTGAAAAAAGAAGGGAACAATTATACGATGAAATTGACAAACTAAACATTGCTTCAGTGATTGTGGACGTTCCCCATGATGTAATCGATACGGTTAATATTCGTCAAGCAACATTGTTAGGAATGCGACTGGTGATTGAACGGGTTATTCAAGAATACCCATCAAACCTTCTAAACGTACTCATTGATGGCAATGATACGCCCAGATTAAGCAAAAGATTTGAACACAATCACGCCAACATTAGCACATTGGTAAAAGGTGATGCCATACACAGCAGCATTGCCTGCGCCAGTATCATGGCAAAAGTTCATCGTGATAGACAAATGCAAAGATACGATGTCTTATACCCTGAATACAAACTTGGCAGCAATAAAGGCTATGGCAGCAAAGCCCATAGAGAAGCCATTGAAAACTTTGGCGTTTTACCTGAACATCGCCAAAGTTTTGAACCAATAAGAAGTTTACTTTAACACACCCAAATTAAGACCAGATTTGCCTTTTTAATAAAAGTTTGGTTGCTTTTCGGTCTTTTTTATGATGGGTTTTTGGGTTATCTTTATCATGAATGCCACCCTTTTTTAATAAAGGTGTTAAAGCTGATAAATTACGAATTTTTGGTCGTTTATTGGCTTTATTTTGCTCAAAAACCAAAGAACGTTCCATTTTTAATAAATTTTTTAGACTCATTTTTTTAACCTTTAATGCATAAAACCTGTTTTAATGTATGAACCACTTCCACCAAATCCGCCTGCTTTTGCATCACTTCATCGATGTCTTTATAAGCGTGCGGGATTTCATCAATAACACCTTTATCTTTTCGGCATTCAATACCTTGGGTTTGCGCTATCAAATCATCCACCACAAATGTTCTCGCCGCCTTACCACGACTCATTTTTCTACCCGCACCATGCGAACAAGAGCAAAAACTTTGGGTCTCGCCACGACCACGCACAATATAAGATTTTGCCCCCATAGAACCTGGAATAATGCCAAGTTCACCTGCATAAGCACTGATTGCCCCTTTACGCGTAACATATACCATTTCGCCAAAATGCACTTCTTGACTGATATAATTATGATGGCAATTGATGGCTTCTTTAGTGATGGTAAAGTGCGGAAAATTAGCGTCTGGTGAATGAAGTGCCTTGATAATTAATCGCATCATTTCTTTACGATTTTCCATCGCGTAATCTTGCGCCCATTCTACTGCTTCTAAATAATCGTTAAAATATGAACTACCTTCAGCAAAATAGGATAAATCCCTATCTGGAATATAACCAAATCGTGTTTCATTCTCTTTTTTGGCTAAGGTGATAAAATATTCTCCAATGCAGCTACCTATACCTCGGCTTCCTGAATGCAGCATAATCCAAACATCATCGTTCTCATCAATGCACAATTCAATAAAATGATTGCCGCCACCGAGTGTGCCCAACTGTTTTGCCCAAGTACGGTCAAAATTATTAAGCATTTTTAACAAGCCTTTATGTTTATCAGTGATGCGTTTTAGACGAATCGCCAAAGGGTCTAAAGTGCTCATTTTCGCCATAATTTGTTTGTGCTTAGCAAAACCAACAGGGACATATTTTTCAATTGCTAAACGAGCATTTTTTAGGTTATTAGGCAACTGATTGGCTTTGATGGATAGTCGAAGTGCATTCATGCCACAGCCAATATCCACTCCCACAGCCGCAGGAATGATTGCTTTTTTGGTTGGAATGACACTGCCCACCGTTGCTCCTTTTCCTGTGTGCACATCGGGCATCACCGCAATGTGTGAATGAATAAAGGATAATTGGCTCATCGCATAAAGCTGATTTATCGCTGATTGCTCCACGTCTGTGGTATAAATTTTTACAGGCACACCCGTTTTGGCATTTTCATTTAAAATAAGCTCAATTGTCATAAATTATTTTCCTATAAAGGAAATTTTGTTTTATATAAATTTAAAAAAAACAAAATCCCCCATTACTAAAAATAAAACTATTTTTAGTAAAATTAGAATAAAAAAAGATAAATAAAACCCATGTGTTTTTTAAATAAAAAACACAATTATTTTGAATAAATTTTTACATAATCATTAAAGCAATTAAAGCTGATAAAAAAAACGACGTACCACAAGATACGTCGCTTCTTTTAAAGGTATACAGATGTCTAAATTAGTTATAAATCAATCTATTGTATTTAAAAACTAATTAAAACAAATACCCAAACAGCTAAAACGGCTTGTGTGGTTTATGTAATTTACAGAATTTAATAAATAAACAAACATGGTTTTACTCCTTTTTAGCTAATGGGTGAATGGAACACATTTTAAAATAAATTAAATTTAAAATGTAATGAATGGGCATATAATAAAACTTTAAAAATAAAAGTCAAGTATTTTTATTAAAATAATTGATTGGTTAAACCGATTTTAATGTTTGTTTTGCATATTTTGACGTTTTGCAGCAAGCATAGCCTGCATATTTTTTAGGTAATCCGTAGCAATTTGTTCTGGATTTTTATTGCTTTGGGTTTTGGTTTGACGTTCTGGATAATCAATATGTTCACTGGGTAGCTCGTCCAAAAATCGCGAAGGTGTGGTTTGGCGAAAATCTTTACCTGAACGACGTTTTTTTGCCACCATTAACGTTAATTCGTGTTTAGCTCGAGTAATGCCCACATACATTAAACGTCTTTCTTCCTCAATACCATCATCATCTAATGAGTTACGGTGTGGCAAAATATCTTCTTCCACACCAATGATATACACATAATCAAATTCAAGACCTTTGGCGGCATGAAGAGTCATTAAATTGACTTTGTTAGTATTTGCTTCTTCTTGTTGTTGTTCCAACATATCCAACAGTACCAGTTTGCGAATCACTGCATCAATGGTTTTTTCATCGTCATCTTCGGCACGGTTAATCATACTGTTGATCGATGAGTATAACGATTCAATATTATCCAAGCGGTTTTTTTCTTGTTGGGGGGTTTTGCTATCGCCTTTGATATAATCTAAATAACCCGTTTCTTCTATCATTTGACGAATCAAAGGAATCGGGTCAGTGTTCTCATACAAATCACGAGTGAAACGCTCAACAAATTCCGAAAAATCTTGCAATGTATTAGCGGCTTTAGCGCCCAAAGCATTTTTTAAGCCTGCATGACTGCACGCCGATAACAGTGATATGCTATATTCTTGAGCAAAAAGCCCTAACTTTTCCAAATTTGCCGAACCAATCCCGCGTTTTGGAGTGTTAATAATACGCAAAAATGCAGTATCATCATCAGGGTTTAAAATGATTCTTAAATAACTCATCACATCTTTGATTTCAGTACGTGCAAAAAATGATGTGCCGCCCGATAATTTATAAGGAATCTGTAAAGAACGCAGTTCGGCCTCTAAGGCTCTAGCTTGAAAGTTAGAACGATACAAAACCGCATATTGCTCCCAGGTGCCGCTACGACGGATTCTATGAGTTAAAATTTCTTTGGCAACTCTTTGGGCTTCTGACGTGTCATCGGTACAGGTTAAAACGCGAATTTTTTCACCATGACCTTTGTCAGACCAAAGCTGTTTTTCAAAAATATGTTCATTGTTGGTAATCACTGAATTTGCAGCAGATAAGATACGATTGGTCGAACGATAATTTTGTTCTAACTTAACCACCGTTAAGTGTGGAAAATCCTGCTTTAACAACTGCATATTTTCAGGTTTTGCTCCTCGCCATGCGTAGATAGACTGGTCGTCATCACCCACTACAGTAAAACGCGCCTGAACACCTGTTAAGAGTTTGACCAATTCATATTGAGCAGTATTGGTATCTTGATATTCATCCACCAAAAGATAACGAATGCGATTTTGCCACTTTTGACGAACTTGAGCATTTTCACGCAAAATTTTTACAGGCAGCACAATCAAATCATCAAAATCCACCGCATTATAAGCTCTTAGGTGTCGTTCATATAATTCATACAAATGCGCAAAGATTAAATCTTCTTGTTTATCAATGGTTTGACTGGAATCTTTTGGCTCAATTAAATCATTTTTCCAATCTGAAATCATCTTAATAGCCAATGACAACAAATCGCCTCGCTCTGCTCCACTAAGATTATCTCGCACCATTAATTCAGCCAGTAACCGTTTACTGTCATCAGAATCCATAATGCTAAAGTTGCCTTTTAAAGGGGTATGTAGCAGCTCATAACGCAAAAATTGCAATCCAAAATGATGAAACGTTGAGATGCTAAGCCCACGTGTTTTTTCACTTGGTAACAGTTTTTGTACTCGCCCTTTCATTTCACGAGCCGCTTTATTGGTAAAGGTCATTGCGGTAATCCGCTCAGCTGGAATGTTGCACTCATTGATAAGATGGGCAATTTTTTGGGTGATAACTGACGTTTTACCAGAACCAGCTCCTGCCAAAACCAATAATGGACCTGAAACATGAAGTAAGGCTTCTTTTTGACGTGGATTTAATTGATTATTATGCTGACTCATAAGAATTATATTGTTAGTAAATTATTGTAAATAAAACAAACACCAAATAGCAATCATACCAATCATGACACCTGATAGATTGATTTTACTGACTTTTTCTTTAAATAAAAACAAACCAACCAAAGTTCCCAAACAAATTACACCAATATTCATACCAGCAAACACCAAAGTTGGGTCGGACTTAAACGCTTGATGAGCTTTGACATAAAATAAAATATTGGAAAAATTTAAAATACCCAAAATAACACCGCTACCCAAACTTTTAGCTTGCCAAGCAGTTCTTTTGATTAGTAAATAACCCAGCATAATTACAAACGCCAGTACAAAAGTAATCAGCAGTGTTACAGAAAACGCATTACCCAGTTTTGACATTTGTTTAAACAAAATATCAATAACACCATACCCCAGCCATACACCTAATAAAACCATAATTGATGATTTAACATCATAAGATTTCTGGATATTTTCTTTATACACCAATAAAAATAAAGCTAAAAAAGCCAGTGTAATACCAATGGCTTTTTGGGTTGTTAGAACTTCATTAAATATTGTAAAAGAAGCGATAATTGGTAAGAACAAAGCCAATCGTTGGGCAGCGTCTGATTTGACAATACCAACGCGGTCTACCGCTTTTGCCATAATGATAAAAACACTGGGCAATAATACGCCCAGCGCTATAAAAATAAAACTTGGTGCTGTGCCAAATTTGGGTAAACCTTGAGAAAAATCAGGCTTTAAAAATAACAATGCTAAAAAAATAGCTGTCATATAATTGATTAAAATCGCTTGGCGCACATCAATATTTTGCACTCTAACCAACTTTAAAAATATTGAAACTGACACACTCGCAAAAATTGCTAAAATTAAATAACTCAAAACAATCTCCTTATTATTTTATGAATAATTTAAGTATTTTAATCAATATATCAATACATTAAACCAATCGATGACTGGCAAGTTTGGTTAATTGATAAAGCCCTTTTCGGTATTGATTATCAGGTAAAGACAACAATGCTTTTTGAGCTAAAGCGGTTTCCTGTAACGCTCGTTTTGTGCAATATTGCAACGCGCCCGACGATTGTACTAGATGAATCAGTTTTAAAGGGTCATCTATTTTGCCTGTTTGCACAGCGATGCGTAATGTATCATAATTGGCAGATTGATTGTTTTTTAGAATTTCTAAGGTTTTGATGATGGGTAGAGTTGGCTTGCCTTCTGCCAAATCATCGCCGAGGTTTTTACCCATGATAGCTGCATCGCCACTAAAATCCAAAATGTCATCAATCATTTGAAATGCGTTACCAAAATGATAAGCAAATGCCCCCAATGTATCAGACAAGTCCGCACGGTTTTGTAAAAGTGCCGCCCCAATGGTTGCCATCATAAATAATCGAGATGTTTTACCATCAATAATTTGTAAATAATCGGCTTCGCTGGTTTCTGGATTATGTTGATGCTGCAGCTGCAACACTTCACCTTCAGCAATATCACAGGTGCCATCTGAAAATAACTTTAACAAAGGCAGATTGTTAAATCCTACCAAAAGATTGAAAGAACGGGCAATCAAATAATCTCCCACTAAAACAGCAGTGGCATTATTCCATGTAGCATTTGCGGTTGGTCGCCCCCGTCTTAATCCCGACTCATCGATGACGTCATCATGCACCAGTGTTGCAGTATGCAACATCTCAGTAATTGCCGCAAGTTCCATCGCTTGTGGATGCTGAGTATCTTCCAACATTCGAGCAGTCAAAAGCGTAATCAAAGGTCGCATTCGCTTGCCACCTGCATCAATAACATGTTTAGAAACCTGCATAATCAGACGTACTTTGGAATTTAAGCTGCCAAAAACTTGTTTATCCATAATGGCAAAATCATCAGCAACAATGGCTTGAATGTCAGCATAACTAGGTATGGCGTTCATAAAACTCGCTATTTATTTAGAAAATTATTAACAAATTCAAGCCCGCTATGATAACACAGGCGCGCATTTTACTAAAGCCCAAAGCAAAATGAAATGCAAAAAGCCAGCTAAACCCCTAAAAAATACCAATTATCCAAATATCTATTAAAAGGCAAAAATCATTATATAATTTACAATATGATTTATAGTAAAATGGTCATCTTTTTAAACGCCAAGGATTCAATTATGTCTTTTCAATTAAGTTTTTTTCCCATAAGTGCCGACGACGTTATTAAAGTTGATGAAGGTAAGCTGCATTTAGCAGATTATGAGCACCCACAAGAGGCAACGCTGGATTTTTACACTCAAGATTTTATTGATTTAGTTATGAGTGAAATGCTACCTTTATCTGTTCTAATAACTGAAGGCGATGAGCGATACAGTGAGCAAATTGATGGCGGTATTTATTATAGCACTGGTGCCATTGATGAAATTGTTCATGCTTTTAATGAAACGGATTTAAATAAACTTGCTGACATGTTAGATGGCAATCATGACCATTGTGTAGCAACTTTAACAGAAGTAAAAAATTTATTCAGCCAAGCTCAGGCGAATAATCAAGTTATCATTGGTTTCTTTTAATAATTCATTATGTTATAACATAATATAATTCATTGATTTTTATTGTTTTTTTATTAAAAAAGTGTTTGACTTTAGGTGACTTGCAGAGCATAATTGTGATAGAGAATTTCAATTGTTAATGGGTTTGATGTTATTTTCCCATTAATATTAATATTGTGTATTTATCATTATTTTTGATAAATATCATCATCGCCAAGGAGTCTCTCATGACAAAGATGAAAGCAGCTGTTGTTACCCAAAACTGTGATGGCAATGTTGAAATCATTGAAAAAGACATTCGCCCTCTAGAAGCCAATGAAGCGCTGGTGGAAGTGGAGTATTGTGGTGTGTGCCACACCGATTTACATGTAGCAGCGGGCGATTATGGCGATAAGCCTGGTCGCGTACTTGGTCATGAGGGCATTGGCATCGTAACAAAAGTTGCAGATGGTGTAAGCGCTTTAAACGTTGGCGACCGCGTCAGCATTGCCTGGTTGTTTAAAAGCTGTGGCGCTTGTGAATACTGCAACAGTGGACGCGAAACACTTTGTCGTAGCGTATTAAATGCAGGTTATACCGCCGATGGTGGCATGGCAACCCACTGTATTGTTGATGCAGATTATGCAGTAAAAGTTCCAGAGGGTCTAGACCCTGCCCAAGCAAGTTCCATTACTTGTGCA
>FLRZ01000053.1_pt2 | contig 23134 bp, 41 predicted proteins | sample 1550531 | NCBI WGS metagenome assembly FLRZ01 (sample SAMEA4031772, study PRJEB14383) | metagenome | biome: human; feature: oral; material: saliva | place: Philippines | collected 2014 | reverse complement strand
ACTAACCATGCGTGCGGTGCGGTATTCTTAACACGCACTTGCCACTCATCCTTACCATACTTATACGCTCTATCACGTTTAAGGCCTTTGATAAGGTTCTTAGTGCCTTGTGTAGTACCGCTTTTATAGTTATTTTTGGCATTAGCCTTTAGCTTATTGCCAGCACGTTGCAAAAAGTTCTTTGTATCTTTCGGAAAGTCTTTAGTCGCTAAGTCTAGCAACTCTTGAGAAAACTCACTTAAACCTTCTGTTTCAATATCAACACCCATTAGATTACAACCTCTGTAAATATTTCTAGTCGTTCTTTATTTAAGTACGGATCCATAACATACAAGATATTATATTTCTGTCCCTCAATAATTAGCCACATATCTGGTTCAATATCGTTGCGATACCTACACACTACCTTATGTGTAGTCCTAGCAAGTGTAGTTTCTGCCGTTCTACCACTTAATAGACCGCCAGTCTGTGGAATGACACCACAATGCATATTGCCTATAACTGTATCAACAATAGGATATTGCCCCAATTCATTCATAGTAGTTGATTTTCTGTTAGCGTGAATTTCTGCTTGATGTTGTAATAGAGTGCTTAATCTACCTTTTCTATACATAATTTCACCTATAATAAGTTGATTGAATACTTATCTAAGATAGCTTGTGCCGTAGGATTTACTACCGCATTTTCAACGGCCGTGAATGTACGATTATCGTAAAATTCACCGCATAAGCTCAATACGGCAATAGGCATATCTTCATAATCATCAAGTGTAGTCTTATCAGCAATTCCCATATATGTCATACAATAGGAAATTGCTGCAGATAATACCATGTCTAGGATAGGTTTAGTCTCGGCCGTAACATCAACACGAATATAGTTCGATACAATATCAAGATTTAACTCACTAACTTTCATGTCTACTCCTCTGTTTCAGCCTTTTTTGCTTTGGTTTTAGCTTGTTTTACAGGCTCGATGTAACCAGCTTGTAATAGATCATTGATGATTACCTCGTCTGTATACTCAACAATGCTATCAAGTGGGGCAGATACTACCCCACTATAACCAACTAACACCTTGTACTTCATGGCTATTATGCCATTGCTAATGTAGCAATACGTTGTTCGTCAACGATTTTGCCGTCAACTTCAACATAACCAGCTACACCAACTGCGTATTGAGTATAGAAGCGTTCTTGTAATACAGAAATTTCAGAGTTTTCACCGCTAATTTTTGTAGCATAGCCTTTAAGGTCTGCATAGATTGCAACTTTAGCTTTAGTAGCAATTTTAGGCATATTGTCAGACTCGTAAACAGGACGTCCTAATAATGTGTAGCCATAACCATTTGTAAGGTCTTTATTCAACAAGTATTCGCCTTGTGTGTTTTTCAATTTAGCACACGCTTTGAATGTTTCAGGGTTCATGATGAATACACCATTACCACGATATGCTTGAGGTACTTTGAATTGAAGTTCAATCAAATCATCAGCAGTAATTGCAGTTGCACTACCAGCAGTTACAATGTTTTTAGCTTGCAATAAACCTTGAATTTTAGCAGTACCATTAATCATTTCATTTTCTAAGAATACTACGATCGCTTCTGCTACTTTAGTTACTACATAGTTTACGATATCGAAGCCAGCGTTATTGATTAAGGATTTAGATACTTTAGTCAATACACCTACTACGTTACCTTTCAATGTAACGGATTTGAATTTACCGCTTGTGGATTCAAGTTCTTGGAACTCACCAACATATGCACATGTAGTTTTGGATGTGCTTTCATCTTCAACTGCGAATACCAAATCACCTTTTACATCGTAGAAGTCAGAGTTTTCAATGATTGGAGCAATGCGTTTAACAGTACCAATGATGCGTTCTGCAATTGTGGATGGAATTACTACACCATTGTCGCCTTTAGTAAGGTTTACATCTGCACGTGTTTCAGTATCAGAGAATGTAGTTTCACCACTACGCAAGAAGTTAGCAAATGCACGTTCTTCTGCCATTGCCATTGCTTTTGCATCAGTTTTAGCTGGTTCTTCATCATCAGATACAGACATCATGGAACGTTCTTCTTTTGCAAGTTTTAATGTTTTATCAATGTCTGCAACTTCTTTTTGTAGACCTTCGAATTTAGTTGTTTCTTCTTCATTTAAAGCACGTGTTTCTTCGTCCGCTACTTTAACAAGGTTGTTCATTTCTTCAACCAAACCATTACGTTTTTCGATAAGTTTTTTTAAATTCATGCTATCCTCTTTTCTTTGCATTAAAAAAGCACCCACATATGGTGGATGCTAAGCATTTAATTTGTTCAAAATATCATGATATTTCTGATTGCTGGTTTCTTCATTATCATCAGTCTTACGTTCTTCAATATCATATTCTAATGCACCTGTTGCAGTTTCATTAGATCTACATTCGAGTAAATCTTCACCTTCATCTGCTCGTACATTAATAGATGTTGCAATATATGCAGGGTTCACAGATAAAATACTAACTTCACTTACATCAATAGCTTTAAGCGTACGGATTTCTGGCATATTTTCTTGTTTATCCCACTCATCTTCTAGTTTTCTAAAACCAAAAGACCAGCCTTTAAGCTGTCTATTTTCTGCAAGTTGTACAACTTCCGCATCAGATACAATAGCTTTTGCATATAACCCAATGCTATCTTCTCTTAATTCAAGCGAGCCGTCTTGTTGGTCTCCCAATTTTCTGCGGTGGTTGAAGCGTAATTCTACGTTATTATTGCGTTGTAATGCAGAATTGAACGCACCACTTTGTACTTTTTCTAAAAAATTACCCCTTACATCACGAATAGGCTTACTTAAACGCTCTGTAACGTTCACATAACCTTCAATCGTAACTGCACCATTACGGACTTCAATTTTCATTATTTTCACCCCCTTTCACTGATTTTAGTGTAGTTAAATCACCAAGCACACCAGTATTTGGTGTATACACTTTCTTCGTTTGTGGATAATAGAACACGTTCGCAAGGTTCATACTTACGAAGTCGATACCCATAGGAGATAAATCTTCACGTTGACGAATTTCATCCACGTTAATCCAGTTGCTATCCAATGCAGTTTTATATGCATTAAAGCGTGTAAGCATATCTGCTTTCAACAAATCATTCATATCTAAGCTAAAATACAGATTACCTTTTTCAGTTTCAAGTAACATCGAACGATTGATAGCTTCAACAAAGCAATTTACGATTGGCATAATCGTAGTTTTAACAAAAATATTAAATGCTTTCTCATCTGTAAATGTTTTATCAGTAAAACCAAACAATTTATAAATTAAGTCAGCATTTGTCTGCTTGCTTTCGTTGAGTTGATTTTCTACGGCAGTACTATCAGCACTTTCAAATGTAATACCCTTATTAAGTACAATTACATCGCTAGTGCCTAGCTTAGCCGTCATCATTCGCCATGCTTTTTTGAGTGCTTCAAGTGCTTTGACCGTCAATCTCCCCTCAGATTTAAGGAAGCCTTTACGCACACCCTTACTGATTACACCATTTTCATACACTAACGCATTGTACATACTAGAAATTTGTGTAGCATTATCATCTAATAACCCTCTACCATGCACCCCATCGTTGCTATTTCTAACCGCACGCATGATATTAAAGTTATCGTAGTAGCTACCATCCACTAGGAATAGTACAGTCCTATCAATTAGTTTGCCATTATCTAGCACGCTTACACGATATTTAGGCAAGTATTGTAATGATGTAGCATTATTCCCATCTTTCCCTATGTAGCAATAACATGCACCTTCCATGATTAGATCATTAATCATAGACTGCTTCGTTTCAAACGAACCCAATATAGAGTTAGTATCTACATTCAATAGCTTTGTGCGTTCATCATCTGTGATTTCTGTAATAGTATTACCATCTCGTCTATATAGCTTAATAGGAATACCAGCAATAATACCACTAATCAAAAATAACGCACTTGCTACCGCTGGCACGCTTAACGCTTGTTGTCTTGTTACTCTAGTCGATGCATCGAAGCTAGGAAGCCCTAAATCTACATCATCAGCCGTATCAATGAATGAATTTTCACTAACTACAGCTTCTTCACGCACCTCTAAACCAAAGATATTTTTAATTAATCCCAATATTTCACCCCCTTTCTACATTTGCACTACCCAATCAAGGGTACTATTAAGCATATAATTTTGATGTAATAAGTACATCGCATTGATGCCAGCTACTACCATATCAACCTTACCTCTTGATTTTTTCTTGTTTACATACCTATTCATGTTAGTATCGTACACGCATCGTGAGTTTTCAAAGTTGATTTCTAGTAATTTGTTACCTTTTTCATAAATAAGATTGCCGTCAGCCACTAATTCTGCAAGCCATTTAGTAGCAGGATGCAATACACTAGAATGTTGTTTGATTTCAACCATCGTATATCCAGCATCTTCTAACTTTTGAGCAGTTGACAAGGCATTGTACCTATCGTAGCCAATACCCATCACAGTAACCCCATATTTGGCTTCTATTTGCATTATGTAGCGTTCGATTGCCCCATAATCTACTGTTCTATTGCCACACGCTAGGCAATAGCCAGCATTAATAAAATCCCTATATGGAATACGTTCTAATTTTGACTTCTCGTCTATTCTATCTTCTGGTACAAAGGCCACCGCATCAATGTATACCTTTTCTGTTTCTTCATCAAATGCCACCATAGATACGGCACAGTTATCAGTAGTCATGGCTAAATCCACACCAAGGAATACTTCTCTACCGCTCCAGTCGATATGATCTACAGCACCTTTCTGTAAATCAGCAACATTTACAAAGCTTTCACTACCAGCACCGCTATAAATGATATTACAATGCTTTGTTATGAAGTTCTCACGCTTGCTTTCAATCTCTATGGCTACTTGCCGTTTAGATTTCAAGTCATCCATGATTTCTTCCATTTCAATGGCTAGTGGATTACTTTGTTCTAGCACTTCATCGTTAGTTGCCCAACCTTTTGTATCATCTGGTTCATATAACAAGGCGAATACCTTATCATCATCTACAGCACCATTTAATACACGCTTTGCATAGTCCACTTCATCTTCAAATGGATTGTTAAGTGTAGGATATTTAGTTGAAATAATGAAGCCTAGCTTATTTAATATCGTCAATTGCCCTGACCTCATCGCTTCAATAGCGTATGTATTAGGCAATGCACCAGTTTCATCTACAAGGAATACACTAGGCAACTTACCATCTAACCGCCCTGTTGAGTAGTTAAGAGGTGTATATCTGTTTTCAGTAATATTGCAATGGATATAATCACGCAGGATTTTGAATTTTTCTTTGCCATTCATCTTGCCTAGCAGTGCTGGACTACTTCTGATTATCTCTTCAATAGCAGTTTTAATTTCACGAGATAGTGAACCATCTGGAGCGACTGAATAGAATTTTGAGAATTTAGGTTCTATGAAGAAAAGCAAAATAAAAAGAACCGCAATTAGGAATGTCTTGCCGTTCTTTCTACAGATTTCTAATATAGCGTTTTCATATCTTCGTTTCTCTTTATTATCACGTTCTACAGTACATAGGATAGCTATAATGAATAACCATTGAAAGCCAGCCATCGCATCATACACAGTAGAGTTAGCCTTTAAACCTTTAGGCATTACCATTAGTTTAAGCAATTCTCCTATGGTATGCACCTTATTATCATCAATCATGTAACGGCTATCTTTACCATTGGCAATAGTAAGAAATTCCTTTACTTGCAGCTTAACATATTTAGGTGCATTGACTTTACCCTCTGCTACATCCATTGCGTACCGATAGGCTGGATGTTTTTTATTCATCAACTACTTCCCCCTTGTAGTACATTAAGCAACGGATCTTGCTCTTCTTCTTTTTGATTAGCTACAAGTACTCCAAGCTTCGCCCTAGATTGTGGAGATAGACACAATTCATCACACAGTTTTAAATATGTCCTCACCAACTTCTCTTGTGTTGCCACAAATTCTCTATCAATTGCAAGTGTGGGCCTTTTGGCCACACGCTTATTTGCCGTATGTAACATATCAATAGCTACGCTAGCTTGAATAATTGTCTGTGTATCTAATCGGCTTAATACTTTGGCTTGCCTTAATGCATCAACAATAAAATGAAATGCTTCTAATTGTGTTTTGGTTAGATAGCTTGGCGGTTCTATTTCCGCATCATCAATGAACGCATTTTCTACAGCTATACGTTTTTCTTTTTCTGCCTTTGTTAAATGCTTCTTTGTAGTCCTTGCTGATACAGCCTTTCTCATGTGTCCACCTCCTTTCCTCCGTGCTATGACTTTATAGAATACTTGCTATATAAATAAATATATATTCACGTGCGCACGCATGTCCCATTAGGGAAAATTGTGTAAATTGTGGTGAGCAGTACGGTCTCGGACATTTTTTATATTTTTCTATTTAATAATAGGGGGGGACTTAATTATTTTCTTCAAGTATCCCCTATCATATTCTCCATGGTCTGCTCTATTATGATGCATCTTACATAACGTTATTAAATTATTATGTGATGTTCTCTTATCCCATGCACTATGTAATGGTTCTATATGATGTACATCTAATCGTTGACCTACACTAATATAATTATCTTCATGCAAACACAATCTACATAAATGTTTATCACGATCTAGTATTTCTTTCCTGCAGTCTTGCCACTCACTACTACTTCTGAACTTCCGTTCTTTTATTCTACTAGCAGATGCATTGTTATGTTCTTGTTTGTAGTTTCTCTTTGGTTTCTGTGGACATTCCCCTTCATGTATTCTTCCACAGTAGCTACATGCTTTTAACATATGCACCTCTTACTTTAATACAGGATTAGTATTACGCTTTAGCTTTCCATTTACTCTTCTACATATACCACAGTTATTCTTATTAGCTTTATTTGTTGTTATGTAGTCCATACACCAGCCTTTATATGTTATTTCTCTTGCGGTACATATACCATATTTATTATTTAAGCATCTATCCCTATCACATTCTACCTTTGTCATATCTCCACCTTTTGTTAGTTTTATGCAAAAAATGAGATATATCGCCGTGGATATACCTCATATCTTGATAGTTTTATTCATTTGTTATGTATTAATCACTCATAACCGAACACACTACTATATGACATTGGAAAGGACTGGATTGTAATTTTCGAAAAGAAAAAGAATATATAGTATGTAGTATGTTCAGTTATCAACGGTTATACACTCAATACCAACAACTAACATGGAATGATGAATTATAATCGTGTTAGGTTTTTAATAACAACGTATGATCTATTTTATTTGGAGGTTAGTTCGTTAGTTGTCAGTATTCAGAATATAACTAATTAGGGCGAGTTCATATCTATAAAGGTTAGTAATGTATAAGCTATATATTGTGAGGATATTCGACTCACCCTTATCAGTTAGCAGTAAATTTACATATAAAATTGTTTGTCATAACACTATACTTCAGATGTGAAATTAGAAATAAAGTATATAGTGTTTACTCCTTATCTTTTATGGCTGGCCTGTTACTTTGCTACGTTGGTACCTTACGTTGCATTTCACCCATATACAACAATAACACGCTTAATGGCGTGTTATCATTGCGTGTTCGTTTCTATAAGGAGTGTGAGTGGAAATCGGTACTTACAACTTCCACACATATATAGTATCACACATTGCACTTCCTATGATATCCTATGTGTTCCTACTTAGTCCGCAATTAACGCACCTAACTGTTCTAGTGCTTCACGTTTATATAATTGTGCTTGCGACTTACTAAAACCTACAAATGATACCACCCCTTTGAATGACATTCCATTAACGTATTCTTGCATTAGTATTACTTTGCCTGTTACACAATCAAGGCTATCTATTAGTTCCCTAGCGTTTTCTCTTAATGCGATAAGATTGTTAGTCTTTTCTACACATCGTGCTTCGCTATCTACCATTTTAGCTATGCTGCTTTCTAACCCCTCTGGTGTACCACCACCGCTCACCCTATCTTTCGAGTAATCAATAGCACCTAACGATATGATATCACTCCTTAGCCTTTGTAGTTCACGTTTGGCTGATTGTATTTCTAGTGTGCTTGATTTAATCACTTTCAGATAGTTGGATGCTATGGCTATTAATCTTTCATCTAACACTTTCCCCAAATAGCATCACTCACCTTTCACCCAATCGTAACCATTCCATACTACTTTCATTGTATCTTCTAATTCAAAGTCATAACCTACACTAACGGCTTTACCGATATAGAATACTGTTTCACCACTACCTACGGCCAAATCTACCAAGAATTTAAACGCTTCATAATATGATTGTGGGTCTATATAGAAATCAGAGTGTTCTACATATCCGCTATAGCATACTTCATCGTTCATATAATCACCGCTTTCCTGTACTACCAAAACCGCCTGTGCGTTTATCTGTAGTTTTATCCTTTGCCGTGATGCGGTAAGGCATAATAACTAATTGTGCAAGCCGTTCATTGGCATTGTATTCAAATGGTACATTACCGATATTTCTAATAGGTATCATGATATGGCCCTCATTATCTTCATTGTCATAGTAGTCCGCATCAATAATGCCTGTGCCATTCGCTAGCATTACATCATGTTTAATTCCTACACTAGATCTAAGATGCAATTGAATGTATTCATCATAATTCAATCTACACTTAATACCAGTTTCAATTAGTTTTGTTTCTCCTACACCTACTACACCACTTTTATATGGCTTTACATCATACCCAGCAGAGTATTCTGTTTTTCGTCTAGGTAACCATGCATCTTCATAGCCTGTTACTGTTTCAAAGTTATTTTCATTCATTTATTCTAACCCCACTTTTATCAATCGTTTCCGTACTGTGGCTCTTGATACACCCATCTTCGCCCCAATCTTACGCAACGATAAACCACTTTGTCTTAATCTAATAATTTCTGCTACATCAACATCCTTATATGCATTTTGTTTTGATAATGCACCAGCTTTTAATTGATACACACCAGCCTTTATCAAAATAGGTTTAATGTCATATGTTGACATACCTGTACGTAGTTTAATTTTAGCCATTGATAGTCCACTTTGATACATACTGACGATTTCTTCATCAGACACATCTTCAACTGTTTCTTTTACACCTTTTAACCCCACCATCCGCAGCATTGTATCTATTTTTTCGTTGCCATAAATACATGCACCTAGTGCCAACCAGTTTAGGCAATTATTAGGCAAGTACACCCCATAGTTTCTCATTTTTCTTCACTCCATTCACTTTCACGATATATCTTGAACCAATCATCAGCACTCATAGTTACCAACCACGGCTGATTGTTTTTCTTCCATGCAACTATTGGCAAGTTGCCACTCTTCTTTGCATCATGCATGGCCTGTTCATAGGCCTTGCGTATATTTAGATTTTCAACGAATTTGACTTCTTGATGTATGTTAGGTAGTCCGATGCAGTCGCTGGCATCACCTGTATTTCCGCAATATTGGACTGTTCGTCTTACTTTATCAAATCCATTTGCACGGCATACATCACGCCACATTCTTTCACCTCTAGCACCTTTTTGTTTGCTATTGATTGGCAATGATCATCACCTCTAATCAATCACAGTACATCTATACTTAGGTCTACCAATTTTCTGCCTAATTCTGCTGAAATTACTTTCAACATAAGATGTAACATCATTCTTTACATATTCACTCTTTAGTGTTTCTTCCCTTTTGCGTTTGTACATTCGGTATAACGGACATTTAACATGACAAGCTACCTCTCTGTATTCGCATCCCTTACATGGTGCGTTCATTTAATATCACCACTCCCCTATTCATTAGAATGGAATATTTTCATCTTGCGGTTGTTCAAAACTATCAAAGTTACTAGATGCAGCATCATCATTTGTTAAGGATGTACCTACAAAGTTTGCTACTACTTCTGTTACATATCGTTTTTGACCTTCGGCAGTTTCATAAGAACGTGTTTGCAAGCGACCTTCTACAAAACATCTGTTACCTTTTCGTAGGTTTCCTACTGCTTCACCTTGCTTACCCCATGCTACGCAATTAATGAAAGCGGTTTGTTCTTTCATTTCCCCATCGCTTGATGTGAATGTATTGCTTGCTGCCACATTGAAAGTTGCTACTGCTTTACCGCTTTGGGTATAACGCACTTCTGGATCACGTGTTAAGTTTCCCATAATTTGTACTGTGTTCATATATCTATCTCCTATTTTCTAATTTAAGCTATGAATTTTAATCTCTGCGGTGCGTTTGGTTATCTTTGCTTATGATTTATCATTGAGATATAAAACTCACCGCACAGACGATTTATTTTAATTTTTACAAGGTGTTATGTTTTTACGCTTTACTTCCACATAGTCTACATACACATCGTAGTCTTTGTGTATATGGCAATCGACTGTTCCCTCGTTCGACATTATCTCCATAAGGTTTTCTACTTTAACCTTTGCTTGTGCTTCGCTGGATGCGTTGACTACAAAGCTAACATCAAATGATAGATTTACAGATACTTCATAATCTTTCATGTTAGCCACCTATCGCACGTTTTAACAAAGCCTTGCCAGCATCTGAGATATCGCTACTTTCAATCATCTTCATTACATCGACTGGCTTTCGCTCTGCTACTACTTCAATTAGATTTCCAGTAGGTAACATCTTGATTGTTCGTTCGCTACTTTCAAGTGCTATGCGTTCCTGTTCTGACTTCTGTTTAGCTTCCAGCAATAAGCCGTTATGCTTAATAGCATCCGCCATCTTGATTTTGTGTTGTTCTCTAGCAGCCATCTGTTCATACTGTTTTATAAACTGGGCTCTACAACTACTTTCGTTATAATCATCACCTCGTCTAGGGTCGAAAGATGACCATATAGATTTAGCACAGGTTAGTGTTAATCCTCTTAATCGTTCAAGTCCTCTATCATACCCATAACTTTGTGCTGCCTTTATAACTGTTTCCCATGCACCTTGTGCAGTATCTAGTTCTTGAACAGAGTTTACATAGTCGCTAATCTCTTTAGCTTTCTTTCTGATAGTGGCTACTGTAGGTAAGTACTCGTAGTTTTTAATTAGATCCTCAACCGCAGCACTTAATGTAACAGGGTTAATATCGCTTAGCATTGACACATACAATTCAAGTTTTTTGTTATCAATATCTTTTTTGTACATCACAGTCAATGGTGCTATAGCTTTTAGAATATCCACCTTGCTCATGGTTCATCATCTCCTCTCTTTCGTACTGGTCGATTAATGCATTTACATTATCAATTCGCATTTCTGTTTCTGATTTAGTAAGTGTTTGATTTAAGTAGCTTTCGAATTTTGTACCAAACAATGTTTCTGGTCTAAGGTATTTCTCCATGTTAGTACCCATCCATTCAGTACACATCTTGTTAATAACAAGCTTAAAATCATCAACAGTAAAATGTTCATTCATTCGTGCTTTAATCAATGTTCTAGTTTTCTGTGTAGTGGTTTTATAGTTTTTGTTAGTTTTTAGATTAAGATAGTCGATGATTTCAGATACTGGGTTAGGTGTATGGTCGAGTTCTACTCGACAATGTATTTTATCTAACTCTATCTCTTTCTCTTTATCTAACTCTATCTCTAACTCTCCGTTACACAAGTGTTTCATTTGTGTTACATTAGTGTTACATTGTAACGCTTTTTGCTTTTCTCGATGCTTGCGAACCCTACTAGCTACTGCAGTTTCAGAACCTATGCTATCTTTTGCATCTGGTAGGTAGTATTCTTCATCAGAACGTATCTCCAACAGACCTGTTTTTAATAGGTATTGTATGGTGATTTTTACATTTTCTTCATCTTCATCTAGGTCTAACGCTAATTCAGATGCAAAATCATCTTCTAAGCCATCAAAGAATAGTTTGCCATCATCTATGATTGACCGAAGAAGCATTTCAAGGTATATGATCGTGTATGTATCACCACCAGCAATCTTACGCAATCGTTTAATTTCTTTCCTTTTGAAGAAGTCTTTATGTAGCTTCAACCAAAAATATCTTTTAGGCTCTGCCATAATCTATTCCTTATCCCTTGTAGGTGTTTGCTTTTCTTCTATAACACTCTCTAGCATTTTAGATAACGTAAACAGTAATCTAAGTTCACTTTCAGCGTTGTTGTATTCCCTTTCGGCTTCCCAGCATTTGTAGTAAGCAATTTGACTATCGCACCATGCTTTAATTATTTTGAATTCGTTCATATTCGTCAGTCCTTTCCTTTACCACCTCTAATAGGTGTTTTCTAATTTCTTTAGCAAATACCCCATGTGCTTGATTGTGGCATTGTAGGCATAAGCAAGCCAGGTTTCTTAATTCACTTAAACCACCTTGTGAACGGAACACGATGTGATGGCATTGTGCAGCAGGATAGCCACATATAACGCAACACCCATTATCTCGTTCATAGGCTAACTTCCTAGTTACTGCGTATAGTTTGTTATCTTCACGCTTTCGTTTGTTCATTACCCCACCCCTCTACAAGTGATCTAATGTATTCAGATGGTTCTAATTGAATACCTAGCTGGTTACATTCATCAACTAAGCAATCAATTAGCCTTTGCATTTCAGTTACTGTGTATACAGATGAGCCATGATAACACATGATATTGTGATACCCATCTAGCGTTTTACACTCACCTATATCTTCTGCAAGCCAGCCAAGTCCATGACCTTGCCATATTTGGATATACCTATCTACCGCATCGGCTCTAACAGGTATATAGGTAAAATGGCCACAGTCCTTTATAGCCTTTCTATACACATCTTCCTTTGATGTATACCCATTTTTACTTAACTCATTAGCTATGCGTTGGCACAATACCCACGCATAACTATTAGAGTTTAAACTACGGCTTTTAGACTTCTTTTTAACCTCTATCGTGTATTCTTTATCTACATCAATATTGGTTAATTCGTTGTCATGTGGTGCTGGTATTACTACCATTACACCTAATGGACTGCGTAAGAGTTCAATGCCTTTTGTAGTCCATTTCATTTTTTATACCGAGCATTATTAATGAAGTCGAACGCTTTTTGGTAATGATCACGTGTCATTTCTTCTGTATTCTTCACCTTTAATTCGTTCTTTAGATAGTCTTTCAAGGCTTCCTCTGTAACTCCACCTTGTACCGCTCTGGCTTTTAATGTTTTCCAGTTGTAGGCTGTATTTTGTGGTAAAGGTTTGTCCTCTACACTATCTGCATCCTTTGTATCATCGATAGCCAACAAGCCATTTAAGGCATATTTACGAGCATAAGATGATGTAGCACCAGTTACTTGCGATGCATCCATACCTTTCTTATCAAGGCTTTCACGAGCATATGCGGTAGACGATATATCTTCGCTTCCATCTGTAATCATTGCAGTGGCTCTTACATAATATCTATCGCCTATTAGTTCAATATGGTCTTGAATTGTTAGCACTAAACCATGTTTAGCAAGTAATGGTTTAACACCTTCAAGGATATCTTCACATGAACGGTAGTTATATTTACCGAATGAGTTATATTGTCCTTTAGGTGCTTTTAGTTCTGACTGAACCGCCACTACCTTTTGTTGAAATGTCATACCTGCCATCTACTCACCTACTTAATATAGAAATTCATGTTTGTCTGAATGTGTACACCATTGATTTCTTCGCCAGCTTTAAGTGCCTTTTTGATTGCCGTCTTATCAGCTTTAACTTCCGTTTTCGTGTAATCGCTAGGAATAGCAGTTAGATCATCAACTTCCACACTTTCAGATTTACGATAACCACACTTAAATGTACCTACTTCCAACTTATCGATGCCCTTTGTTTTTAATGCATATTCAATGTTAGTTTTAAGCCATTCGGTATTACGTTCCTTTTGTTTCTTTAAGGCGGTTAGGCGGTTAATTTCCGCCTTTATACCTTCAATATCGCTTTCAACATTCTTAATGTATTTAGCGGTATTTTCTACCTTTTCTTCAATCGATACATCAATCATTTCTAATGTATCGTTGATAGCTTGTAATTCTTCGTCAGTTTCTGCAGTCTCAAGTAATGCAGCCACTTCTTGATAGTTTTTGTTTAATTCGTAGATACTAGCCATTATTTCACCGCCTTTTGTGCTTCAACTTCTGCCATGAGTTTTTGCACCATAGCTTCTAATTTAGAGATACGGCTATCTTTATCTTTAGCTTCTGCTAGGTAGTCGCTACCTTTACCAGTTTTGAAAGCTACATTTAAAGTAAGTTGTGTTTCACCACCAAGGCTAACACCAGCACCAATCATAGTTCGTTCATTTGGTCTGTAGAACGCACCCAATGCTACTGCATTTGCGTTGCGGTAGTGTCCGTAGGATACCGCATAAGATGCTTTGTCATTGCGGTTAAAGTCTAATGGATGTAAACCAGCTAATGCAGCACTAGATGCACCTAATTTATTGACACGTTGACCTAAGTTATTTACTTTGTTATTAAATTCATTAGCCATGTTAGAGGAACGATGTTCCAAATCAGTAATACGACCTTCGTGGTTATCCGCTACCTTTTCAAGTACACGAATATCTGCACTATTTGTAGCTACCTTTTGGCCTAATGTATTAATTGCATTTGTATTACCATTGATGCGGTTAGCATTGTTAGTAATTGCAGTAGTGTTACCAGCAATATTTTTAGTGTTATTAGCAATAGCTTGTTCATGATCATTAACCACATCACCTAGCATATTTAGACCTACGGCAATATCTTTGATGTTTTGTTTATTGGTTGCGATTGCTTGTGCGTTTTTATCAATGTTTGTAGCATTTTTTTGAATTGCAGTTTTATTATTAGCAATGTTAGTAGCGTTTGTTTCTACTTCGTCAACTACTGCGAATAATTGACTTCCATTGATAGCATCTAAGCTATCTGCTTCTACACGGCCAGCACTCACATTTTGCAATTGTCTGTTGTAATATTTAACACCACCTGCACCAGCACGTTCACGAGAACCAAAGGATACAACGCTAGTAGGTTGTTCGCCAGCGAATACGTGGCGAGTGCCATTGATTGTGATACCATCTACACCTACTGCATCATCGGTAACGCTATTTGTACCGATTGCAACGGAGTTTGATTTATCAGCAATGATGTTATTACCTACTGCCACCGCATCAACTGCAGTTGCTTGTGTGTGTGTACCAATTGCCATAGCACCTTGCCCACTTGTTTCAGAGTTAGCACCAATGATAGTTTGTTCCATATCACCAGCCATTTTGTTATTGTAGCCAATCACAGTTGATTGATTACCTTTGATATCGTTGTTATTAGCACCTACAACAACTGTATTTTCACCAGCTACATTGTTAGTGCGACCGATTGCAACGCTAGATACACCGCTAACATAAGCACCATTACCGATTGCAACTGTGTCATATGCGGAAGTTCTAGCTTGTGAACCAATTGCATATGTGTATTCAGTCAATGCTTCTGCATGACTACCATATGCAAAAGAGTTGCGACCTGTAGCTTTACTGTTATTACCACCTACAAAAGAGTTAGTACCGCTTGCTACGTTGTTTTCACCAAATGCAATTGCGTTATTGGCATCAATTTTATTTTGATAACCAAATACTGCACTACTATGAGATGCTGGTGTGATTGTGTTATCTGTACCACCTAATGTGTTATTATTTGCACTTACTACGTTTACTGCTAATGCGGAAATACCTAATACTAAAGTTGCTTTTTTCATGTTGTTCATTGTTTTAATCTCCTATATTTTGTACAATACAGGTAGAGTGTTATTAGATCATCACTCTACCGAGCCTACTGAAAACTCCTTCTAAATGCTTTTCATAGTGGGCTCTTTTTATTTTTCGAATTCCTTAATATCATCTAGCCAATACCCAGCTAAAATCCAAAGTGTAACACCTAGCATGGTTTGACAAAACCATGTCCAAAAATCAATGGTATCTATCTCAAGACTACCCATAGCACCAACTGCCAAGATTACACCGATAATTCTTAACGCATAACATACTTTAATCACTGTTGAACACTCCTTATAGTGCTAACTTCATTAAGCTAATGATGATAAATAAGCTAATACCAGCACTTACACCCAATGCCAAAATCCAAAGGCAAAACATTCCGATTTCTTTCAAGAGTCTACTCATAGATATTTGCTCCTTTAAACTCACTATCCACCTTTGCCTTAGACCAGCCCAGATTATTTAGTAGGAAGTTTTTAAAACCCTCTTTATCGATATCAAATGTTCTACCTTTTTTACCTTCTGTTTGCCAGCATTGAGCGAATGAGAATTTGTCTCTTGCTATGCACTCACGAATGGATGTAGTTGTACGGCCTAGTACTTTTGCCATTTGGCTACATGAAATTGTTTTTGTCATTAAACCACTCCCTTACATACCGCTTGAATACCTTTATCTGTTAAGATTTCATGGATACGCAAGCGACCTTTTTGAGTCCATTTTGTTTGAATTTTGCTATCAAGTCTGCCATCAGTTCGTGTAAATGTGAATGTTTCAGATTTTGTATAACCTTTACCCATTTCATCTTTGTATAAAATCCATTGGCCGTTTACACTACGTTGTAATTTAGCTTCATGCAAAATTTTATTTAACGCTCTAGCAGATAGATCATAATCAGCAGCAACTTGTGTAGTGGTTAATGTACTTGTACTACTTAGAATTTCATCAACATAATCTCTTACAGGTTGAAACTCTGCAATTTGTTGCTCTTGTTGAGCAATAACCATCTTCTGTTCGTTGATTACGTTATTAGCAATTTTCAAAGCACGGCTCATTACCTTTTCAGGACTATTCCATTCTTTCTCAACCGCTATAAAGTATTCCCTTGCTTCTCTGCCTTTTTCGTTTCTAGCCAGCATACATAACTGTTTAGCCATCTCGATTGTTAGGTCATGTTCAAACTGTGTTTGTGGCATAACTCGTCCATCTTCACGGAGGACTTTTTTGGACACCGTGAAATAGTCGACATTTTCAACAAAACCATACTCACACATTCTGTTAAACCATTTAGAATATGAAGTGTTGATTTCTAAGAACATATGTAAATCTCTACCATTTACATATTGCTCATCATTCTTACTTACATTTACAGGAATTAAGTTCATCTAATCACCCCTTTTCAATTCGATATTTCGTATTTATTCGGTAAAAAAAAGTTCATCAATAGTTAATTCTGTTTCTAACTCCTTCTTGATAGCTTTACACTCGCCTAAGGTTAAAGGATATTTTCCGTTTAACTTATCAACAACTGTTGCGTATCGACTGCCAAGTTTTTCAGATAATATCTTCTTGTTCCACCCCCTACGAGCAAGTTCTGCATTTAAGTTAGGATACATTCACTCACCACCTTTCTATATTTCGTATCGGTAATTCGTTATTTCGTATCACCTTATGTACACATTGTAATTCGAAATATCGAATTTGTCTAATAAAATCTTGTTTAAATACGTTTAAGTTTGATTTAAATTTGTAATATCGTATTTAGATATTGAAATATCGTATTATATATAGTATTATTAGTGTAGTTATATATAGGAGTGTGCATTATGACGAGAGAAGAATACCTAAAACAATTAATTATCGAAGACTCTGGAACATTAAAAGACTTCGCAAAAAAGATTAATATGCCTTACACGACTTTATATTCTATTTCAAGAAATGTAGGTGGTGCATCTATTGATAACATACTCAAAATATGTAAAGTGCTAGGTATATCTGCTGATGATCTAGCGGAAATGGAAGGTGTTGAAGATATACAAAAAGGTTATTATACAAATAATGAAACGGCAGAGTTTGCAGAGTATCTACGCACTAGACCTAATGCAAGGCTTTTATTTTCGGCTGCAAAGGATATAAGCAAGGAAGATATGGAAAAGGCGGTTGAGTATATCGAGTTCCTAAAATCTAAAAACAAATAATACAAAGGGGAGTGTTGTTGTTGGTTGTTAATATTATTTATTGTGATTTACCACACGTTAATGCAGTTAGTGAGCCGTCAGAGGATATAGACACACATAATATATATGTGAATAAGAATTTACCTCATGACAAAATGAAGCGTGAGATTAAACATGAGTTATCTCACATAATCAACGATGATTTTTATATAGATCATCATGTAAACCTAGTAGAAGAAATGGTTAGGCGGTCTACTACTACCATTGAAGAAACAATAGATTTTTATCATCATGTGTTGTAAACAAAAATAACCCCCTATCCAATTAAGGATAAGGGGTCTTTTAACGAGGTATTATATTATGGCAATGAAACGAGCCAACGGCTCTGGTACTGTATATAAAATGAAACATAAGCCACTACGCAAGCCTTATCGTGCAGTAGTTACTTATGGATACGATGCTAATGGTAAGGCTATTCGTAAGTCTGTAGGCACATTCGCAACTCAAAAAGAAGCCTATACCGCCCTAGCTTTATATTCCACTAACCCACCACCAGAAGAACAACGTAAAATCACATTCGGACAATGCTTTGAATGGCGAATTGATGAAGCAGAACGGCAAGGACTATCTAAAGGCCGTATGAAGATTATACACACCATACAGAAGATGGTTGAACATCTCAACAATATAGAAATGAAGAGTATGCGTGCTGCACACTTTCAACCTATATTCGATAAATCAACTCACACTAAATCATATCAGAAGCTAATCAAGGCTATTATAGTATCAGTAGGTACTCTTGCAGTTAAGCAAGAAATTATCCCACGCAACTATTTTTCAGATATCATCATAAACAAAAATGCTACACCAATTAAAAAGGCTAATATTTTTACGAATTTTGACCTCTACGCTATGTGGCAACACTCTGACGATATAATTATCAAGCTAACATTAATCTACGCTTATACAGGCCTTAGATTGAATGAATTGCAAACAATGAAGTTAGATGATATCCACCTAAAGGAACGATACATGATAGGCGGTTCTAAGACAGAAGCTGGCAAGGATAGATGTATTCCTATTGCAGAGTGTATATATCCTTTCATTAAAGAATTGTATCAGCAAGCAAAATTTAAGCGTGTAACGTGTCTTTTAGATAAGGTAATACATAAAGACACCTACCGCAGAGAAATGCAGCGTATGTGTCAAAATCTCAATTTAGGAGAACATAAACCACATGATACTAGACATACATTTATATCTATGGCAAGCAATGTAGGTATAGATGAGGTTATCATCAAACGCATTGTAGGACATTCTAGCAAGAATAACATCACGCAAGAAGTGTATACTCATAAGACGATACAACAATACATTGATGCGGTGAATAAACTACCCTTTGGAGATGCATTAAAAGGTGAGCAACAGTTGAGCAACGCTAACGAAATGTAACAAAATTTACCATACAGGCAAAATAAAAAACCCAGTAAGTACGCATACCTACTGGGTTCTTATTTTTGTGTTCTTATTCAGCGGAGATAATCAGATATAACTAACTATCCGCATAAACACTACACTTATTCAATTAGAGGTTGAGCAACAGTTGAGCAACCATACTCAACTATACAACGATTTACAAGCCCATACATCCACCTTTGCATGGTAAGGAGATAGGATAGATCACTTCCTTAATTCTTAGATGCAAGATAAATAACAGTACCACCTAATAGGATGTTCAACAACTTACTTTTGCGTTGCTCCATCTTGGCTTTGTGTATTTCTTTCTTTTGCTCGTTCAAGTATATTTCGGCTTTCGCCAATGATAACTTTTGCTCGTTCAGCATCTGTTCTTGCTTCTGTAGTAAGTTCCGTGCTTCTGTTAATTGCATCCTCTGTTCGCTGATTAAGTTCAACGCTTCGATTAATTCGCTCTTCTGTTCGTTCGTTGATAGCTTGGCTACTCTCAACTGCATTTCTAACTCGTTGATTGTAGTCAATTGCTTGTTGATTGTACTCTCTAGCGTGTCGAAGTTCGTTTTCAGCGTTGCGTATTCCTGTGGTGTCAATGTTACTGCTTCTGTTGGTGTAGAACCATACACAGAGGAAGCACACAATGATAAGAATAACAGGAACACACCAAGGATACTTTTCAGTAAATTGTTTAACTTTAACATACATATATACCCCCTATATATTACTTCCCCATTGTTGAGCATAATATTTTGCTTTCATACGAATTACATCACCACCGCTACCAGCTTCATCACCTTCACGCACTACCCATAAATCCCATCGTTCGCAAGTAGAATTAGGGCCGTATGGTTCATGTGCATACCAACCATCCATGTTGTCGGCTGCTTCTGCGTGAGTTAGTACATTACTAATGCTAGCTGGCAATCCCAAATCAACACATAATACTGCCACCACTTGTGCTAGTGTTTCAATCTGTGCATCTGTTGGCGGATAATCACCTAAGTTATTTACCCATTGTGCGTTATATGCACAGTCCAAAGAGATACCAACTGCACCACTATTACGCATCCATGTATGGTTCTTATGGTCTGTTAGTTCGCCGTCAATGTAAATATTACCGCTACCATCAATATTGATGTGGTAATCGTCAAATTGTTGGTTATACCTACCAGCCGTCCAATGCAGATATATCTTATTAATTTCACCTACTGCACGGCTACAGTAGTTATTCAAATCACTTAAGCTAATGTTTGTCATCCACATTCCACCTTTCAATCATAGGTATCTTAGTCGGCTCTTCCAATTTATCTGGAACACCATTTCCGTCCTTATCAATCCACAATGCAAGAAACCCTACTAATGCAGTTAACACAGACGGAATAAAGATATGATCTATGATATTAATACCAACACTAATTATCTTATTGGCATCATCAGATACATAACCACTAATAAAAGCCATGATATATTGAGTAACCACTAACAAAATAGGTACTAGCATTACTAACACTAGTACCCTTGTTGCTAATACACCTGTAGGGTGGAAGTTAGCCACCCTTACAGATTGATATGATTTTTTAATTGTATTGATGATATTTGGTGGTATGTTCATGAAGTTCTTCCTTTATATCCTCAACACGTACTTCTAAGGCTTCAACTTTTGCTGACAACAACACTTGCTTGCTTTCAGCTTTAATTCGTTCTGCACGTGATAATTTAATTTCATCTTTCAAGTCTTTTAGCGTATCAGTAAGCACTCCCCATTTCTCTTGGAAAATAAGATTATCTTGCATACGTTGTGAGTCCAACTGTTGTAGCAATGGAATAATCAACAATCTATATCCTGCACCTGCAACAACACCCACTATTGTGAGTGTTGTTAAGATGTCATTCAGCTCAAATTGCCAAGTCCACATCTGTTACCCCTTTCTCCAGTACCCTATAATATCAATAATATAACGTGTGTTCGCTGGTACACCCCAGCCCTTAATTATTCTGCTGTTTCGTTCAACATAAATACTATTGTTATTTACATCAACGCTTCTTTCGATTAGCCTTACTGCGACTGGTGCATTCGGTGGAAGTGATGCGACCATATTGCCATTACCAGAAGGGGTTTTCAATTTAAAATCAAAATGCAAGTATCCCCAGCCTGTTAATGGGTCAAATGCTAAATATCCTCTATCAGCGCCAGGATTACTAGCTATAGCGTTTCCCCAAACAACCTCATATATTTCAATAGGTTGCGAAGTTACTTGTCCACCACCGCTTCCAGGGTCTCCTTTAGGCCCTCTTAATGCCAGTAGTTGTTCCGCCGTAAAATCAGAATATCTAAAGGGTTCGCCTTTATCACCCTTTGGCCCTTTAAGTGCATTAAGTTGGTCTTGCGTGAAGTCGGAATATTTAAACGGCTCACCTTTAGGTCCTGGTGGCCCTTGTGTACTTGATGCATACTGATTAATTTCAGTTTTCTTTACATAGTCATTTAATTCAGATTTTTGAGCGAAGGACTGCCCCTCTAATTTATTAACATAACGACTAGAAGCATCGTCAGGTGTTAATGCATATTGAGCAATCTCGTTTTTCTTAATAAAAGTACCTAAATCGTTCTTATATGCAAATGTTTGAGTCGCCCAGCCTTTTTGAGCGTAATTATTAGTCGCATCTGTTTTAGACAAATAATTATTTAACTCTTCTTTAAGTGCATATTTGGGGTCGCCTAGCATAGTAAGGTAATTTCTTATATCTACTTTTTTTAGATACAGATTGTCAGCTTCTTGTTTAGTTGCATATGCTGATAAATCTACATTAGCACCAGTGCCAGGTGGTCCTGGTGGTCCTTGTTCACCTCTAGGGCCTTTTAAATTCTCTAATTGCTCCTGTGTGAACATATCATAAGTAAATGGTTTCCCATCTTTACCAGGTGGGCCTTGAATACCCTGTAACCCTTGTTCGCCGTTTAGTCCGTCAATACCATTCTTACCAGGTTCGCCCTTTGGCCCTGGAGGGCCAGGAGGCCCTTGCTCTCCTGGTTCACCCTTCGGCCCTTGCAATTTAATAATTTGGGTATTATCTTTGACAATGATTTTATCATCATCATTAGACTTTATATGAATATTTTCATCACTCATATTATTTCCCCCTATTGCTGATGCCTTCAGCTATTGTTATTTCACCTTTTATCAGACATTTAATAGGCTTTTCGCCACTCCACAGGAATAAATCCCAATAGTACTTGCCATAGTTCAATGTGTTGGTATCCAATGATAAGATGATTTTACTTAACTCATCACCTTCTAATCCATCTTGTGATACTGCCACATCAAACTTTGCCTTGTACTCATCATCCGTTGGATATTTTCTGACACATGCAAATAGGCTTTCACTATCTACTGTATTTGTATATCCCACATTTAGAGTGATTGTTTCTCCTTTAATGACATTAAAGTTGTGTTGGACTGGTAACATCCGCATCATCCTCTTCCAAATCCATTAGATCATTATGAATACAACCCTCTGTAGGGCAAGTGCCATTTTCATTTAAAGTGGCCCAACAATATTCACAAAAACGCATTACAGGTACATTGCTTTTAATCTCTTCCATTATTTCACCGCCTTAATTTTAGTAACCATTTCAGCTTGCAAAGTTTTATATTGTGCTTGCAAATCACTAATATCTGCATTAGCCA
>FLRZ01316648.1_pt1 | contig 25010 bp, 20 predicted proteins | sample 1550531 | NCBI WGS metagenome assembly FLRZ01 (sample SAMEA4031772, study PRJEB14383) | metagenome | biome: human; feature: oral; material: saliva | place: Philippines | collected 2014 | reverse complement strand
ATAGCCCAAAGAGGAAAATGCTCTATGGGTTGGTTCTTCGGTTTCAAATTGCATTTGATTTGCAATGAGAAAGGAGAGCTTCTCAATTTTATGATAACACCGGGAGATGTTGATGACCGTAAGCCTTTGGAATACAAAGCTTTTGTAGATTTCATATATGGCAAGCTGGTCGGCGACAAGGGGGACATCAGCAAAAATCTCTTCCAAAGGTTGTGTGTGGATGGAATACAACTTATTACCAAGCTGAAAAGCAACATGAAAGGAGCTTTGATGAGTGTTTCTGACAGACTCTTACTCAGAAAAAGAGGCATTATAGAAACGGTGAATGATGAACTTAAGAATATTGCGCAGGTGGAGCACTCCAGACATAGATGCTTTGACAATTTCATTGTCAATTTATTGGGTGCTATTGCTGCCTATTGTCTGTTCCCAAAGAAGCCGTGTATCAATGTACAAAGGACTATCGACACACAGCTTGCTCTGTTCTAAATTCGTCGAACTCACGTTATATTATAATTACTTTTTTTCATACTTTTTACTTCCTTTACACTATACCTATCGTAAAATAGTACTCTCTGAATTTTTTATATTATACTTTGGAGAACGGCGTGTTGCCTTTCCATACTCCAGTGTATAAAGAACTTTAATAGAAGCGTAAGCATTATTAATATCTCGCCTAATAGCCTGAGAGGCATCATAACTGTCAGAAAAGAGTGCTTGGGTTATTCTGTTCTTCTGCAAAAAAAGATTATTTGTCGTTAGGACTACGGAAAGATTATTATGACTCCATTCTGTAGTCAATCCATACTGCCATGGAGTCTTAACATGCCTTTGGTAATTGTCAAGAGATTTGATTGGTGATTGACAGAATGCCGAAAATAAAAAATCACCTAAATAGTAATTAGCTTGCATACCTACCTGCCAACCAGCTTGTCGTTCATGGATTTCCCGGTTAACTGCATAATAAGAATAAGCCCCGTCTAATTTTACATTAAAGCTACTGCTAGGTTTCCATGTAAGAGAAAGTGAGGTAGAACTCTGGTGGCTACGTGCGTTACTGCTAAATGAATTTACAATATGTTGCCCCTCTACACTATAAGTATTTACAATAGCATTACTCATATACATATAGTAAGTAGAAAAGAGTGCAGACCATTGATTGTAATTTACAGAATAGGTGAGCCCTGGTCCTAACAGTGTTGAATTATCCATATCTGGATTTCCACGACGAATCATAATAGGGTCTATCTGCTGTTCAGCACGATTTGTTGAACTTAAAGACGGAAAAGTATTACCAAGCGAGAAGAATACTTTAAGACGTTGTATCCTATCTGGCATCCACGATGCCGATATTTGTAATCGAGGTGCAAGTTGTTTGGTCGCTTTGTTACCATGTAACTTATACATAAGATAAGAAACTCCAGGATTAACATCTATCATTGCCTTCTTCCAACGCTTGTTATAGTCTGCAAAGAATATTGTTTCAGACGAACGTAGATGTTGAAACAAAGGTGAAGAACCAGCATAGTTATCCTGAGAACTACGTAAATATTCATGAAAGCTAAATGTCAGACTGCTGGTCTTTGGTAATAAGAAATTATAATTAATATTCAGCTTTGAATAGAAATAATCCTCGGTAACATCATTCCTAAATATACTTTGCTCAGTTAATGTTCGATTATAATTATTACGGGCATAATAACCATCTACAACTGCATCAATACTCTGATTCTTGCTTATAGAACGATTATAATATATATAAACGGTTGGTTTCAACGATTTTTCGTGACTAAGTAGCGAACTGTTAATCATATTGACACCACTAACCGACCCATATTGAACACTACCTACATGCGTATCATCCCTATCATCTTTTGCTTCTATACCCACACGTATCATCCAGGTTTGCTTATTTGTCATCCGACTTAAACTAGCAATAAAATACTTCACTGTCTGCTTTTCATCTTGATGGGGATAAGTAGTTTGCTTTGTAATTTCATCAGATAAACGATAGTGCTCTAAAGAATAAAAATCTGATTTAGGGTTTTCGATCTTATAACCTGCCCAGATATTGGCATTATAATTATTGAAACTATATTTCGAGATTATATTATAATCCCCTCGTAAGAATCCTATAGTCTGCTGAGCTTCTAACTGTGTATAGCCTCCAGCTGTGTAATTCTTTACCACATAGTTTAAAACGGCTCTATCCTTAGCATACTTTCCAGTAGGAATATCATAATATTCCACTCGTATAACATCCTTTGGACGCAGACCTTGAACCTCTCTGAATGAAGCTTCCCTTCCATTGATATATAACGTTGCGGGACCTGCCGGAGTCAGGATCTTACCATCTTCGATGTTTACATCTACACCTGTAATCATCATATTTCTTACTAATTCAAGTCCTGTATGCGAATGTCTGCGTTGCTTATTTGTAGGGATACAGTTATAATGATCAGTTTCCTGCTGAATCAATTTCCCAATTACCATCACTTCCTTCAAAGACTTTGAAGAATAGATAGTATCATTCTGTGCTATCGCAGATGTTGGGAATAAAATGTTTCCCAATATTATGGCGGTATATAATTTCATTTATTCCTTTTATTTCAATATTTCGAGTCACATCATAAGCCGAACCTATAATGTGACCCTTTTTAGCTCATGCTATGCCAAATTTTTGTAACAATGACACACTCCCATTTCTGATGGGTAACAAACAGCATTACAAATAGGCATTTGTGACATATCTTCATTACTAATGTTATTAACTCCACCTAGGATCTTTGACTGCAATTCTACTGTCAGATCTCGAGCGATTGCAAACTTGGCATCGTTTTCCATAGGACGTATTGCCTTTAACTCTGAGAAAAATAATTTAACCATACTATAAAAATTAAATAATTAGAAAATTTGCTGCTTTAATTTGAAATAAGTTTCTACAAATTCCTCTATATGACCTTTTGCAAAATGGCAGCAATTATTATTTGTTCCATAAAATTTATTCATAACCCTCGAATGAGGGCATCCACCTCCACAAAAAGGCAACAAGATGCATTTTTGGCACTCTACGTCACAAAATGGATCTGCACCTACCATGTACTCTGCCAGTAGATCTAATGAAATCTGATCTATTTTTTTGATATTTCCCAGACGCATTTTTTCATTACCTAAATCCGTCCAACACTTATACAACCAACCATCTGGCCCAATCAAAAGTCCATTCTTTTGCCTGGCTATACATTCAAAATTATATCTTAAAGGTAATAAAGACTCTGTAGGTAATCCTAGCTTTTGATATGCACTAATTATATAAGATGCCTGCTCCTCGCTAGAGTAACATCCAGTACAACTTTTTCCACACCCATATGAATCTTTTATAAAACCTATATAAGTGTTAAAGTTGAGATTCCTATACCTTTGGCGAATCATTTCATACACTTTGTTGAATTGCTCTGGGTTGTTTTTGTCAACATTGACTCTAATTGTCTTTGAAATATCATCATAATGCGACAAAACGTCTAGCCCATTTAGAATTTTACTAAAAGTATCCTCTCCTCTGCCTCCTTTTCGTCTTATGTTATGAGCCTCTCCTAATCCATCAATAGTCACATGAACTGTTTTTATCTTTAAGGACTCTAAGGCTTTAGCCTTCTCTTCGTCCATATTAACTCCATTTGTGATAATTTCGGCCTCATATCGTTTTACATTTGATAAAGCAAGCATCTTCCTTGTCAAGCTAATTATCCTAGGGAAAGCTAATAAAGGTTCCCCTCCAAACCAAGAAACATGAAGATGTTCTATTATTTTATGTCCTTTAATGAATGCTATTATTGCATCCTCTACACTATCATCCATATATATTTTGGGATGACTGTTTTCGAAACAATATGTACAATGTAAATTACATGCCATTGTTGGAGCAATTGTTAGTGACATCGAATTACTATCCATTCGATTATATTGCTTCAACAATCTGAATTTAGCAAGTTCAATGTCATCATCTTCAACTAAAATTCCTTTTTGAACTAATTCTTCGTAAGATACAGGGTCGAGTTCTGAATCTTTCAAATCCCCTGCTTTGATATCCATTAGAGTCTTGGCATTGTCACTATCAAGTTTCAAAACAGAATTAGACATCGTATTAAACAAAAGATAGTTATCTTCTGTCTGCACTTTAAATAGAATATTATATTTACTCCACTTCATAGTATATTTTTACAAGCTAATAATTTTATATTTAGTTGATAGTTATATCAACTGCAAATATACAAACATTATTGTTTAATACAAAATTTTTATGCTTTTTTCTTTTCAAAATTTCTGTTTTGTTAGTACTTTCACCCGTTGGCGGAATTAAAATGTAGCTATAATGATATGCAAAAAGTTGCACATGTCGTTGATTTTTAGTAACTTAGTGAAGTCAAAACCATTAAGTACAAATCCTCGTATGTGCAACTTATACACAAAATTCGTCAAAATCCTTGAGATATGCAAGCAATTCTCTCACAACCTTGTCAATGAGCAGGGAAATATACCCCGTCGTGGTCCCATGCCAAAATTTTCAGATTTGGAGGTCGTTGCCTTGTCCTTGACAGCGGAATCAGAGAGCATTGATAGTGAAAAATGGCTTTTTGATTATAAGCTTCAGGAGTACAAAGACAAAATACCTAACCTCATATCTCGCAGGCAATTCAACGACCGTAGAAAGCATACCGCAGGATTATGCGAAGACATACGAAAGAGAATCGCTGCCCAAATGGACAGTGGGGAAACTCAATTCTTCGTAGATTCCAAGCCGATAGCCGTATGCAGGGTTGCCAGAGGGAAGCGTTGCAAGATGGGGCGAATGGGAGATTTCTCACAAGCACCGGATTTCGGCTTCTGTGCATCTCAAAATATGTATTACTTTGGCTATAAACTCAATGCACTCTGTGGGTTAAGTGGGGTGATACACTCCTATGACTTGTCAAAGGCCAGCGTGCATGACCTCAATTATATGAAAGATGTCAAGCTGGTCTATCATGACTGTAACATCTATGGCGACAAGGGATATATCGGGGCTGATGTTCAACTCGATCTTTTCCAAACGGCTCACATTAGATAGGAATGTCCATATAGGCTGAACCAAAAGAATTGGAAACCAAAATTAATCCCTTTTGCCAAAGCCAGGAAAAGGATTGAAACTCTCTTCTCACAACTCACAGATCAATTTTTGGTTATCAGGAATTATGCGAAAATAACAAATGGTCTGTTTGCCCGAATAATCGGGAAAATTAGTGCGCTGACCATATTACAATATGTCAACTTTATTAATAACAAACCCATCGGAAGAATTAAATACGCACTAAATTAATTCCGCCAACGGGTTACTTTCAGTATATTTGCAGTGAAATTAACTATATATACATTGTTTATATGAATAAAACTATTATTACTTTAAAAGACTTTGAACTATCTCCTAAAGAGAATATCATTGAAAGAAGCCAAAATTTCCAAGCGTATATTGACCAGATGAAGACCTTCGGCTGTAAGGGATATTGGGTTATGTCAAAAACGGGTGTCGGAGCTAAGATGGAGATTGAAGGTTATGACAGTGTCGTTTCTGCATATATCTCTAATGATTATCTTGGAATGTCACAAAGGGAGGAAACTAAAAAGGCCGGTATTGAAGCAGTCTTAAAGTATGGCACTGGTGCAAGTGCTGCTCAAGCGATAGGTGGATATCTTGATATTCATAAAAAGTTAGAAGAAGAAATAGCAACTTTTGTTGGGCAGGAAGACGCAATTCTCTTTTCGTCAGGATTCGGAGCGAATGCAGGGCTTCTACGTGCAATTTTAGGTAGAAATGATATAGCCTATATAGATTCATATATCCATACCAGTGCTACGAGTGGGTTGATAGGAACACATACAAAGCATATAGGTCACTAAAGTTTCCCACCCCAAAAAATAGATAGTAAAATAACAGTTTGTCGAATTTTCTTTGTAAATTAGTAATTGCTAAAGAACTGATTTTAAAGACAAAACAACAAAACTGTTATGGAAGCAAAAATAGAGAAAATAAGCGAGTTATCCAAACTTTTGAGTGTTAAAACTCGTATGAGTGATGATTTTTTCCATCTTTTTGGCAAGTTTGGCATCGGTCATCTATTATCTCGCCTGTCATTGGAGAAACAGGACGGAGTTTCTGCTTCGGAGTTGATCCTTTCTCTTTGCCTCTTCCGCATTGTCGGTGAGAGCATCCCAGTAGATGCAAACATAAGATATATGAGCTTTCAAATCATGGTAAGAACTGTTTCTATCGCATGATGATTCGCCCGCAGATGGATTGGAGACGATTGATGAACCACTTTGCCCTGCGTTATATGTGTACCTATTGCATAAGTATGGCGAAGTTCCTCTATCAGATACCACTACATGTTTCATTATAGATGACACAGTGCTTGAGAAGAGTGGCGTGAGGATGGAAGGTATCAGTCGTGTTTTCGATCCTATGAAAGGCAGATGTGTATTGGGCTACAAGCTGCTACTTTGTGCATTCTTTGACGGCAAGACAAGAATGGTTAGATAGCCGACGCTACGCTGTGTTACCTTACATATACCGTCATGGCTTTGGAAAAGCGGTTCACAGAATATCAAACCATGGGCGAACTCTTTTCGGACATGGAGGGCAATCTCATGGCACTCACGTTATGGAGGCGAGTTCTTACCTGCATCGAACGAATTCTTCGCATTTTAGGAGAAACACTTGGGATGACGCCCCAACAGCTTATGGCTACAATCAGCGAAAACGACAAAGAGATGAGCAAAATCCTTGTAATGGCTGAAGCGTTAAAAAAGTGGGATGAAGTATATGGACAGACTACATAATTCCTGTTAGGCATGTGTTAAAAGTCAATAGATATGGGGGACGACAGGCAAAGATGAATGAGAAAAGCCTGTGTTTTAAGGGGTGGGAAACTTTAGTTTGTAATTAATTTCGACGACCCTCGCAAGTCGCATCATTGCAACCCCATCAATCCATCCTTTATGACGGACATTTCTGATGCCTATGAGAGTGCTTATACCATCATGCTGAATCTTAACCGTACATGGATACAGAAGCAGGGAGATTTCTTTGTTGAGTCGCCGATTATCTTGCTGGCTGCCATCATTTGGTTTCTGAAAATCTATGAGGGCGGGAAGTATTGCACCTTTCCCCATGCCATCGAGTTTCTCAACCGTCCCTATGCACAGATATTCCCGATACTCACTTCCTACGATGAACTTGCCAACTACCTTTCACCCTTTATGGATGCTTGGGAAGGCGGAGCACAGGACCAGTTGCAGGGACAGATTGCCAGTGCCAAGATACCGCTGTCTCGTATGATAAGCCCTGCCCTTTATTGGGTGATGACGGGTGACGATTTCTCTCTCGACATCAATAATCCGAATGAGCCGAAAGTCCTTGTTGTGGGTAACAACCCCGACCGTCAGAATATCTATTCGGCTGCACTTGGACTTTACAACAGTCGTATTGTGAAGCTCATTAACAAGAAGAAGCAACTCAAATCCTCAGTGATTATCGATGAGTTGCCGACTATCTATTTCCGTGGATTGGACAATCTTATCGCCACTGCCCGAAGCAACAAGGTAGCAGTGTGTTTGGGCTTTCAGGATTTCTCGCAACTTACTCGTGATTATGGAGACAAAGAAAGTAAAGTGATACAAAATACCGTAGGCAACGTGTTCAGTGGTCAAGTCGTGGGAGAAACCGCCAAGACCCTTTCTGAGCGATTTGGAAAGGTGCTTCAGCAACGGCAGTCTATGACTATCAACCGCAATGATAAATCCACCTCTATCTCTACACAAATGGACAGCCTTATCCCTGCATCGAAAATCAGTAACCTTACACAAGGTATGTTTGTAGGAGCTGTGTCCGACAACTTTGATGAGCGAATTGAGCAGAAGATTTTCCATGCTGAGATTGTGGTGGATAGTGCCAAAGTTTCTGCTGAAATGAAAGTTTATCAGTCTATACCCACTATCGCAGACTTCAAAAACGAAGATGGCTCCGATAATCTCAAAGAGACTATCGAAGCCAACTATAAATGTGTTAAACGAGATGTTTTAACTCTTGTAGATACGGAGATTGAACGTATCAAGAATAATCCACAACTAAGTGTTTTATTAAAAGGAATATAGTTCTGTTGGTTACAGAATTATATATTACCAAGGAATTCTTCGTGGAGATCTACCTTCAGCAGAAGGTTCACCAAATAAGCCGCGTTGTTGGTTGAGTTGATGTTGTATTCTTAATCTTTCTTCGTCTGTTAATTTTCTGCCATCAATATAGACGATACTATCAAGTTCTGTATAGTTGTCTTTTCGAGCTATATATGGTAAGTAGTGCTGATTTAAAAAGTACTTATCTAAATCGGATAAGGTCAGATTCTTCAGAATTTCTCCTCCACTTATTAATTTGATAGTAGGATTACCATTCTTGCTATATGCCTTAGAAGATGCTATAGTAATAGAATTCTTATCGAAAGAGCCATTCATTATATAGTTTCTGCCACACTTCTCAAAATATGCTTGATAGCCATCTTTGATATTATCTCGGTAGATTGTGACATACTTATCTCTATCAGGGCGTTGTTGTTCATTGAACATGCCTGCAGCATTACAGAAAGCATGTAACAAGAATGCGACTAATTGATCAAAGCCATCCCCTAACTTATATTTGTCATCATTAAATGTCTGAGGAATACTAATAAACTGCTCCCCACCAACAAGACCAAAACTACCCGTTCCTTCATACTTACTGAGGTCGTATCCTATTGAAACATTAGGTAGTTTTATACCATATCTAGCAAGCACTTCTGGCTCGCCTTCCGAATTATAAAACCTTACATTTGTATTATGTTCCATTACACTTACAGCTTTATTGATTGCTTTTCTTATGTGCGGTGCCAAAACCTCACCTCCTACAACTTTTGCTTTTCTAAGTCTAATCATTGTCCAATATTGTGCAGGATATGACCCCCAAATGCCAACGGCTCGCGTTTCGGTTTGAGGAAAAGAATATATGCCATATCTCGTAGGTATATCTTTGGCTATTGTTGCATTAAAAGCATGTCTTTGCTGATTCTGCAAGAATGCTTCTCCTGTTTTCTGGATATTAATCTTTTGTTGTTCTGATAGTTTTGCAACAAACTCTGGAGACGATTGAGATATAGAAATATCTTCGACTGTACCTTCAACAGTTTCATCATTTGAACATGAATACGATGAGCAGATAGCAATAATTACTATCAACCCCAAAAATACTTTTCTTTTCATAATACAATAATTTGATTGGTTTTTATTTGTGTAATACTTTTATTTGATTGAGAGTTTTTACATAATTTTCTACAGAAAGATATTCGTTTAGCGTGAAGCCCATCTTATATGCATCTTCTTTTGATAAGGCTAGGATGTATTTACTACTGCCTTTATCAAACCAAACAAGTCTTGTAAGCATAGCTATATGATCAGTTTGCTCCATATATATGTTTTCTTTATTGCTCCTTGGCTTATTCTCTTTCTGATATTCAGTCATATTATTGTCTATATCCTCTATAACGTTATCATTGCAAGAGGTTGCAAAAATGACATATATCATTATGAGTATTATATTTATTTTTTTCATTTAGGATAAATTTAAAATTATTTTTGTTCTATATCTTCAGGGCCTCCAGCATGTGCAGTAAAATCTCCTTCAAGATAACATCTTTCACCTGTAGGCCAAATGCCTGAAAGTTTTAGATATCCATGAGCGAACCCTTTTTTATCATAATCATTGAGTACACAGGTACCTGAAAGAGAGGTGACTACCTCCGTTCTACTATCTCCTGTTACTGTCCTTAAAATGCAAACTCCTCCGCTACTAAATGTAGGGAGATTTCGCCTGTCCTCCCATATCTTTTTGTAAAAATCCAAAGGTTTATTCTTATAGAGTAAAGTGTCTGCAGTAGAAACTATAGTATAAGGCTCTTTTAACTTTAGTTTCTTCAACGGTGAATCAAAGATGATATCAAGACAATATGCATGATTCGAACGATTGCCTGTCTGTTTTCGAAGATATAGGTCCAATTCTGTCAGTTGTCCCTCACATTCCAATATTGATAAAAAGGAAGGATTTTGTGAGCTACGCAGCCAGTTCCAAGAATCATAATCCTTATATACTTCTCCATTCAGCGTTATCGTTGCAAAGGTATCATATCCTTCCACTTCTTTCATACAACTTGAAAGAAGGAAAATATTGCATAACAATATTAAAGAGACTTTTAAAAACTTTATCATAATTCTGTTCTTTATTTGTTAATATCACTTTTGTAGATAACTCTAATAGGGATATACTGTAAAGACTTATTTTCATAATTTAGAAGTACAATTGTATAAATATACTGTTGACCTTCTTCTGAATGCGCCTTCATATACTCTATAGCATCTTCTGCAAACATATCCTTCAAAAGAATACTTCCCTCGTCAATAGTAACTTCTTTATATTTACCAATAGGATCAACTGACAACGCAGTTATGGCATCCCAAGAACTATCATCAAATGCTTTGCTAATATTTTTCTTGCGAGAGAAATATATGCTGGCATAGTCAAAATCATATTTATTTTTTATTCCATCATATAAATTACCACTCCTGTCTATGTAGAAAGTAGAATTTTCAATATCATAAATATTCAGAGAACTAATTTCCATATTTTGCATAGATACTCGTTCGCCTTGACTATTCAAAACTTCAAGAAAACAAACACAGTATTCGTTATCTGAAGTTTGTCTAAAAAGAATTTCAGGTTTAGTGTTTTCTATCCATTCTATTGGGCTATTGCCATACTTAATACCCCATTTGAATTTGAAAGCGTCATTTATAAGATCTTGTGAGTTTTTAAATTCATTATCAAGACATTCAGCTTTAAGCAAATAGCCTCCTGGACTGTAAGAACCCTTAAGTATGTATCTTGGATTACCTACGACTATTGGCATACTATATTTAATTCCATTATTAGATGCCTCTACAAAGCAAATTCCTTTCCCCTTTGCGGTAAGTATTCCACTTGAATTAATAGTCGCAATCTTTGAATTATCTGTACTCCAACTTGTCACCCCTATAGCGTTCGTCAAGAAATATTGGGCATTGGTATAAGCATTTATAGGTCCAACGATTAGAGTAGAGAGTCTTGATAATATCCAATCTTTTACTTGCTTTTCTTTTAAAAAAGAAGAGTGTTCTTGACTTTCATTATTAACAAAATAGTTTTTGCCAAAAGCACTGGCCATACTTTGCGGTTCAGCTTTATAAAGCTCAGGGTTATGAGTTAATCCTGACCCTATAGCCAAGGCACTAGAGGTTGGAACAAAAGGGATAGCTTTAGGCTTAACAAAAATTTCTCTTTGCAATAGAATATCAGGAACATTCAACTTATCTCCAAGATTACCATCTAGATTACCTGTGAATCCCCTTACATCGTATTTTGAACTGGGATAAGTATCATAAAGCGGTATGTTGGGATAGTATCTATCAAAGCTAAAGTTAGTGTGACTAATAGTGGGTCCTATCCAAAGAAATTTTTTCTTTATTTTTATTCTAAAATAAGTAACTTCATCTCCAACTTTTTTAGCAGGAGAGATTTTTATGTCGGCATCTACCTTTGTTTTACCAGGTATCATGCTAACTAGTGCTGCGGTTATATCATTCAATGAAAGTCCATAAATAAATGGATTTAATGGTGTTAGAATGTCGAGTGAGCCTATTCCTGCATTGGCATCGGCTGATAAATAATGATCAGGAATAATCGGTTCCTTATATGAGCCATTAGCTATAGCAAACATGTTTAGTCCATGCCCATTATCACCTTTAGGGAATCCTAATTTAGAGAGTTCCTTTTGCCATAATATATATTCCCGATTATCCAAATTTCCCTCTGGGTTTACATAATCAACCAATAATTGGGCTGTAGCACTTGAATATGCCAATGAATTTCCCAATTGTATTAACTCATCCACATTAAATTTTTTACCACTAAATGTTTTTATTACAGATTTAAGAAATTTTTTATCTGCACACCAGTCGCGAATAGCTTTATAACCATATAGGACTCCCAAAGGAATATAAGCACCTAAATGTGGAGCATCATAACTTATATAAGTCTGAGTTTGGTGCTTGATATTCCTATCCTCCATTGTTTTAAGAGCATATCTTATGATAAGCCCTCCCATACTATGCCCGATTATTATGTTTTTTTCTTTGCTATTAGATATAGCTTTCTGCTCATTTATCCATTTAATAACAGATATTAGTGTATATGCATTTGCCTGAATATATTCACCAGAATTATTCCAGTCAACATATACAAGGTCATAACCATACTTTTTTCTGAGTTTTTCAAAAAATGGTTTTGTGGCAATAACACTATCAAAACTCCAAAAGCCTTTAGATGTTTTGGGAATTCGTGGATCAAAGCCTTCTACTATAATAAAAGGTTTCTCTATGGTTTTATGACTAGCAGCAAGACTCCATGATACTTCTGCTTTCGTGGATATACCACGATAATCATCTCCATCTATAACTTTTTTATCTGAAAGAGGATTTAAGGGAAGGCTGTATTCAGAAGTTCTTGTTAATCCATCAGGCTTACGTTCTAATTTTGTTATAAACATGTGAGATAATAATGATTGTCCATTATCCAATGTTGCCTTTATTATTATTTCATTTCTTCCTTGTTGTAAATTCGCTTTTACCTTTTTATTCCCTCCAATTTCCTGAAAGCCATTTCCAATATTTATTTCAAGTTTACTTAAATGTATGTTAGTCAAAAGGTTACTTTGGGGCAAACTTATGACAACAGAAGATTCAGTTGTGTTTTCTACGAGTGAACTACAAGCGAACAGGTAACCTTGCTTATATGGATCTTTATTTGTAGTATATACTTGATCGTTTTTGTAGGTTATTAATCCATCTTTTAATGCATTTTCCTTAATTTGAGAATATTTGTACAATGCAAGACTTAATGATATAGAGTTATTCTCATCATAAGATTTTTTTTGACGGAAAAAAACATCTATGTCTTTACTTACTACACCTATTAAATCTGCAGACTTAATTGTTGACAACAAATAGCCAAATCTTACATAATCAGCAGCGTTATGTTCTGTTAAGGGCACTATTCCCGTAAATATATCAAGATCTTCATACTCTTCTGCATAATCTCTTAATAGTCCTGTTGGCACTTTATTTTTGTCAATGTGCGCAAACATTTTATCTAAGACTTTCCTTAAGCTCTCATCTTTACCTCTTTGTTGTGCCATTGTCGGCATACAAAGAAATAGAAATACGGAAAGAATTGCCGTTACTTTTAAAGTATGTATGTTCATATCTAATTAAGGTAAGTTAGGGCCTACTCGTAAGCTTTTCGGCTTCCGCTCCTTTTTACAGTATGGTCTGATAGATAATTATACTAAAATGACATTTTCCTTTTCTTGTCGCAAATATACAAATAGATATTGTTTATAACAAGAAAATAGTTATTTTATTTTCAAAAATTTCTATTTCCTTAGTATTTTCACTATATTTGCTATATTATTAACTATATATAACTCGTTGGCGGAATTAAATTAAAGGATAAATTAATATGCAAGAAAAGTTGCATATAAAAGATGTTTTGTAACTTAGTAATAACCAACACACTAAGTTTAATAATTCGTATGCACAACTTATATGCGAATTTCGTAAAAACTCTTGATATATGCAGGTTTTTAAAAGACTTGGTAAATTCGGCCTTAATTCCGCCAACGGGTCAGGGTATGTTTGAAGGTGTAGTATCCGATAACTTCGATAAACGTATCGACCAAAAGATTTTCCATGCAGAGATAGTAGTTGATAATGCCAAGGTTTCGGCAGAAATGAAAGCCTACCAGCTCATCCCCATAATCGCAAACTTCATAAATGAAGATGGCTCTGACAATCTCAAAGAGACTATCGAAGCCAACTATCGTAAGGAGAAAAAGAAATATTGTCGCTTGTGAATGCAGAGGTCAAGCGCATCAAGGCTGATTCTGCATTGGCACATCTAATTAAAGAATAGTTTTTTACTATCTATTTTTTATTGAGATATCTATTATAGACCCTTTATTCACTGTAAAAGGTTTGTCTATTGTTACGTGAATTCGGGATAAGTTTAGCATGATAAAAGTTCCAACTGCCTTGATTTTTCCACATACACCGGCAGTGCTTCTGGCTTGTTCTCAAAGAAGCAGTATGCTGTAAGGGCAGAATACAAGTTCATGATAAAGTTGTGTATCAAGCGGTGTCTTGAGTGAACAAGGTTGGCTTTGTTCTTGAGTAGTTCGTTAATGCACTCGAAAATGTTTCTTTTCCTCAGCATGATTTTGTCCCACATAGCCATCAGTTTATTCTTCATCTTAGCCTTGAGCCCATGAACGGGTTGGATACCTTGACCAAATAGGCTCTCAAAGAGTTCCTGCTTGATGCATCACCCCTTTGACACAATTCAAATAATACTCCTTGAAATTGCGATATGCGCCGAAATGATAGCATACCCAAATGGTCATAATCTCACTTTCCGAGAGCCTGCCCTTGCGGTTTCGGTAGCGTTTGCCGTCACTGTTATGAGACGGTAGACGCAGGTTTTTCGCAAATCCGGCACTCAAATTCTTATCAAACTCGTCGATTATACAGAAAATTTCAGTAACTTTGTCCTTGGTAATCATCGTTCAAAAATTTTGTAATCTATTGATTATCACCTATAAAGATACGGATTTTTGACGAGATTACCAACTTTTACAAGCCTTTTCTTATCGCGAACTCGCATATTAATCGATGTTTGTAAATTATTTTCATGCAACTCAAAGACAATACATGCACTTTTGACTTCTAAAAGACACCTAATTGACTTGCAAAAGATGCTCTTTTGGAGTGGTACTAATACTCTTTTGAAGTCCAACTAAGCACCTTTTCTTACACAACTTTATAACTAATTGATTTTCTGTTAGTTGTAAACTTACTTTTTATACGTGTTTTTATCTTTATTTATAGATATTTTAATTTGAATTATGTAATGATTTTTCATAGTCTTATCTAAATTTTGAAGTGTTAAAATGAAAAAGGGTGCGGTGTTGGAGGGTGATAATAGAATAGACATTGACTGTCTTGACTGTATTTTTGTTTAATGAATAAACTCGGTTTTTCCGTTAAAGCTATGCGAAAAGCATCCACTCATTTAACGGAAGAACCTAAAATATCTGGAGTAATGTTTGCATTGGCAGTATTGTTTATCATTGCTATTCTTCCCACTTTTAATCATTTCCGTTGAACTGCAATATGGACATAAAAATTTAACACTCAATCTGGACATTCCTCTCTTTCACTGTTTTATTACGATTAAAAAGGAAATCATATGATATTTGTTATTCTCTTGACAATCCTTTGAAGTACGCTTTCATTACTTTCAAGTATAGATACCGTGCCTGTCATCCCGCTTACAAGATTATACTTGTAATCCGTTATCCTTACCTGTGCCGTGAATACACTACCAGCTTCCGTTTGTAAGGGTATATGCGATGTGGCTGTTATTACAGCATTTGCAACTCCGTATGTTTCTGCATCGTAACCCTCAAACTCAATGTTTGCCGTCATTCCTCTTGCTATCGTATTCACATATTTATATGGAACGGTTATTGCGCCTTGATAGGCATTTGTCATCTGCACCTTTGCACTGATGGTTTCGGGATAAGGTATAAAATATGCGCCTATCAGTAGTCCCAACATCACAATGGTGATAATCGTGATACCATAACGGACAATCCTTGATGGTATCTCGCCAATGATATGCCTTACTTTCTCGCTGCGGAGTTCTATCTTGCTGTCTGCCATAGTGTTTCTCTATTATTAGTTGCCCAGTTCCAATTGATTCTTTACGAGGTTATAGTATGCGCCGCGCTTTGCCGTGAGTGTTTCGTGGTTGCCTGTTTCTACTACTTTGCCTTTATCCAATACCACAATCTGGTTGGCATTCTTCACCGTACTTAGTCGGTGAGCCACTATAACTACCGTCTTGCCTTTATAGAACTCGTCCAGATGTTCCACAATCATACGTTCGTTGTTGGCATCGAGCGAGTTGGTAGCTTCGTCAAGGAAAATGTAGTCGGGATTCTTATATACGGCTCTTGCTATCAGTATGCGCTGTTTTTGTCCCTGACTTAATCCTACACCATCGCGCCCAATCTTTGTGTTGTATTTTAAGGGCAGTCCCATTACATAATTGTGAATACAAGCTATCTCTGCAGCCGTCTGCAATCGCTGTTTGTCTATCTCCTTATCGTCTACGGCTATATTGCGAGCTATCGATTCAGAGAATATCACGCCGTCCTGCATCACCACGCCACATTGTCTGCGCCACCACTTTTTATTGAGTGTGTTTACATCTGTTCCTCCAATATTGATTTGTCCACCCAGCACAGGATAATAGCCTAACATTAGTTTGATGAGCGTGGTTTTTCCGCTACCCGACGCTCCGACAATGGCTGTTACCTTGCCTTTGGGGATAGTGAGACTTACATCATCAATGATAGTTTTCAGTGCATGTGGGTCGTATTTAAAGTTTATGTTTTCCATGTCTATACCCTTAGTTTCGTCAGTTACTGAAGTTTCCAATCCTTGTTTTCCGTTCTCATCGTCCACATGGTGTATTTCGTTTATACGTTCAAGACTAATCCTCACGTCTTGCACAGAATAGAAGAAACTCATTAGCTGTTCCACGGGCGAGTTGAGCTGTCCTATAATGTACTGCACGGCAAGCATCATACCCAGTGTTAGTTGTCCGTGAATAACAGCAGTTGCTGCCACCACGGTGATTACGATATTCTTCAGTTCGTTGATGAATATGCTGCCAGCCTCCTGCGTTTGTTGGAGCTTTAGCGATTTCATCTGTACGTTGAATAAATCAGCCTGCACGTCCTCCCATTCCCAGCGTCTACGCTGTTCACAGTCTTGCAGTTTTATCTCCTGCATGGAGGTAATAAATTCGTAGGTTTTATTGTTGTTGATGGCTTGCTGCTCGAAAAGTTCGTAGTCGAGAACCTTTCTGCGCCTAAGAAATAGTGCAAGCCAACCGCCATAGAGCAGACTGCCGAGCATGAAAATGGCGAAGACAAGCCAATTATAGGATAACAATACAATGCTGAATACCACAAAGGTGAAAAGCGAGAACACAATACTGAGCGTTTGTTGAGTTAAGAACGTGTTCACCCTACTATGGTCGCCCATACGCTGCATAAGGTCGCCCATTAGTTTAGTATCGAAGAACGACATGGGCAATTTAAGCAATTTGATAAAAAAGTCGCTTACCAAAGAGATGTTGATACGCAGTGAGATATGCAGCAAGAGCCAACGGCGGATAAAATCGATGGCAGTACGGCTTATGGTAAGCATTAGCTGCCCTAAGAGTATCAGCCATATAAAGCCGATGTTCTGGTCTTTAATGCCCACATCCACGATAGATTGTGTGAGGAAAGGCAGAATGAGCTGCAGCAAGCTGCCAACGAGCAAGCCTAAAACAATTTGACCGAAATACTTACGATATTGCTTAATGTAACCAAAGAGGAACTTAAACGAGCGTTCCTCTGTTGGCTGTTCATTTATCTGCTTTTCATAAAAAGCAGGAGTTGGTTCCAGAAACATGGCGATGCCTTTTTCCTCACCATCCAACTGCATACTAATCCAATGCTTCTTGAACTCCTCAATGTTGTATTTCACAAGTCCTTTTGCTGGGTCGGCGATGTAGAAGGTCGTTCCTTTCTTTACTTTATACAGCACCACAAAGTGGTTTTGATTCCAATGGAGGATACAGGGGGAGGATATGTTTTTTATTCCATCAAGATTTATCTTACCACACTCACAATCAAACCCCAGTACATATGCGGTATTCCTGATGCTCAGCATGGAAACGCCTTCTGTTGTTGGACGACAGATTGTAGACAGATAACTTGCGGAATATTTTTTATTATAATACTCACAAATCATTTCTAGGCATGCTACGCCACACAACATTGTATCATGTTGTAATTGTTTTTTTAATTTATGTTTTTTATTTAAGAATGCCATCCTCGTCGTCAATGTTTTGTATTTTTTTCCTCAATGTTTGAGATTTGTGTCCCTTATTGAGGTTTAGCGAAACTTGTATATACACCATATTAGCTTTGTCTGCATTCCACGATACAATATTTTTATTAAATTGGCTATTAATATTTTTTTTCTCAGAAAGTTTAATCTTACTTCTAAATGGATCCCAAATACCTGCGGTAAACATCCATTGTTTTAGATGATAAGATGTGGAGAAATAGACGGCATTTTCCTGTGCTAAGTAAAGATTACCTCTAAGTTCCTTACGATTATTAATAATACCGAAATTCATACTCAAGTTCTTTGTTAAGTTCAAGCCAGCTTGTACATAGTAGTTCCAGATATTCTTCGTGTATTCAATATTGTCCTTCTGAAATAAAGTTTTTGAAAACGTGCAGGCTCCCGATAGCGTTAACCGGTTTCTAATAACTTCATAATTGACAAAGGAACTTAGGGCATGAACTCGACTTTTATTATATTCATCTGTAATATAATAAATATTACCATTATCAATATAGCTGTTCGGGGCAAAAGGATGACGACTAAAACTATACAAATAAGCTAATTGAAAATATAATCTGTTGATATTATAGGCGACATCAAATTTATTGTTATATTCTACGTAAGGACGTAAGTCAGGATTGCCTTTTTCAATCTCAATGGAATTCAACTTTCTTGTGACATTTGCCATATCTGCCAACTCTGGTACATGGGGAATAAGTTCTGCATTGAAAGAGAAAGTAAAATGGTTTATTGGCGTATATGAAAATTTAATCATGGGTCGCATAAATCTTTTTGTATAGGAGATACTGTCCTTGCTATAGCTAACAATATTCCCTCCAACCCCTATCTGATAACTTAGATTCTTATAGCGACCAAGCAATTGCGCATAACTAAGTATGTCATAGCTATCAGAGTGGTCTTTCTTCATTATATCTTGACTATAGTTGTTATTTGTTCTGGCATAATTTATTCTTACTCCTACAGTAAGATTGTTCAGGTCACTTATCTTATGTTCATATAAGAGTTCCGGAATAAACGATAATCGTTTACCGTGCACATCATACTGATAGTTAAATAAATTCATGGAGTGTTGATTTATCTCCATAAAATTATAACGATAATTACTGGTTCTGTATGTGGTCAGCAAGTCAAATATCAGATTATCCTTTTTCGCAATATTTTGAGACGCATATATGTCTAATGAATATAAATTAGATTTGTACTTGGGTGTTAGAACGGAGTTACCTATGAGGTTATCAAATTCATATACTTTCTGTAAGGTTTCATCTCTGTCATTATTGTAGAATACTGTATTGAAATTAACATTCAAAAGAAATGATTTTGCAACATGACTATACACAGCTTTAAGGCTATGTTGCTGATAACTATAAGGCGAGTCATCTCCTTCTTTTACAAGTGAGAGAGAAAGGGGAACAGATACAAGCCTTGTGTCATTTCTGTTCTTGGTATAATGCCTGAACTTATTGTCATAGATAAACGTAAATTGATTCTTTACGTTATTCAGTTTTAGAAAAATATTATTTTCACTTGATAAAGTCGTGACAGCATCCATCGTTTTGAATCCGAACCCATAGCCTTTTATTCCGTCTTTAGTTTTTACATTAAGGATTCCGCCATAATTTTGAGTAGCATATCTAACGCCAGGATTATCTATAAACTCAATTGACTTTATCTGGTTGGGTGAGATTGCAAGATATTCTTCAGCAGTAGCTGGCACACCATTTATTTGATAGGCAACGCTTCTTCCATCAAACATAGTGATTCCAATAGACTCTTTGGAAACAATAGCATTAGGCAAATGAAGTCTATCAAGCACTCCCCATACATTGTTGGTACTTTCTCTAAGTTCTTTATTTGGATATATTATTAATCTATCCACCATCTTCTTGTATCTTGGGCTCTTGACAACAACCTCTTTAAGCACTTGAGTTTCCTCCTCTAATATGATATTTACAGAGTCCTGTCCATCATATAGCCATGTTTTAGTTTTATAACCAATAGAGGAAAATGTTAATATTTTTCCTTGGGTAAGATCTTTAATAGTGAACCTTCCCTTTTCATCTGTTGCCGTTCTTTCCAAAGGTATAGTGCTATTCGGTGCATATATTAAAATATTCGCGAAAGGTATTGCTGCTTGTTTAGCGTTTATTACTCTACCTTTAAGTTCTTTACCAAAAGACGTAAATGATATAGCGCCAAAAAGGATTAACAGAAGATATCTCATAATATATGTATTAAATTATTAATAAAAACTTAAGATGCTTTTCTTGTTTAACTTTTTCTTGAAACTATTGAATTATTCAATAACTCAATGATATAGTCAACTTTTGAATAGCCTTGTTTCAATACACAAAACTCTTTCGGATCATCTAATAGAGACTGAGAACAACGTTTAGAACAGACAGGGAGCATATCACAATTTATGCATTGATCTGGAATCTGTAATTTCATTCTGTTCATTAATTTTGTGTAATCCCATATTATCACACCATCTTCTCTAAGAAACCCACAAGAATTAGCTTCGTTAAATTTTCGAGCTGTACACTTATAAACACGACTATCATAATTAATCACAACTTCATTTAAATTGTCGGCATAACAACTGCAAAGTTTATATTTCAAGTCAAGATATGTACAAACAAATCCTCTTGTCTGACATTCTTTTACAAAGTTATTTATTATGCAATCGTCTATTTTCTTTTCATTTACTTGCCACACTTTATGTACGGCAATTGTTGCCTTTTGCGGATCAAAGAAAGGTTCTATATCAGCAACCAGCGATTGCAATCCTACACTGGTCTGTGGAGAAATATTTATGCGCAATAATAATTCATAATCAGTAAGATGTTCTTTTATTAAAGATAAGGATTCTAGGATTCTGTCATATGAGCCGATTGCTTTCTTATCTTTGTACTTTCTGATTGTATTGTGAATATTTCTACATCCATCGAGAGTTATCTGAAATGTAGAATGGTATCCTTTTATCGCATCTAAAAAATTTTTTGTTAATAGTGTAGCGTTTGTGGTAAAATTTATGGTTATTTTAAACCCTTTCATACCAGCAATAGGGTTTATTAGGGATAGTAAATGTAGAATCTTCTCTTTATACAATAAAGGTTCTCCTCCGAAAAAGCTCAAAGTCAACAACTCAAAGGGTGCTTTGTCATATTTTAATTCTATATGCTTTATAATTGAGGAGATTGTATCTTTTCCTATCACAGAATTATCAATATGGGTTTCATAGCAGTACCAACATCTTAAATTACAATCCATGGTCATATTGATAATCATGTGGTAAGTTTTGCCCGAGAATTTTCTGTCCATGACATCGCTAATGTAAGTTGCTTTTTCATCAAAATAATCTGGAATAAGCATACCTTTTCTACACAAATCATAGAATAGTTGAGGCTGTTCTTCCTCTAATTCTTCAAGATTTTTCTTTAAAAGAAACTTATTTATGTCTCTTTTCTTTGCAATTAAAAAGGATACAGTATATGCATTGAAGATTATGCATGATTCTCCTTGTTCTATATAATGATTATATTTACTGATATTCATATTGGAACAATTTTGATAAGTGCAAGAATATCTTGCACTTATCAAATTAACACTTCTGCCTGTTAGCAGTTACAATTGTCTAAGAATGGGTTTTCAATAGACGAGCTATTTGTTTTTGGACATGAACAGTTATCCAAGAACGGAGATTCAAATTCTGTCTGGCCGGATAATCCTCCGAGCGCTTCAGAGAGTAAATCATCACTAAGAATTGTGATTTTATTAATCTTCTTCATAAGTTTGATATTTAGTTTGCCATCTTTTAGCTTCCGGCATTGCTTTGTAATGTCTGTTCAATAATATTGTCGACAAATTATCTTCTTGACGCTGCAAATATACAAATCTATATTGTTTATAACAAGAAAAATAGTTTTTTTTTTTTTTCGGAATTTGTATTTTCTTAGTATTTTAGCTACATTTGTAGCATTATTTACTATCTATACATTGTTTATATGGAAAAAAGATTTATTACATTAAAAGATTTCGAGATTACTCCCAACGAGAATGTTACTGAGCGTAGCCAAAAATTCCAAAGCTATATTGACCAAATGGAGCAGTTCGGCTGTAAGAGTTATTGGGTCATGGCAAGAACGGGAGTAGGAGCCAAGATGCAGATAGAGGGCTATGATGGTGAAGTTTCCGCGTACATTTCCAATGATTACCTTGGTATGTCGCAAAGATCAGAAACTAAAGAAGCTGGCATAAATGCCGTCCTGAAATATGGCACAGGGGCAAGTGCTGCACAAGCCATAGGAGGCTATCTAGATATTCATAAACAATTGGAGGAAGACATAGCGAAGTTTGTAGGACAAGAAGATGCCATCCTTTTTTCATCTGGCTTTGGCGCTAATGCAGGTTTACTTCGTGCCATATTGGGAAAAAATGACATAGCCTACATCGATTCGTATATACATACCAGTGCCACGAGTGGTTTAATTGGAACCAATGTAAAACATATAGGACACAATGACATTGACTATCTTGACATGATTCTTGAACGGGAAACGGGAAAATATCAGACTCGATTGGTCATCATTGATGGGGTCTATTCTCAAAATGGAGATTTATCAAAACTTCCAGAGTACATTGCAGTATGTAAGAAACACGATTGTCTTCTTATGATGGATGATGCTCACGGCATTGGTGTTATGGGAGAAAACGGCAGAGGAACAGCTGACTATTATAATTGCTTGGGACAAGTAGATATTATTACAGGAACTTTCAGTAAGTCTTTCGGATGTGTCGGTGGTTTTGTTGCTGCGTCAGAAAAACTGATTCAGTATCTGAGATATTATGCTGACAGTAATGTCTTTTCCGCAGCAATGACTCCACAGGTTGCAGCATCTACACTGAAGGCACTGGAACTTATACAGACACGTCCTGAAATTCGCAAGAAATTGTGGACCAATGTCAATTATCTGCGCAAACGACTGACAGAGGAAGGCTTTGATATAGGCTGTTCGGTATCAGCAATATTCCCTATTATGGTCAGAGACAATAGAAAAGTATATGAAATAGCACGTGAATTACAAAAAAGATGTATCTTTGTAAGCGGTATCACATATCCTGCGGTAAGAACCAAGGAAGCACGGCTTAGAGTCAGTGTGTTGGCTTCACACGAAATAGTACAGTTGGAGCAATTGGTGACCGCCCTTGTGGAAATTAGAAAATCAACACCTTTTTAGATGGCAGAAGAAGAAAATAAACCCAAAAGATACAGAAGGACAAACGTCGATATACAGGCAGACATTATCAAGGCAGCAGAAAGTCTGATTAAGAAAAAAGGCTTTGCATCAATGCTGGTAACAGAACTTATCAAGAAAGCCAGAATAGAGCCGCTTGTCTTTTATAACAGATATGATAATCTTAGTGAGTTTTATGATGAATTCGTTAAGAGATACGACTATTGGTTTAAGGATGTTCTCACTGGTGTTCAATTTCCGACAGATTCAGAATTGGGCTATATCTGTATTTTCAAGGATGTACATAAGGCACTTCAGGACAAATCCGTAATGTTGGAATTACTGCGTTGGGAAATAGCGGAAGGAAATGAAACTACGGTTCGTACAGCTATGCTTAGGGAAATGCACACATTACCTCTTGCCAATTCCTATGAAGAGAAATTTAAAGATATTGACATATCAGCCATATCGGCATTGATTATAGGTGGCATATATTATCTCAATCTCCATCGCGACCGTTCAAAGTTTGCCGATATTGACTTGAATACGGAGCAAGGCAGAAAACGTATAGAAAATGCCTTAGAGGAACTTGGACATATGATATTCCACAACCATGAAGTAAATAATTATAAAAAAGTAGTTGCTGAAAGAATGAAAGAAAACGGTATCAGCGATGAAGTCATTAAAAGGTGTCTGAATTAAAAGATACATAACAAGGAAAATCCCCAGTTATCCAGCAGGTAATTGGGGATTTTCTTATTATAGAAACTATATCTTACTTAGCAAAGCGGCATTTTAGAATTCCTGTAAGTAAGATATTACAACGCACAAACGACTATTTCCTGTAATCTCCCTTTATTTCCTGCTTTTCCCAAAAACTTTTATTTCTCTTTATATACCTATAATTTAGCAGCTTGATAACAGTATTCATCATTAAAATTATCAAGCAATGGAATCAAATAACAATGACAATTATGTGCTGGTATTGGAAGACCGCACGGAGGTAAAGAACGAAAAGGAAGTGGGTAAATTGTCCGTCATTTCCAGTGTTGACGATAAGGGAAACCTTAAAACAACAGAGGCTGCCGCTGCCAATCAAGCGGCATTCTTGAAGTTCAACAACAAGGACGGACTTCTGAAGAACTTCATGACTAACTTCCTCAAACAGTTCAATAACCCAACTCACTTTGGACTGTACAAGGTATTGGCAGACAATGTGGAGCAGGGCGTGGATAACCTGCGTACTATGCTCCAAAGCCGTGAGAAGGCCGAAAGCAAACAGCAACTGGCAGAGATGGGCATTCCCTTTGAGGACTATCTGCCTCGGCAGAAAAATGCCACCGCTATCGACTCTGAAAAGGTGGATTGGAAGATGCTCGACGATCTCGGTCTTTCCCGTGAGCGATTGGAGCAGAGTGGAGAATTGGAAAAGATGCTCAATTGGCAGAAGAGCAATCTCTTGACGATTGCCGTACCTATTGGCGACACGACCATCTACACCGAAGCACGCCTTGCTTTCCGCACGGACGATAACGGCAATATCGGTTTGGCAATTCATCCTTTGAGAAAAGA
>FLRZ01000005.1_pt1 | contig 30510 bp, 37 predicted proteins | sample 1550531 | NCBI WGS metagenome assembly FLRZ01 (sample SAMEA4031772, study PRJEB14383) | metagenome | biome: human; feature: oral; material: saliva | place: Philippines | collected 2014 | reverse complement strand
TAGGACGGCGCAACAGCCATTTTGAGACGATACCGCTATGCCCTGCACATCATCGGACTGGTGGAGTAGGGATAGCCTTTCACGCCGCACCGCGAACGTTTGAGAGCTTGTACGGCACAGAAAGAGAATTGTTGAAACAGGTGCAGGAGATTTTAAGCAGCTAAATGGAAAACGTATCTTACAAGCTAACGAAAGACAACAAGCGGCCGCTGATGACGACTATCTACAACAATCTAGGCGCGTGGTTGGAGGCAAACGCAGAGCTTGAAGTTTGTATCAGGCCGTATAACTCAAAACGGAGCATAGAGCAGAACAGGCGGCTATGGAAGCTATACGGCAAATTAGCAGATGAGGCGTGGGTCAACGGCAGGCGATACAGCGCGGAAACGTGGCACGAATATTGCAAAGGCATGTTTCTAGGCTATGAGTTAAAGGCCATGCCGGATGGAACAGAAGTCAAAACGCCAATCAGCACGACAACGCTAAACACGGCGGAGATGACAGACTATCAAAACCGCTTGCAGGCATGGGCGGCAGGGAATTTTGGGTTAATTTGGGAATTTTAAGGGGCAAGAATGTATCACACGGTTGAGCAGGTTTTAGAGGACGTTTACAAAATTCGAGGCGTGAGAATGGAGCCCATGAACAACACGGCTTCTGTTTGCGCTTGGTGCGAGAGTAAGGGCGTTACCGGCGGCGGTGGCGATTTAACGCAGGCCGAAACACACGCAAACGCCGCGATGATTATCAGCCGAATAGAGCGTGTGTTAAACCGATACGAGCTTGCCGTCGTTGAGTGTAAATACAGCGAGGACTTGAGCGGAATTGTGGATATTACCGCCTATATCGAGGAGCAGAACAACGGCGTGAACTTGCTGATATGTGATGCGCTGGTGTCGAATATTTTGAGGGAGGTGCCGAAACAGGTTGATATTATGGACAAATACGATATTAGCAAAATGACATTATGGCGACACTCGAAAAAAGTAAGTCAACAAATTGCCAAATTGGAGGAGGCTATCCAAATAAAACTCTATGACGAGTTTAAACGCTGTGGCATAATTTAATAACACTCTTTAACACAAAAGGAAAACAACATGAAGAAACTTTTACTGACTGCTATTGTCGCAGGATTACTGACCGCTTGTGCGGCGGCGATTGAGCCAAGCCAACAGCAATTAGCCGCTGCGACCTATCCCGACCCAATGCCGCCTAGCCAGTTTGAGAAAGCAATAAAAGAATGGGCGGTTGATAACCTCGTTGACCCTGATTCTATGAATATTCGCAGCGTTGACACAACACCAGCACGTAAAGGTTGGATTGCGGTTTGTACGAAAATTGACCCGTCAATGGGTAATTGTATGACGCGCATGTTTTACTTCGGCCATATCTTCAATGCGCGTATTAACGCAAAAAATCAGCATGGCGGATATACAGGATTTAAGGACTACGCTTTTGTTGTGCGTGGCGACCAAATCAGTTACGGCGTTGAAACTGAAAAAATTTCTAATATGAAATTGTTCTAATCTGTTGACATGATGTTACCTTTTATGTACAATTATGCTATAGTTTGGAAATAGCTATATAAACCGCCTTTATAGGGCGGTTTTTTGCATTTCAGGCAGCCTTAAATCGCGTAGATACCGAGCCGCTTTGCGGTGGGTGTGCCGCAGTAAATCAGCCCCGTGCTTTCGAGCCGGGGCTTTTTTATTGGAGAATGTAAGTGAACAAAAGCCTGTATATCCCTTTTGAAGGGGCGAGACTGATTGCCTCCGAGTATGACGGCCAAGTGTATGTTGCCATGCGTCCGATTGTGCAGGGCATGGGGCTGGATTGGGCGACGCAATCCAAGAAATTGCAAAAAAACATTATAAAATATGGGTGTAGGCATATGACTACACCTACCCAAAGCGGTGAACAGGAAATGCTATATATCCCGCTGAAGAAGCTGAACGGCTGGCTGTTCGGTATCAATCCTACCAAAGTCCGCGCTGATTTGCGGGAAACGGTGGAGCGGTATCAGGAAGAGTGTTTTCTGGTGCTGCACGATTATTGGAATCGTGGCGAAGCGGTGCGGGCGAAAGTACAGGCAGAATTGGACGCATGGCGCAATCAGGAAACGGCGTCATTTACGCGCGGAAGTCATGCAGGGCGTGATTTGAATCTGCGAAAGCAGGAAAAGCACTATATTGCCGCCAAGATCAGGCAGTGCGAAGTGAACCTGTTACAGCCCGATTTGTTTCAGACCGCCTGAATTTCAGGTTTCTAGCCATGCCATAACTGGCAAATGGCAAAAGGGGCGGCGTAGCCGTTGAGGAAGATGACGCGGACGCTTCCAAGATAAATAGGGGTCGCGCCCACATATGAGAGTGTGTCTTTAACAAAGCGCGGTGCGAGTGAGACGCGTTTGCCCGGCCTAATGGTCGCCTGCCATGACAGGCTATAAAGTGGTTCTTGCATTTCGCCCTATGCCTTGCTGGTGTAGGGCGTTCCATTTTTCCTGTTAGTCGAGTGTGTTTAGCCGTCTAATTCTGAGAGGGGTCGGAGTTAGACGGTTTCTTTTTGGAGTTCGATATGAGCGAGAAAAAACGCCCAATCGGGCGACCAACAAAATACAAGCATGAATATGCTGAACAAGCCTATAAATTATGCTTGCTTGGCGCAATAGATGCCGATATGGCTGATTTTTTTAATGTTGAAGTATCAACGCTTAATAATTGGAAGAACGAATTTCCCGAATTTTTGGAGTCCATAAAAAAGGGGAAGATGTTGGCGGACGCAAATGTTGCTGACCGCCTGTATCAGCGTGCGATGGGTTATGAAGCCCCCGACGTAGATATTCGGGTAGTTGGCGGGGAAATTATCCAAACCCCACTGACGAAATATTACCCGCCTGATACTCCTGCCGCGATTTTTTGGCTGAAGAATCGCCAACGTGGCAAATGGAGCGATAAATCGGAACTTGACGTTAAATCGAGTGATGGCAGTATGACGCCGACTGTACGGCTTAATGCTGAAGAGTTTCGCAAGATTGCCGAAGATGTTTTGAAAAAGGTTTAGCATAAAATGCTAATCCTACGGGAGGCTATATTGCCATTTTTATGCAATTTTCCAGAGGAATTTAAAATAAAATGGCACTAGAGCAATTCAATGAGACTGAAATTTCGGTAATCCGTGATTTAAGCTCAATCAATCTGTATATGTTCACGCGTTGGATGTTTCGGGAGCGCCGAGGCTATCAGTGGACGCAAGCAAGACACCATGCCCTAATCTGTAATGCGCTTGAGCGTGTTTTCAACGGCGAAACAAAGCGCCTGATTATCAACATTCCGCCGCGCTACTCTAAGACGGAGATTGCGGTTGTGAACTTCATTGCATGGGCAATGGGGCGCGTGCCTGATAGCGAGTTTATCCATGCGAGCTATTCGGCAACGTTGGCCGTCAATAACTCAGTGCAAATCAGAAACTTGTTACAGCACGAAGAGTATCGGGCGATATTCCCCGGCGTGGAGCTTGCAAGCGAGAGTAGCCATCACTGGAAAACGACCGCAGGCGGCGTGATGTACGCAACAGGTACAGGCGGCACGATTACAGGTTTTGGTGCTGGTAAGCACCGGGACGGTTTCGGAGGTGCGCTAATTTTAGACGACCTGCACAAGGCTGACGAAGCACGAAGCGAGGTTAGGCGGCAGAACGTCATTGACTGGTTTCAGAACACGCTTGAATCTCGTAAAAACAGCATTGACACGCCTATTGTCGTGATTATGCAGAGGTTGCATGAGAAAGATATTGCAGGCTGGTTGCTTAATGGCGGAAACGGCGAAGAGTGGGAACACCTTTGCTTGCCTGCTATCCAAGACGATGGAACGGCGTTGTGGCCTGAAAAACACGATATCGAGACGTTGCGCCGCATGGAGCAAGCCGCGCCGTATGTATTTGCCGGGCAGTATTTGCAAAAACCTGCACCGCCTGATGGTGGTACGTTCAAGCCTGATAATCTGCAATTTGTTAAGGCATTGCCTGCCGGTAATATCAGATGGGTGCGCGGCTGGGACTTAGCGTCCACTGCGAACGATGGCGACTATACGGCAGGCGGCAGGCTTGGCGTAACAGAAGATGGGCGGTACATCATCGCAAACATTGTGCGCGGTCAGTATGGTGCTGACGAGCGGGATAGGATTTTGAAAAACACGGCGCAAAAAGACGGCGTGAAAACAAAAATATCTATCCCGCAAGACCCTGGGCAGGCCGGTAAGTCGCAAACCCTGTATCTAACCCGTCAGCTGGCGGGGTTTTCTGTATCTGCCAGCCCTGAATCGGGCGACAAGGTAACACGCGCCGAGCCATTCGCGGCACAGGTCAACATCGGTAACGTGATGGTGTTGGATGATGGCACATGGGATGCAGACGCGCTGATTTCAGAAATGCGGATGTTCCCAAACGGTCAGCATGACGACCAAATCGACTGTTTAAGCCGTGCATTTGGCGAGCTGCTAGACACACGAACTGGCATGATTGATTACCTGCGTTCGCAGGTCGAGGCAAACAAATGAGTAAAAAGACACCTTTATCACAAGGCTTTATTGCCCGTGTTGCCGCTGGTGTCCGTTACGCCTTTACCGGCAACGCGGACGGGTGGTTTGATGCGGGCGAGCCTTTAGCCCCTGTCGCACAGCAGGCAGAGGGTCGGCGGTTCGATTATGAGCCGTTCTACAACGTTGGGCATTCCAAACCGCGCGAACGTGAGGCTATAGGCTTCGCGCAATTACGCGCCCTTGCCGATAACTACGATGTGCTGCGTTTGGTTATTGAGAAGCGCAAAGACCAAATGGAAGGGCTGAAGTGGACGATTCAAAAGCGCGATGTTGAGTCAACGGCAAACAACGAATCACAGCGCAAAGACCGAAAGGTTGATGAAGCGATCGCATTTTTCCAAATGCCTGACAAAGAGCATACGTGGGCAGACTGGCTACGTATCTTGCTGGAAGACCTGTTTGTCATTGATGCACCGTGTATCTATCCGCGAAAAACACTGGGCGGCGACTTGTACGCCCTTGAAGTGATAGACGGCGCAACGATTAAGCGCGTGCTGGACAACACAGGCCGTCTGCCATTGCCGCCTAATACGGCGTATCAGCAAATCTTGCACGGTATGGCGGCGGTTGACTACACAGCGGACGAATTGATTTACTGTTCGCGCAATAACCGAAGCTATAAAGTCTATGGCTTTTCGCCGGTCGAGCAAATCATCATGACCGTGAATATTGCCTTAAAACGGCAGATTCACGCGCTTGAATATTACACGGCGGGCAGTGTTCCTGATGCGCTGGTCGGCGTGCCTGAAACATGGTCGGCTGACGATATTAAGCGCTTTCAGGAGTATTGGGACTTGCTGTTATCGGGCGAGACAGCGGAACGGCGCAAAATGCGTTTCGTGCCGGGCGAGTTATCCCGAAACTTTAAAGAGACGAAGCAGCCGCCGTTGAAAGACGTTTACGATGAATGGCTGGCGCGTGTCGTCTGCTTTGCGTTTAGTGTCGAGCCTACGCCGTTTGTGGCACAGGTAAACCGTAGCGTAGCAGAGACGAGCCGTGAGCAGTCGTTATCTGACGGCATGAGCAGTCTGAAAAACTGGGTTAAAGCCCTGATTGATGATGTGCTTGCCCGTTATATGGATATGGCGGCTTATGAGTTTGTCTGGAAGGAAGAGGAATCGCTCAATCCGAAAGAGCAGGCGGAAATCTACGCTATATACAAAAACGCTGGCATCTTGACCGCTGACGAAATCCGCGCCGAACTAGGCAAGGAGCCATTGCCGGAGCAAGAACAGCCTGATCCGAATAAGCAAGACGGCCAACAGCCTGAAGAGCAGCCAAATCAAGAGGCTGAAAAATTGGGAAAGTCGGAAAGCCCAATGAGCGAAGACGAAGCCGCCGCGCTTATTGAGGCTTATTTGCTGGCGCGCGTTGACGGCTTGGCTGAACAAATCGCCGCGCTGATTGCTGGTGCGGCTGTTGACCGGCAGGCTGAAGACCTGACCGCCGAACTGAATCGGGTAGCGAAAATCGTTACTGACGGTTTGGACTTTGGCGACTGGTCGAGCTTGTCTGATGTGGTCGAGCCGATAATCAGGCGTACGGCGGAAGACGGGGCGGTTGCCGCCTTGTTGCAAGTTATGCCTGACCCTGCTGTCGGCATGGTTACGAATATTCGCAGCCGTGCAGTCAAGTGGGCGCATGAACGCGCCGCCGAGATGGTCGGCATGAAGTGGGTAGGTGGCGAACTTATCCAAAACCCTGCCGCCGAATGGCAAATCACAGAGGGAACGCGCGAAATGATACGCGGCCAAGTGGTTGAAGCCATGAAGAACGGCGACAGTGTGCAGGAGTTGGCAGGCCGTCTGAAAGAATCTCACGCTTTCAGCAATGCCCGCGCCCGAACTATTGCCCGAACTGAAACGGCAATAGCGGACGGCATGGGCAACCTGATCGGCTGGGAAGAGACCGGGCTTGTTGCCGGTAAGCAGTGGCTGACCGCTGAAGATGACAAAGTGTCAGAGATTTGCAATACCAATGGGGATATGGGCGTTATTGGGCTACATGAGCATTTTTCGCATGGCTCACTGACGATTCCAGGGCACCCGAATTGCAGATGTACAGTTATCCATGTTTTGGCAGAGGATATGCCGAAATCTTGATTCCTTTGGGTAAAGTGAGTGTGTTTGCCGCCTCTTCATGGGGCGGCTTTTTTTGGAGCAACGAATGGCGAAGTTATACGCAGAAATTGCCAAGATGGAGGCGCAGGACGATGGCACTGTCAAAGTTTGGGGGTATGCCTCAAGTGAAGCGGTCGATTCGGACGGCGAAATCATCGCGGCAGAAGCAATGAAAGCGGCTATTCCCGATTACATGAAGTTTGGCGCGGTGCGTGAAATGCACGGCTCAAACGCAGCTGGGACGGCTATTGAGATTAACGTAGAAGACGATGGGCGCACATTCTTTGGGGCGCATATCGTTGACCCTGTTGCGGTTACGAAAGTCAAGACAGGCGTTTACAAAGGTTTTTCAATCGGCGGCAGCGTTACCGCCCGCGATGAATTGAATAAGTCGCAAATCACAGGCTTGAAGCTGACAGAAATCAGCCTTGTTGACCGCCCTGCCAATCCTGACGCGGTGTTTACCTGCTTTAAGGCGGATAAACCCAAAGCCGATGAAGAGGCGGATAAGGACGAAGACGACAAGACAGCCGATAAAGCCGATGAAACGCCTGATGATGATGCTGAAAAGGCAGATGACAAGGCGGATGGCAAGAAAGACGATAAGGAAGACGAAACCGAGAAATCGGCAAGCGTCGAATTGTCTGAATCTGAAATCGCCATTCTGAAAGCAGTCTTGGCAAAGGCTGAGAAGCCGAAAGACGAGCCGGTCGCTAAATCGATGTGGCAAGTCAAATCACTGGCTGACGTGCTGATGTCGCTGAAATGGCTGATTGAAGACGCAGCCTACGACAACATCGATGAAACCGTTATCGCGCAAATCAAAGAATCAGCAGGCAGCCTTGCTGAATCGCTGAAAGCCTTGACGGTAAGTGAAGCCGACAAGCTGATTGATGGTTTGGCAGCCAAAGCCGACAAATCAGACGGCCTTGCTAAAGCCGAATCAGCTAACGAGCTGGCAAAAGCGCAAGACGCGCTGAAGAAATCGAATGATGCCCTTGCCAAGGCACAGGCGGAAATCGAGAGCTTGAAGAAACAGGCAGCGCCGCCGAAAGGTAGCACCAAAGCTATCAGCAAGGCAGAGGACAACGGCGAAGACCCATTAAAAGGTTTTCATCCGATTGTAAAGAATGACGGTTCGCTTGATGATGTGGCAACACTCATTAAAGCAGCACAAACAGGCCGTCTGTAACACCGCTTACAGGCGGTTTTTTTATTATCAGGAGCGATAAATGAACGTGAATCAACTCACACAAGAAACAATTGAGCTGATGAAGTCAGCACAAGCAAACGGCGAGCCGTTGAATAAAGGTTATACCCAACCTACCAGTCCAACTACCGGCCTGCAAACCTATGACCTTTCCGCGCCGTCACAAAAACTCTATCCGGTATTGACCCCGTTGCGTAACCGTATCCCCCGCGTGGGCGGTGGCCGCGCCATTGAGGCAAACTGGAAGGCTATCACGAATATCAACGTTGGTAATCAACGCGCCGGCATTAGCGAAGGCAGACGTGGTGGCGTCATCAATCACGAAGTGGTAGAACGTAACGCCCGATTCCGCGCCATCGGCTTGGAAAACCAAGTTACATTTGAGGCTGACTACGCTGCGCGTGGCTTCGAGGACATTAAAGCGTTGGCGGTTGCCCAAACCTTACAAGCTACCATGATTGCCGAAGAAATGATTTTGTTGGGCGGTAACACCAGCCTGAAATCAGGCGTTACACCTACGCCGACCGCTGCTGTTTCGGCTGATCCGTTGGGTAAAATCAGCGGCAGCACTTTGTCTGTAATCTGCGTGTCTTTAGGCTTGCAGGCATATTGGGACGTGGCAGGCGCAAACAACGGCGCAATCGGTCAAAGCCTGAACATTAAAACTGCTCAGGTACCGACCAAAATCACACGCCAAAACGCTGACGGTTCTACCGATACATTCGGCGGCGGTTCTGCTCAAAAATCTGCGGCCGCTTCTGTTTCCGGTATTGCGACAGGCAAAAAAGTAACTGCTATGGTTCCAGCCGTTCGCGGCGCGGTTGCCTACGCTTGGTTCTGGGGCTCTGCCGGTTCTGAAAAATTGGGCGCGGTCACTACTTCTGCGAAAGTAGATATTTTGGCTGACGCTGAAGGCACTCAAACCGCCGCTTCTTTGCCGTCTGAAGACAATTCCACTTCTATCTTGGAATTTGACGGCCTGTTGACCCAAATTGCGCTGCCTGATTCAGGTGCGTATTGGGCGGATAACAAAGGCAGCGGCCTGACCTCAGACGGTGCAGGCGGCGTGTATGAGTTTGAAGAAGCGTTTGCAAACTTCTACTCTAAATATCGCCTGTCCCCTGACACAATCTACGTCAACGCACGCGATTTGGCCTCTTTGACCAAGCTGATTATCGGTAATGGCGGCGCACCGTTGATTAAGTTGAATGTGGACGTGAACAACACCGCAAACATTAAAGCTGGTGTGGTTGTCGGTTCGTACCTGAATAAAATCACAGGCGACGAATTGAATATTGTCGTACACCCGAACCTGCCTGCCGGTACTTACCTGTTCTATTCAAGCCGTCTGCCTGCCTACGTTCAAGGTGTGGGTAACTTGTTGCAAGTGCGTACACGTCAAGAGTATTACCAAATCGAATGGCCACTGCGTACCCGTATGTATGAGTACGGTGTCTATGCGGACGAAGTACTGCAAGGTATGTTTATGCCTGCCTTCGGTATGATTACCAACGTGGGTTAAGCCTAATCAGGCCGTCTGAATTTCGGACGGCCTCTTTCTTTTGGAGATGAAAAATGACTGAATTAGTTAAATTACAAGCACCTGAAGGCTTTACCGATGTTTCCTTTGGCAGCCAAAGCTACGAAGTGGGCGAGAACGGCATTGTTGAAGTACCTGTTGAATCAGCGCAATTCCTGTATCAGTTCGGCTTTGGCAATGTTGCTGAACAGCCTGCCGAAGCTGAAGAGCCTGAAAAAGGTAAGCGCGGCCGTAAAGCGAAAACTGAACAACCTGCCGAAGCGGTAGAGACGGTTGAAGCTGAGCAAGCTGAACAACCTGCCGAAGCTGAAAAGACTGAATAACGATGACCGACCTTTTCCTACTTGATTCACTCAAGCAACGGCTGGGCGTTACCCATGACAAGCAGGACACGTATTTTCAGACCCTGCTTGATGGCGTATCGGCGGCTGTTGAGGCTTTTATCGGTCGAAAACTGGAAGCGGCGGATTATGTCGAGCGATACAACGGCAACGGCAAGAATCGCCTTGTGCTGGAACAATGGCCTGTCATTTCCGTGTCGTCCGTAAAAATCAACGGCCGCGCGGTAGATGACTGGGACTTTGATAACTGGCTGTTGATTCGCCATGCCTGTTTTGCGCAGGGAATCCGAAACGTTGAAGTGTCGTACCGTGCAGGCTATGAAGCCATGCCTGCCGATATTCAGGAGGCTGTCTTGATTATCGCAACGCAACGCTTGAACGAAATCGAGAACAAGGGCGTTCAGAGTAAAAGCCTTGCAGGGGAGACTATATCCTTTTCAAGCTTTAGCCAGTCGGGCGGTATCCCCCCGTCCGCTTACGCTATCTTGATGGAATACAAGCGAAAGGCTGTCTGAAATGCTGAATGTTGAGTTTATCGGAGGCGATGCGATAGCGGCCGTCTTGAAAGCTTATTCTGACGGCGTGCAGTCGGCGGTTGAAAAGTCTATCGGTCGGTCGGTTTTGAAGTTGCAACGCGAAGTTATGCAAAACCGTCTGTCTGGGCAGGTGTTGAATGTACGGACTGGCAATCTTCGCCGCTCAATACATCAGCAAGTCACCAGTTCGGGCGGTTTGGTGGTTGGCGAGGTCGACACGAATGTCCGATACGGTGTGGCGCATGAATATGGATTTGCCGGAACAGTCAACGTTAAAGCCTCAATGAGGCAGATACGTCAGGCTTTCGGCAGGCCGTTGAAATCGCCGCGCTATGTTCAAATCCGCGCCCACTCTCGCAATGTGAAGCTGCCTGAACGGTCGTTTTTGCGGTCGGCTTTGCGCGATATGAAGCCGGAGATTGAGGCTGATTTGCAAAAATCCATTGAAGGAGCGTTACGATGAATCGTGAGGCGATTTATTCCGCGCTGTGGGCAAAGCTTGCGGCGTTGGACGGTTTTACGACCAAGAGCCGAAAGCTGTTGCACTGGAATGACGTAAAGGGCTACGACCAGCCAGCGTTATTTATGGCTCAAGGCGATATGCAGGCGGTAACAACAACAGGGCAAGAGACGAAATGGCTGTTGCGCGTTGATGTGTATTTGTATGTTCAGACGGCAGGCGAGCCGCCAGCGCCCATCATGAATCCGCTGATTGACGCGGTATGTAATACCGTGAACGCTGTACACCCAATCACGGGCAAGACGGCTTTGGCGGTCGATGGTGTGGATGTTGAGTATTGCCGCGTTGAAGGTACGGTAGAAACAGACGAGGGAACGCTTGGCAATCAGGCCGTCTGTATTATCCCAATTATGATTTGCGCCGCTTAGTCGGCAATTAGAAAGGAAATGTCATGCAGTTGACGTTTGGTAGTGGCGAGGTATTCGCCGAAATGATTACGGATGCTTACGGCAACCGTGTGCAAAACGCAACGCCCGTGCGAATCATGGGCTTGCAGGAAATGTCTGTTGATTTATCGGCAGAATTGAAAGAGTTCTACGGCCAAAACCGCTTTGCGCTGGCTGTTGCTCAGGGCAAGGTCAAAGTATCAGGCAAATTCAAGGGCGCGTTAATCAACGGTCTGACCCTGAATACTTTGTTCTTCGGTGCTGAGTTTGCGACAGGGACGATGAAAGCGTTATGGGCAAATACTGACGGTAAGGATATTCCGGCTCAAGCACCATATAACATTCCTTTGACTGGTATGGCGCCCGGCGGTACTTTCATCGAAGACCAAGGCGTTATGAGCAGCGATGGTACGGCTATGATTAAAGTAGCCAGCAATCCGAAAGCAGGCCAATACTCCGTTGCCGCAAACGGCGTTTATTCGTTTAACGAGGCGGACAAAGGCAAGACCGTTTACCCAAGCTTCACATACACGTTACCTATGCCGTCAGCCAAGAAAATTGAGCTTACTAATATGGCGATGGGTAACACGCCGACCTTTAAACTGAAATACCTAACGCAGTTTAAAGGTAAAAAAGCCTTGTTGGAACTGGAAAGCGTAACCAGTGGCAAACTGGGCTTATTCTCAACTAAAAACGATGACTTCTCCGTGCCTGAAATTGACTTTACTGCCTCAACCGATGAAGCAGGCTTTAAAGTCGGTACGTTGTGGATTCAAGAGTAATAATGCAGGCCGTCTGAAAATGACGGCCTTTTTTCATTTACCCCAAAAAAGGAAAACAAAATGACCGTACGAATTAAAGGCGTAACCGTTGAACTGAACGGCACTGAATATGTTATTCCGCCAATCGCACTTGGCGCGTTGGAGCAGTTGCAAAGCCGCATTGGTGCGTTTGACGGCAATGTGCAAGACGCAAAACAGATTTCTACCGTTATCGATTGCGCCCATGCCGCGCTGAAGCGTAACTATCCCGATATGACGCGCGAAGAAGTGGCCGATTTGATTGATATTGGCAACATGAACGAAGTATTCGCCGCTGTGATGGACGTTTCCGGCTTGAAACGCAAGGAGCAGGAAGCCGCGCAAGCGGGGGAAGCTCAGGCGGCGGTTTAAGTTTCGGCGCGATGATTGCCCACGTCTGCGCCTCAACTGGGTGGACGTGGGATTACGTTGCAGACAACTTGGATTTGCCGCGAATCGGGCATTTAAACGAATATTGGCGTGACCATCCGCCTGTACATATCTTGGTAGCCTCATATATGGGCATTAAGCCGTCATCTAGCCCTGTACAGAGCGAAACAGACGAGGCTGAGGCCATTGGTATGCTTGGCGGCGGCGAGCTATCAGAAGACGAATTTAACGCATTGCTGAAAGCGAAGGGGATTATTTGATATGAGTAACGCAGTTTTCCCAACGTTTCCCGGTTTGAAGTGGGGGCGCAAAAGAACGGCTGTTTGGAGTACCAATATTCAAAAGTCAGCTTCAGGGCGTGAGATTCGTAGTGCGTACTACACCTATCCGCAGTGGAAATTCTCGCTGTCGTTTGAAGTGTTAAGAACAAAAGCCTCAATCAACGAACTTGAGAAGCTGGCAGGCTTTTTCAATGAACGCCGCGGTAGTTTTGACAGTTTCTTGTATGAAGACCCGGCGGACAACAAGGTAACAGACCAGCTTATCGGGAATGTCGTTCAGGGCGTAACGAGATACCAGCTTGTGCGCAATTACGGTGGTTTTACCGAGCCTGTTTTGGCGGTCAAAGGTGTGCCGGTGGTTAAAGTCGGCGGCGTTGCTTTGACACATGGCCGTGATTTCTCGATAGACAATAACGGCGTATTGGTTTTGAATACGCCGCAAACGCCCGGCAGACCTATCACATGGACAGGCGGTTTTTATTTTCGTGTGCGTTTCACGTCTGATACGGTGGATTTTGAAAACTTTATCGGCCATTTGTGGAACGCGAAGAAAATCGAGTTTACGAGTTTGAAATTATGAAAAGTGCAAGCGCTGAATTAATGAATCTGCTTCATAACGAAGACAGGTTTCTGATGGCCGATTTGTTCACAATCACTTTGGCAAATGGGCAAGTGTTGCGTCATACGAATTTTGACAAGCCTGTTACATGGCAAGGGAATCAATACGAGGCTTATAAGCTGATTATCAAGCGCGGCGCAACAAGAACGGCGGTAGGGCTTGATGTTGATTCAAACACGTTGCAAATCGCCGCCGAGCCAAGTTATAGACTTGAGGGCTTGCAGTGGGCAGAGGCCGCGCTTGGCGGTGCTTTGGACGGCGCAAGGGTGGTTATCGAGCGTGTCTTTTTCCGTGATTTCCTTACGCCAAATCCTGAACCAGTTGGCACGGTCATCATCTTTTCCGGGCGTGTGTCGGATGTGTCGGGCAGTCGTTCGTCCGTCAAGGTTGACGTTAAATCGGATATTGAGTTGCTGAACGTATCAAGCCCGCGCAATATCTATCAGGCTGGCTGCATGAGAACACTTTATGACGGTGGCTGTAAAGTCAACCGAGAGAAGTTCACAGTGAATGGCCGCGTAACCGCAAACAGCACGACTGGAACGGAACTGACCTGCAATTTAACACAGGCGAACGGTTGGTTTAATCAGGGCGTTATCAAGTTCACAAGCGGCCTTAACGCAGGATTGACACGCACCGTCAAAGAACACAAAGACGGCACGTTGTCTTTTGCTTTGCGATTACCGCACCCCCCACGCACAGGGGATGTGTTTAAAATCTATCCGGGCTGCGACAAACGACAAAGCACTTGTAAAGAAAAGTTCCAAAATATCGTGCATTTTCGCGGTTTTCCTTATATCCCATCTGCTGATACGGTGGTTTAAATGAGGCCGTCTGAAATGGATTTAAGAAAGCGAATTGTCGAAGAGGCTTATTCGTGGCTTGGTACGCCGTACCATCATCAAGCGATGGTAAAGGGTGCAGGTGTGGATTGCGCGATGATTCTTGTCGCAATCTATCGTGAGGCTGGCTTACTGCCTGCCGATTTTGACCCACGGCCATATCCTCAAGACTGGCACTTGCACCGAGACGAGGAGCGGTATCTTGGCTGGGTTTTAAAAGTCTGTCATGAGACCGATACGCCGCAACTTGGCGACGTGGCCGTCTGGAAGTTCGGACGCACGTTTTCGCATGGTGCGGTTTATGTTGGCGACAATAAGATTATTCACAGCTATATCGGGCGCGGTGTGGTTTTGGACGAATTGGATCAGGCTGAACTTTTAGGCCGTCCGATGAAGTTTTTTACTTTTGGAGCAAAAGAATGAATATCCAATTAACGGTTTACGGATTGGGCGGCGATTACCATCAATTACGGGCGGAACTTGACGAAATGAGGGAAGCAATGGCGATGGGTAAGCCTGTAAAACCGATTCAGCCTAAACCGGCACCAGTAACGCCAGCACCGGCAACGCCCCCGTCAAATAGTCCTAATACGCAGCCTAAAAATTTAGTGAGAAGCCTGAATTTCTTCGGCGATTCCACAAACGCGCGAATCGGTGAGCAGGCAATCGCTGTAGCGAAAAAAGACAATATCCCTGTCATTAATAACGCTCAAGGAGGTAGTTTAGCCTCATACGCGCTGATGTCCATGAATGGCAGTCCTGTAGATATTGTTTTTGATGTCAGCACAATCCCGGCACGAGCTAATGGCGCAATGGTTGACGGCAAGCTTGTATATCACGAGGGAACAGTGCCGTTCAGTATGCACTCAACATTAGCGGTTATCGACGACAAAATCACAGCAGCGATTTCAGGCCAAACGCCTAACGTGAAAGTGATTCCGCGCGATGAATATGTACAAAACGTCACACCGGGCAAACGTTACCCAGTACGCCTGAAAAACAGCGGTGGGGAAGATGGTATTTGCGTGCTGGCGACGGCTAAGAATGATATTAACGGCGCAAATATCGGCAACTGGCAGACGGTTTTAGAGCGAGTCAAGATGTATGTTGAGAAGTGCATCGGTCAAATCCAGCCGCATGAATCGCCGCGTTTCATCGTTTTGCCGATTTGGGCAGACAATAAGCCGGGTTGGTCGAAAGAGGTTCACGGCTACCGCTGGGGATTGAAAGACCAGTTTAATAACTGGCTTAGAGAAAAATACGGCAACAACGTTTGGGATATTGAGGAATACATGACGTCCGATCAGATTTGGACTGATACCGGAATAACCCCGAACGAGGCTGATAAACAGGCGCAAAAAGACAAAGTAATGCCGCTGTCGTTGTCGCATGACGGCGGAGCGCATTTCCTGCCAGCGGTTGAAGCGGTTATTGCCGGAAAAATCATTCAAAAAGCGAAAGATTTAGGCTATTTATAAATTAGAGGTTACTCATGGGCGGTAAGACTTCCACTATTTCAAATTCTGAACAACGGATTCTGTCCCTACAAGTTCAGCAATCGTCTCAAGGCTTGACCCTGCCTGTTGTTTACGGTCGGGCGCGTGTTGCTGGTAATTTGATTTGGTACGGCGACTTTACCACTATTGAGACCAAGACAACGACCCGACAAGGCGGTAAGGGCGGCGGTGGCGTAAAACAAGAGGATATTTCCTACACATACGAAGCCGCTGTCATGATGGCCTTGTGCGAGGGCGAGATTAAAGGTATCGGGCGCATTTGGCGCGATAAAGAAAAGTTTGAATCGCTTTCACAATTACGCCTGAATCTTGCAAAAGGCGGCGATGAGCAGCCGACTTGGACGCATTTGCAACAGCCGAAGCACCAAGCGCAGGCAATCAACTATTCCGGCACGGCTTATATTTACAGCCCAAATTACGAACTGACAAAATCGGCGCAAATTTACAGCCATAATTTCGAGGTTATTGGGAAAATGGGGTATTCGTCCTCAATTCCTGACGCAAATCCGAGCGAAATTATTCGCGATATGCTGACAAATCAGAACTACGGTTGCGGATTCCCTGTTGAAAACTTGGGCGATACGAGTGTTTACGGTGTTTATTGCCGCGCGGCCGGTATCTTTTTAAGCCCTGTTTACAGTGAACAGACGGAGGCACAGCAAAACATTTCTGAACTGTTGGAACAGACCAATAGCGCGGCAGTGTTTTCACAAGGCCGTCTGAAAATTGTTCCTTATGGCGACGTGAAGCTATCGGGAAACGGCGCGGCCTATGTGCCAAATCTGACACCTGTTTACGACTTGACCGATGACGATTTTATCGTTTCGGGCGCGGAAGACCCTTTAAAGGTTGAGCGCAAAACCAATGCGGACGCCTACAACCAAATACAGGTTGAGTATCTCGACCGCGCGAATGACTACAATATCGCCGTGGCCGAAGTGAAAGACCAGGCGAATATTGAGCAATACGGCCTACGTCCAAAAGATGCCGTAAAGATGCACGGAATTTGCGACGCTAAAGTCGCAAACCATGTAGCGCAACTGCTGTTGCAGCGTGCCTTGTACGTCCGCAATGAATATGAGTTTAAGCTTGGCTGGAAATATTGCCTGCTTGAGCCAATGGACTTGGTAACGCTGACAGACGAGGGCTTGGGGCTTGATAAAACGCCCGTCCGAATCATTGAGATAGAGGAGGACGAAGAGGGCGTTTTGACCGTCAAGGCCGAAGATTTTCCGATGGGCGCGGCGACGGCTACGGCTTATCCTACACAGCCGTCATTAGGTTATTCCGCCGATTACAACAAATCGCCCGGAAATGCCCATGCGCCTGTTATTTTTGAAGCACCTTTGCAACTGACTGGCGGCGAGCCTCAAATTTGGCTTGCAACCGCCGGCGGCGATATGTGGGGCGGTGCTGAAGTGTGGATTTCGACCGATGGCGACAGCTACACACGAATCGGCGCGACCAACAAGAAAGCGCGTTTCGGATCACTGTCCGCACCTTTGGCAAGCGGTGCAGTTTTCGACCGCGCCAATACCCTTAACGTTGAAATTTCCGCCGGACAAATGACAGGCGGAACGGAGCAAGACAGCCGCGATTTGCTGACCTTGTGTTACGTTGACGGCGAGTTTTTGGCCTACGAGACTGCCGAACTGAAAGGCGTGGGACGTTACACATTGGGCAATCTGACACGCGGTGCGTACGGCTCGACCATCGACCGACACAATGCAGGCAGTCAGTTTGTGCGTATTGATGAAACAATGTTCAAATACGCCGTACCTGCGAACTGGGTAGGGCGCACGGTTTGGGTTAAGCTGGTGTCTTTCAACGTCTTTGGCAGTGGCGTACAGGAGCTTGCAGAAGTTCCGGCGTATTCCTACACCATCAAGGGCGCACCGCTTGGGCAAATTCAGAACTTACGCCTTACATCATCTTGGGCATACGGCAAAGAAGCCGTTATTGCTTGGGATAAGTTGGGCGGGGCTGATACCTACGACGTAGAAGTTTATGCAGGTAATACTCAAAAACGACTGCGGAGCCTGAGCGGCATTGTTGACAACGGCTTTACCTACACGCAAGCCGACATGAAAGCTGACGGCGGACAAGTGCGTGATGTTGTCTTTAAAGTTCGTGGACGTGCTGTTACTGGGAAAACTGGTAACTGGGCGCAAGTGGCCGCACAAAATCCGCAACTCAAACCATTGCAAGGCATTGAGATTGACAGAGGTTTACGTCAGGCGTTTTTCAAATGCGCCATGCCGTCTGAAGAGGATTTCGCAGGCATTGTTATTTGGGTGTCTGAAAATCAGGCCGTCCCAACAATAGACGCGAATAAAGCCTACGATGGCGCGGAAACATTTGTTTCGATTACGAAATGCAACGGAAAGGATTTACAGCAGGGTAAAACCTATTATTTACGCGCCGCCGGTTATGACAGCTTTGGTAAAGACGGCATGCACGTCAGCAACAGTATTGCGTTTACCGTTACTGATGTGTCAGTCACAGATTTGGCAGAAAGCAATCTGAACAAGTCTTTGCGTGACAAAATCGCATTGATTGACGGCAACGGTGCAGGCAGTGTAAACGCACGAATCGAAGCGGAAACGCGTGAGAGGGTAAGCAAGATTGAACAAGTATCCTCGAAACTCAATAACTTATCTGTCGGGGGAAGAAACTTAATCCGAGATTCCGCAACGCAAGTTCAAAATTCAAACTATTTAATTCAGTCATATCAAATGACTGATAATTCGTTACAAGAGGGCGAGCCGTTTACTGTAACGATTTGGGGGGATTTGGGTAGCGACCGTGAAGCGTTTTGGCCGTTCAATTCGGATTCTTGGAACTGGCTAGGCACAATGAAAAAAGTGTCTGATGGAGTTTATCAACTGTCCGCAATATGGCAACGGTCAAAAAACAACCCGTCAAACGACCGCTTATTGATTTATTGTGGCCCGAATAGCGGCAGAACGGCCTCACGGATTGACCGTATTAAGCTGGAGCGCGGCACTGTTGCGACCGACTGGACGCCAGCACCTGAAGATAATACGGCGGTCGTGCAAACCCACGCCCAAAGTATCAACGGCTTGGAAGCGCAATACACGGTAAAGGTTGACGTTAATGGCAAGGTGGCTGGCTACGGCTTGGCAACCACACCGAAAAACGGAATACCCGAAAGCAAGTTTATTGTAAATGCAGACCGTTTTGGCGTTGGGTCAACTGGCAAAGCTGATATTTTCCCTTTCACGGTAGATACACGGCAAAACCGTGTTGGCGTGAACGGCGAACTGGTGGTAAACGGTAAGGCAATTGTCGATAGGTTGAACGCCGGGGATATTCACGGCGATAAAATCACGGCAAACACGCTGAACGCAAACCGCCTGAAAGCTGGAAGCGTTACCGCGCGTGAGATGGCAGTAGGAAGTGTCACGGCTGATAAGCTGAATGTGAACAACTTGTCTGCTATTTCTGCCAATATGGGCAACATTAACGGCGGCAGTTTGAATCTTGGTAATGGCAGATTCACTGTTGATAATAACGGTAGAGTGTCAATATCCGCTGCGTCTGGTAATGTTGGGTTGAAGATGACGAATGATAAAATCCAGTTCTTTAATGAGAGAGGGGTTCTTATTGTTGAGTTGTCAATGTAAGAAAGGCCGTCTAAGTTTTAGACGGCCTCTTTTATAGAGGTTGAATGAATGGCGGCTGGGCTGAAAGTTTACAACGAAGATGGAACATTACGCGATAAAATTGATTCACGGTTTCCTCAAGTATTGAAGATACTTCAAATACCTACATCAAAACATGGTGTTGAAGGTTATATTGAAGTTCCTGAGCTTGCTAACGTTCCTCAAGGATTTAAAATTTTCCATTTTATCTCAATGGGGGATGCTGCTGGGTTAGAATGGCCTGAAATTATAATAACAGGTACAACTTTGAAATATTCCTATCGTTTTTATCAAGACCCTAATATTTTATTTCAATATGGAGATAATGCTTTAGGTTCTAAAGATCATAAACAAGATGACTATATGCTTTTAGTGTTAGGGATATGTCCTCATGTTTAAATTATTTAATTCTAGCGGTGGCGTTCCTTTAGTTACCATAAGTAATGAGTATCAAAATTTTCATTTAAGAAAATCAGGTTTATTAACCGAAAAAGATTTCACTACTGTGGGTGATACTAAATGTTGTGACATAAGTACAAAAGGAATGAATTGCCCTGTACTTGTTTTAAAACCACAAGGATATGATTATAATAACAAAGTAGCTTCTATGCCCGTTACAGAAACGAAAGGCATTCCAGCTTTACAGTTCAGAGGCTTTCGGTTATATGCTTGGTGGAACCTCACTATCCAAGAGGGTATTGAATATTATATCTTTGACGTGTGGGAACCTCCTGAACGCGGCCCAGGGTTGAAATTATGGAATAATGAAGGTAGATTAATATATCATTCCGCTTGGTACAGGTTAAAAATTATATCCTTTCATGAATTAACCTATGCTGAATCCCCTGTCTTACAACAAGACTACAAAGTTGATATTTCCGCTTATAAGAAATATTCTAATAACTTGGGCGTTTTTATTCCGTATGTAAGACGTGCTATGTTGGTAGCTCATGGACATAGTAGCGGTGCGCCAGGGGCATTCACCGTTGAAGGAGCTTGGGAATTATTAGAAGGGTTCTTTTTTAAGGATGAAAACACTGTACAACAAACGCTAATTGATACAGGAACTTCTGAAGGCTGGTGGGCTCCAAAAGATGCATGGATGACGCCTGGATCCACTTATATTTTTATGGTTGACTTAGATGGGATTCCGCTAGGTTACGGAAATTAGATATTGAAATTCGTTTTACCCGCATTTGCGGGTTTTTTAATGCCTATTGAAAGGAAAAATCATGGCCAAACAAGTAATCGCAATCAAGCACGAAATTGAAGACGAAAGCACAGGGGCAATCGCAAGCTACCATGTAATCGAGTATGTAGGTATCGATTACAAGTACAACTCTGTTGCAGCAACATTGAACGGCTATGTGTCTAAAAAGGCATACGAAGCAGGCCGTAATCCGCTTTGTTCCCATTCTGTTACCGTGAACGGCTTGCCTGATGGCGCGGAAGTATCACGCGCTTGGCTGTACGGCAAAGCTGTTGAGCAGGGGAATGAACAAAGTGTCTTTTCTGGTGCCGAACTAGTTGAAGCCTAATTTAAATTTTGAACAACGCCCGTGATGATTCGCGGGCTTTTTTTATGGGCGGTCGTATGAGCGATTTAGAAGCAAAAATCAAAATAACCGTCGAAAACGGCACGGCGGCAGGGTTTAACCAGGCGGCAAACTCTGCTGAATCGGCTTCAAAGGCCATTGAAAACGCCATTGGCAACGTCAAAGCGAGATTGAAAACGCATTTTGACGATATGAAAAAGTCGATGGAGCAAGCGTTTCACGTTAATCCATCGACTTTTAAAAATCTTGGTGACGCACAAGAGGGGATGTTCAACAAAATCTCTTCTTCGGCGCGGAAAGTGTACGAAGAAACGCGCACACCGATGGAGCAGTTCAAGGCGAAGCTGGCAGAAGTTAACCAACTGCTGAATCTTGGCGCGATTGACGTAGAAACCTACGAGCGCAAGGTTGAACAACTGAATAGCGAGCTTGAACAGACGGACGGCAAGGCTTCGGCGGCTGCCGGTGGGCTGGGTAAAATTGGATCGGTTTTGGCTGGATTTGCGTCAATATCATTTGCCAAGTCCATGCTTGACACTGCCGATGCCATGCAGTCAATCAACGCGCAAGTCAGACAGGTTGTGTCGTCTGAAAGTGAGTATTTGGCAGTACAACGTCAGTTATTGGATGTAGCAAACAATACGCGTGCCTCATTGGAATCAACGGCGAATCTGTACGTTTCCACAAGCCGCGCTTTGAAAGACTACGGCTACACGCAACAGGAGATTTTGACCTTTACCGAGGCAACCAATAATGCGATGGCTATCGGCGGCGTACAAGCGCAACAACAGGCCGCCGCGCTTATGCAGTTGTCGCAGGCTTTGGGTAGTGGTGTATTGCAGGGCGATGAATTTAAATCCATTGCTGAAGCCGCGCCGATTCTGCTTGATACGATTGCGGAATACATGGGCAAATCACGCGCTGAGATTAAAAAGCTTGGCAGTGAAGGGCAATTGACGGCGGATGTGATTTTTAAAGCCATATCCGGCGCATCTGAGAAATTCGGCGAACAGGCGGCCAAAATGCCTATGACGATGGGGCAGGCTTTGACGGTATTTTCAAATAACTGGCAAAGCATGGTTTCCAAGCTGTTGAACGACAGTGGCGCAATGTCGGGGATTGCTGCGGTTATTAAACTGATTGCAGACAACCTGAATTTGGTCGTCCCTATTGTTGCAGGTTTTGCCGTTGCTGTTGCGGCCGCTGTTGCGCCTACGCTGGCATTGAATGTTGCCTTGCTGGCAAATCCGTTTGGGATTGTGGCTGTCGCAATCGGCGCGGTCATCGGCCTTATTGCCCAATTCGGCGATGAAATAGACGTTTTCGGCGATGGATGGTCGAATTTGTCTGATGTGATTCAGGCCGTCTGGCAAGTCATCACAGAAACCATCGGCGAAGCTGTCGATACCGTTAAATCATGGTTCGGCGAATTGACGGCATGGGTTGATGAGAGTGTCGGCGGCTGGTCGGCGGTATTTGAGCGCGTGATGAGCTTAATCTCAAGCACTATCGGGGCTTACATTAACGTCTATATCAACACGTTCGCAACCGGCTGGATGTTGATTAAAGAAGCCGCCAATAATATGCCGCAATTCTTTGCCAATCTTGGCAAGGCCATTGGCAACGTGTTTATTTCCGCGATTGAGTGGATGGTAAACAAAGCGGTCGGCATGATTAATAGCATGATTGACTTTGCCAACAAAGCCGCATCGATGGTTGGTGTTTCAGGCATTGAAAAGCTGAACAATGTCCAAATGGGACGAATGAATGACGGCGGGCTTGGCGGTCGAATCGCTGACAGCATGACGAAAGACCGCGCCGGGGCAATGGCAAATGCCATCAAGGAACGCGCAGCCAACATACACGAAGCCAAAGCCATGCGCGGCGGCGGTGGTGGCGGCGGCGGCGGAGGTTCTGCCAAAGCTCACGCTCCTACCGGCGGCGGTGGCGGTGGTTCAGGTCGCAAAGGTGGCGGCGGACGTAAAGGCGGTGGAAAGGGTCACGCAGGCGGCTCAGGAGCGGCTCAAGACCCAATGCAAGGCTGGGAAGAGGAAATCAAAGCCCAAAAACTTGCACACCGCGAGATGCAGCGCGAAACGCTCACGCACCAAGAATGGGATTTAGCGCGTGAGGCCGCCTACTGGCGCGAGAAACTGGCAACGGTTGACGCCGGCAGTAAAACAGGCTTGAAACTGCGTGAAAAAATCCTGACACTTGAAGACCAGTTATCGAAGCAGTCAACTGAAGCGAAAATGAATCAGGTGGCTGAATGGGAGAAGCTGGACAAGCATAAGATTGAGATGGAGAAAGACGCGGCAGACCAAGCCCTAGCTGCTGGCCGTATCTCGCAACTTGAACGTCTTGATTTGGAAATCGAGTTTGAAAATCGCCGTTATCAGATTGCCTATGACGCATTGCAAGAACGAATCGCACTTGCTGAACAAGACCCGACTTATAGTCAGACGGCCATTGATAAGCTTAAAGCGCAGATGGCGGAGCTTGGGCAAGGTCATGAACGGACGCAAGCGAAGAACGAGGGCAAACGCGAAAGCCAACGCCAGAAAGACGCGCCGAACGTCATGGAAATGCTTCAGGACGGCGGCAAGAACGTTTGGCAAGAAGCTCAGCAGCAGATGGGGCAGGCTTTTTCAGCCATGCTCACGCGTACGCAAAACTTCCGCACGGCTATGAATAACTTTTTCAAGAGTATGGGGCAAACCTTTATTCAGGAAATGGTTACAAAGCCATTAATGGGTATGATGCAACGCATGGTGCAGGAATCGGCAATTTACAAGATGATTTTTGGGACTAAGGAAACGCTGGAAACAGCAGCGGCGTCTAAGACTGTGGCAACCAAGGCGACAGAAACGACGGCTGTTGTCGGCAAAAATGCCGTTCAAGCGGCGTCAGGCGCGGCATCTTCACAGGCTGGTATTCCTTATGTTGGCCCGATTCTTGCTGTTGCAGCAATGGCGGCAATGATGGCGGCAGTGATGGGCTTGATGGGTGGTGGTGGCGGTTCTCAAACGACCACGACCACAACACGGATTCCATCGGCGGCAGGTGGTTGGGATATTCCGGCTGGCATCAATCCTCTCACTCAGTTGCACGAGAATGAGATGGTTTTGCCTGCTGAACATGCTCAAACAATCCGCGAAATGGCAGGCCAATCAGGAGGAGACGACAGCACAATTATCATCAACTCAACAGGCGGCGACTTTATTCACAAAAAGGATTTGGCGAAGCTTTTGAAACAGATGAAACGTGATTTCAAATTTGTTTAACGGTCAGGCCGTCTGAATGGTTCAGGCGGCTTTTTTGTAAACCCTGAAAGGGGGAATTATGATTAAAATCAAAGCGGAAATACCGATTATAAACATCGAGATACCGCGCGGAAACGCACGACGTTTTGAAGTAACGGTAACGGCGGACGGTAAGCCGTTTGATTTATCGACCGCTAATCTGAAAATGATGGTCGTGCCTAACACTGGGGGAACGTTCGAGGCTACGGCGAATATCCAAGTAGCTGAAAACGTCCTAACGCTGGAGTTTCCGCCTGAATTTTCCAAAAACGCGAAGTGGCGACGTGCTAAGTACGATATTTTGAACGTATCAACACGGCACACGCTGATTCGTGGTGAGATTTGCTTATTAGAGGTGGTAACACTATGACGGAATATGTATTTACTCTATCGGACAAAACGCCGTCTGTTGAGATTGACGTTAAGGAGACCGCCATCATCGGCGGCGTGGGTCAGGATTTGTACGACCGCGCCAAAAAGGAGCTTGGCTTTACTGGCACGTTTGAGGAGTTTCTCACCAAGTTCAAAGGCGAACGAGGAGAGAAAGGCGAAGATGGCGCGATAGGCCCAATAGGTCCTGCTGGTGAGCGAGGAGCTGACGGTGTTGCTGGCCCTAAAGGAGAGACTGGCCCTAAAGGCGAACGAGGTATAGACGGTGTTGCTGGCCCTAAAGGTGCAGATGGCCCTGCTGGCCCTAAAGGGGATAAAGGCGACACTGGCCCTGCTGGTGCGGTCGGTTTGCAAGGTGCAAAAGGCGAACGTGGCGAAAAGGGCAAGTCTGCCTATGAAATCGCGGTTGCAAATGGTTATGTTGGCAATGAGGCGCAATGGCTGGAAAGCCTGAAAGGGCGTGATGGGGAGCGTGGCCGAGATGGGCTTTCAGCGTATCTAATGGCTAACGGCGACATTGAGTACGGTTCAGTGGACGCGTGGCTTCGTTCTCTTAAAGGCGAAAAGGGCGACACAGGCGCGGCTGGCAAATCGGCGACTGTAACCATCGGCACAGTAACGACAGGCGAGACGGCGAGCGTAACCAACACTGGCACGGAGGCAGAGGCCGTCTTGAACTTCGTCCTGCCAAAAGGAGTAAATGGCCGTGACGGTGTGGGCATCGCGCAAACACTGACCTTATCCGGAAATACACTCACCCTGTCAGATGGTGGCGGAAGTGTAACGCTGCCAAGTCAATCAAACGCACCTGCTGCCAATGAGTATGAAATCCACGGTCAAGGTATGCCGAATGGGAAAGTAACTGCACCAGTCGGTACTACCTACGTCGACACAAACGTTACTAATGGCGCGTTGAAATGGATAAAACGAACTGGAACAGATAACCGAGGCTGGGAAGTCTTGACTGGCGATACTGGCTGGAAAACGCTGGACATTGTTTCAAAATTAGGTAACTCTTATCTAAAAGTGCGCAGAAAAAATGATACCGTGATGTATCAATTCGGCGGGTTAAGCTGGGGTTGGTTCGGCATCTTGCGACGTGGTGGCGCAGGGTATGTTCCCCAGCCATCTGACAGGGAGCGGAACGTTTTTATTTTAGGTTTAAACAAAGTGCCACAAGGGTTTCGGCCAGAGTTTAGCCTAATCGGGGGTATTTACAACGACAAGGGCACGCCATACGGAACATGGTATTTAGGTGGCCCCGGCGATGGTAACATGCTACGTTTCCAGTTTACTGACCCTGTTCCTACTGATAGAGATATTGGGGACATCCGGGTAAGTCCTATTATGTACCTGACTAACGAGCCTTGGCCGACCTAGTTGCCATAATTTTTGATAGCTTTTTTCTTAACTGGACTTTTTGATAATTTTGTCAAAAAGTCCTTTTTATTTGGAGATGGAAATGAGTAACTCATTGAAATGGGTTAAATATGTTTTGGATTGGCGTTTTCTGCCCGTACGTTTTCAAAAGTGGCTTTTTAGCACCGGCACGCGCGTTGTTGAGTTTGCTAGTGGGCTGTCGCTGATTGGCTATGCCGCCGTGTTTGCGTTTTCGCCTGTCGATATCTATGAATGGCCTATCTATTACAAGTTCAAGACGATACCTGAATCTATTTTAATTCCGGTGTTTGGCGGTATCGGCTTGTTGCAGTTGGCGGCGATGTATTGGCAGACGTACAAGGGCAACGTCTTTTCAGGCTATTTGTTGCTGGTGTCGGCGTTTATCTGGTTCTTGACGGCTCAGGCGTTTTGGGGAGCGTTTCCGCCTGCTCATACAGGCATGGTTATTCCGCCGATTCTTGCTTTCTTGTGCCTCTTGGCTGGCAATAACTCACTTAAATTCTTGTTTTCGGGCGAAAAATTGAAAGACAGCCTAAAGGGGGAATGATGGATTTTTTTCAATTCGGCTACCTGTTTGCCATAGGGGGCGGCATTGTCGGCAGCGCATGGTCGAGTATCAAAGACCACGACAAGATTGTCTCAAGCTTGTTTGAGGCGGTTGTGTCGGCAGTAGCGGCGGCGGCGGTAGTGGAACGGTTTTTGATGGTAAATCAGGTTTGGACTTGTGCGATTGCCGGTGCGTTTGTCGGCATTTTAACAGGCCATGCGATGGACACCGTGAAAACCTTAGCCCCGGGGATGATGAAGAGGTGGGCTAATAAAACGGCTGACAAATTTATCGATAGTAAAGAGTAACAACAGGTCGTCTGAAAGTTCAGACGGCCTTTTTTAATGGAAGAGTAAAAATGCAAGATTTGAATTGGATGAAAGAAGCAAAAAAACACATTGGACTGAAAGAGATTGTCGGCACTAAAGCGCATAACCCGACAATAGTGCAATGGCTGAAAAATATGGTGACATTTCCAGGCGCGGCAAAGTCTTGGTACTTTGAAGATGAAACGCCGTGGTGTGGCTTGTTTGTTGGTTATTGCTTAGGCAAGAGTGGCCGCGCGGTCATTAAGGATTGGTACCGCGCCAGAGCGTGGGCAAGTGCTGGGCTAACGAAGCTGGAAAAACCTGCCTACGGTTGCATTGCGGTCAAATCCCGAAAAGGCGGCGGCCATGTGTTTTTTGTTGTTGGCGAAAATGCAAAAGGTCAGATTTTGGGACTTGGTGGCAATCAAGGCAACACCGTGTCTATCGTGCCGTTTGATGCGGCGGATATTGACGGATATTTTTGGCCGTCTAAATTGGTTGATGGCAAGGCCGTGCCGTCTAGCCCCGAGCCTGAGCGTTACGTTTTATCATCTGTTACAGCAACAGCGGCGCATGGTGCAAGTGAGGCGTAATTATGAATCCTGTCGAATTTCTGAAAGCGCGTATTGCTGAATGGGAAGAGAAGCGCAAACAGGCGAGCGAGAACGCCGATTTTAAAGCTTTTGAGTTTGCCGGAAGCGAGATTAAAAACTACAAAGCGATGTTGAAAACCTATGAACAGCCTGCTACTTAAAAACTGGAAGCTGATTCTGATTGCGGCTTGTTTCGTGCTGATTGTGGGCGCGTGGCAATACGACCATGCCGCCCAATACAAGCGCGGCCGTGAATCAATGGCGGCGGAAATTTCAGGCCGTCTGAAAGATGCCGCGATTGAAAAAGCGAAGCAAGACCGCGAATCGTCCGCTATGTACCAAACCGGCAAGGCCGTGCGTGAAGAGAAAGAAAGGGTGCGTTATGTCCAAGTACCTAAAATTATTGAAAAAACTGTCTATCGGAATACCTGTCTTGATTCTGATGGGCTGTCAGTCATCAATGCCGCCATTGCCGACGGCAACTAAGCCGCCTGCCGACCTTGTGCAACCATGCCCGAGCCTGCCTAAGCTTGATGGCGGTACAGGCGCGGATATTCTGCCGTGGTCGCTACAAGTCATCGGCTTGTACAACGATTGCAAAGCACGGCATAAGGCGTTATCCAATACGCTTAAATAAAGCAAAGGCCGTCTGAAATATGACGGCCTTTTTCTCATTTATTCTTCACATATTCCAACAGCTTCAGCCATTTCGTGTGAGGCATATTCGCATAACTGCTCATGCTTGGGCTTGTTTCCCATTTTTGGGCGGTTTTCAGCGTTGATTCCGTTATATCGGCTACTTGTTTCTGTGTCAGCCCGTGCTTTTGTCGCAGGGCTTTCAGGTTCGCCGGTGTGTAGCCTAATTCAAAATTCTCAATCATAAAATTCCCCATCTTCAGACAACATCAAATCGTCTGCCGTGATTTGGTCGCAGACTTTTTTCAGGCTATCTAGCCATTCCGCCGTAACTTCGGGGCGGTTGTTATCCAAAAATATAAAATCCGACAGCCATAACCCGATATTCGAGCGGTAGGCGAGGCGGCCTGTCTTGCTGTCCTCTACCAAATCGCCGTTGACTGGCTTGGTTGGTAGAATCCTAGTGTAACCGCCATCAAAAGATTTCCGCGCCAAAAAGCGAGGGTATCGTGTGTGAACAACAAATTCGTCTGTTTCTGATCGCGATTCGCCGTGAATGATTGCCGGGTATCGGTTGAAAATATTATTCTTGCTCATGATTCGCTTTCAAAAAAGCCGCCATGTTTCAGGCGGCCTGTCTTTTATTCTTCATCGTCAAGTTCAATTTCTTCGGTTTCGATAACTAAATTTTCAGCAATATAGCTATCACATTCAGAAACTTGGCTTTCAAACCAGCTTTGATATTGGCTCAATTCGTCATCATTCATTGCGGTAGAAAAACCATTGCTCATTGCCAAGCTGTTGATATAGTCGGCGGCTTCGCGAGCCATGTTTGATTGAGCGGTCAAGTAGATGTTAGTTGCTTTCATTTTGATTTCCTTTCGGTATTTTATCCTTGAAGCCGTCAAGGTGTCGGTGGCAGGCCTTGTTGTCTGTCCATGTGCGTATATTACCTCTTTAAGCGAGGTAATGCAAGAGGTTTTTTGACAAATTTATCAAAAAGTATCTAATATACTGATTTATAAAGAAATAAACTTAAAGCGAATCAATAAAATCAGCCCAATCTTGCAACATTTGGCGGCGTTGCGTGATGAATTTCGCGTGAAAATACGCCGCATCTGTTTGGTTGTCTTTGGCGTGGGCAAGCTGCGCCTTGATATGCTCATGCTTATAGCCCATCTCTGATAGATTGGTTGCGAGTGTTGCGCGGAAATCATGGCCTGATATTGTCAAGCCCATATACTCTAAGGCGCGGTTTATGGTTGTTGCTGAAATCATATCGTCAGGTCGTCTGCTGTTTGGGAATAGTAGCCGACCTGAGCCAGTGAACGCCTGTAACTCTTTCAGAATCTCAACGACCTGCCAAGACAGCGGCACGATGTGCAAGCGTGACTTCTTCATTTTATTGGCAGGGATACGCCAAATCCCTGATTGCAAGTCAATATCTACCCATTCCGCGCGTCTTGCTTCAATCGTGCGGACGGCGGTGTATAACAGCAACTGCACGGCCTTTTTTACCACGAACGAACCGTTATAGTTTTCAAGGCTTTTCTTGAACGCCTTGATTTGCTCAACGGTCATGGCTTTGGCGTGTGTTATTTCGGGGCGTTTGAGATAACCGGCAAAGGCTAATGTAGGGTCAACCTCTGCCCGCATTGTACGGATTGCATATAGGAACACCGCGCTCATGTGTTGGCGCGTGTAGATACCGGAAACGACAACGCCCTTGTCTTTGCATATATCCAAACATTCCATGATTTGGCGCGGCGTTACTTTGGTTATCGGCGTGTCTCCGATGATCGGATAGGCATACCGCTCAAGCATACTTCGCGCGGCCTTGATACTGCCTTTGCTGATTGTCTTTGTTGCAAAGTATTCTTCGGCAATTGCCTGAAACGTGTTTTTGTTTTGGCGCGTGTTTTGGCGTTTTCTGTCGGCTCTGTCTTTGACAGGGTTAATCCCCTGCTGGACAAGCAAACGCGCTTCCTTGCGTTTCTCACGCGCTTCGGCGAGCGAGATTTCAGGATATGATCCGATTGAAAACACTGATTCCTTGCCGTCAATCCTGAAGCGATAACGCCACAGTTTTGAGCCATTCGGGTTTATTACGATATAAAGGCCGTTGGAATCGGTTAATTTATAAGGCTTTTCTTGTGGTTTCGCCTTGCGGATTTGGGTATCGTTAAGCATAAAAAAAGTGGGTATGTGTGAGGGGATACCCCAAATCATACCCACTTTTTTCAAGGATTGCCACGCACCGAAACGAACGAAAACGGACAAGAAGTAGCGTTAAATTCAGATTTTTCAAAACGATAAGAATCAATACGGACTAATGCGGACAAGAATAACAGTTATCAATGAATAAAAGCATGAGTGTGCGGCCTTTTAGGGTTGTTTGACGGCGGCGATGTTTTC
>FLRZ01000885.1_pt1 | contig 33916 bp, 30 predicted proteins | sample 1550531 | NCBI WGS metagenome assembly FLRZ01 (sample SAMEA4031772, study PRJEB14383) | metagenome | biome: human; feature: oral; material: saliva | place: Philippines | collected 2014 | reverse complement strand
TATCAATTTTGAAAAAAGCAGTACTTGCAGATAATTGTAGGTGATCTTTTAGATTAGATAATGGAAAGACAACATCCCCTTTAGCAAAACGATATTTTAAGGGGTGTGTATCTTTCACCATATCTTTATCTTCAAAGTAGAATACTAATGGGCAACCTACTATGCTAATGTTGGCATTATTACTTAAGAAGTTATCTGTCTTGTAGAAGTAATCAGAAGAAACAAAGTCATCTGGATCTATGAATGTTACCCATTCAGTTTCAACATATTGTAAACCCAGATTGCGTGCCGAGGCTTGGCCGCCATTTTCTTTGTAAAAATAATGGATATTTTGGGGAAACTTGGCTTGCCATCGTTTGATGATTTCTGCCGAATTGTCGGTTGATCCATCATCTACTAGAATGATTTGAATATGTTTTTTGAAATTCAAGCTTTGTTTGACGATACTGTCAAAGTATTCATCAAGGTATTTTTCGACGTTATAAACGGCTGAAACGATTGTAAATTGATTATTACCTTCGTATTTTAAGGGAAGGTATTTTTTTATCTGCTCTTTACGTTTATAATAGGAATCCTTAAAAAAAGCTTCTGGATCTCTTTTAAGTTTGTTTAAACGTCTTTGGAGGGTTATTTTATCCCTAACTGGCAATTTTTCAACTAATTTCTTTTCAATATCATCTAACAACTTCATAAGTTCCCTTAATGCTCGATGCCAAGTTACCTAGAGCATCTTATACACCTCAAAAGCCTCATCCATATTCTCATAAACAGTCATTTCACCTGCTTTTAAAATAGCAGCCTTATCACAATACTGTTTAACAATATTTAGCTCATGGGATACCAAAATCATGGATTTATGAGCCCGTTTTTCAAATAATTCTATTTGGCATTTTTGTTTAAAACTGGCATCGCCCACAGAAATCACTTCATCAATCAAATAACAATCAAAATCTACTGCCATAGAAATCGCAAAAGCAAGTCTTGCTTTCATACCTGATGAATAAACCTTTACAGGTTCATACAAATATTTACCAAGCTCAGCAAAAGACTCTACCATCATCATTGCTTCATGATAATCTTTATTATAGATGCGACACACGAAACGTACATTATCCACACCTGTTAGACTGCCTTGAAATGCCCCACTAAACGCCAAAGGCCAAGATATGCTCATATTTTTGGTTATCTTGCCTGATGTTGGTTTTTCTGCGCCACCTAAAACCCGAACCAATGTTGACTTACCTGCACCATTTCGTCCAAGTATGCCAATTTTTTCACCCTTTTGTAAGGTAAAATTAATATCCTTAAGAACCTCTCTTTTGCCCTTACCAAAAGGATATGCTTTAGTCACATGCTCTAGCCGTATCATATCATTCCAGATTGTCTTCTACATAGCGTAATAACGTCAATCCTACAAAAGATAACATTAGATTACACTCTACAATATAGCCAATATTTTCATAAGTAGGAATTACATCACCATAATAACCATGACGAATCATTTCAGTAAAATGCACCATTGGAATATATAAAATATATTCACGTGCAATATTGGGCAACCAATGTACAAAAAAAGCCACACCAGAAATTGGAAAAATAATAATTGTGGTCGCGCCCCAAAAACGGTTAAATACTTCAGACATCTCACAAAGACAGCCCATTACAAAAGAAAATCCAACAGTAAACCAAATCAATAGCAGCCCACCAAATACCATATATAAAAAATCATCAGGTAGTGGCATCAAATCAAAAAAATAAAAAACTGCTGACAAAACCAAAAAGGAAACCAAAGAACCAAAAACTTCTAAAAAAATTCTAGCTAAATACACATCAATCACCGTCACATTACGATGATACAAAAGCCCTGTATTGGCACTAATTGCTTTGGTTACTCGCCCTACGCTATTTCGCCAACACAAAACAATAGAGTACCCAATTACGGCAAATGGCACAATTGGTAATGCTCCACTTTGATGCATATCTCGAGTAGCATTCCAAAATAAAGCAATCACTGAAGTAAAAATCATTGGCTCAACAAATAGCCACGCAAAGCCAATATTATGCCGTCCATAACGCGTAATAATTTCACGCATTAATAAAGCATAAATTACACGCAACTGGATTTTAAACGAGTGATGAAAGCTTTTTATGGACGAAAGATAATTAGTCATTATGCTCTCTTACACCTGCCACAAACAATCGCACCACACCCCAAAGTAAAAGTCCAAATACAAAACCGGATAATGTATCTTTAAAACGTTTAGGTTTGGTGGCCTCATCAGGTAGGGATGGCATTGCTAATCTTTCTAAATAAAGCTGCTTTTTATTAAAGTCATTTTTAGATTGCTCATAAGTTGCCATCGCTGAAGCAAGCTGTTTATCCGCCAGTTCCTTTTCTAATTGTAAACGTTGATACTCAACAGAACGATTACTAAAAGAAATATCAGAAGGCCCTGTTACTAACTTAGATTTATCAGCAATGCTTTTTTTTAGGCTTTTAATGCGGGTTTCCATTGCCTTAATCTGAGGGTTTTCTGGGGTAATTTCTCGAGCCTGAGTCAGCTGAGTTTCAGCCTGAATTAAAGCATCTTGCAATTTTGAAATTTCTTGTAATACAATCGCTGATTGCCCTTCTGGATTAAATACATCATTTTTTACTCGATATTTTGCCAAGGCTTCAGCGGCTTTTGCCGAGACTTCTTGAGCTTCTTGCACTTCTTTTTCAGATGCAACTAAAATATCATTTTTGGCATTATTATTAATGCGGTTAATGACCTCTTCGCTCATTTTAAGCAATTCTTCATTGATATTTTGGGCATCTTTAGCGGTATAAGCTTCTATTTGCAAAGACGAAATGGACGATGCAGGGTCATACACAACTTTTATTTTTTTATTAAAATATTCATAAAAATTTTCAAAAGTTGGTTCTTTAATTGTTCCAAAACGACTAACCACATCAACAGATTTGGCAGAATATTTTGTTTGGATATCCAATTTAGCTTTTAAGTTTTGGACTGCATCTCGTGATGATAAATAGTCTCTTACCAAATAGCTGTCATCAGATGATGCGTTAAAACCAATATTTTGTAGCACCATACCAATACCCGAAACTGAACGCTGATTTGGGCTTCGGATAACAAATTTAGATTCTGAAGTATAGACATCAGATGCAATAAAACCATAATAAATTGCCAAAACAATCGTTGGTAATACCACAAACAGCCAAAACAGAGGGTCAAAATATTTAACAATACGGTTAATTTTAGGTTTTTTAACTGAACTTTCCATCATTATTTACTCAAATCATCAACCGTATTTACAATATACATACCTTGAGCAACCAAAGAAATAAATTTACGAAACTCAACGCCAGGCGCATTTGACACGTAAATCAAGTCTTTATCTTTGATAGCAAAATTTTGGGCAACAATATAGTTGATTGGCTCTTTTAGATTTAAACGATATATTACAGGCACCTCAGAAGCGTACTGCAGCTGCATTGGCAATGCTGCGCGCTGCTGAGGCGTTAAAATATTAGCTGATTCTTGACGAAAAATAAATACACCGCGAGCATCGGCACGATTATCATTTAAACCACCTGCTCTTGCCAACGCCTGCATCAGTGAAATACCGCCTGCCTCAAAATCAATTTCAGTATTTTTGGCAGTTGCACCAAGTACTGTAAAACTCTTGGTTTGATAATTAACGGATACTACGTCGCCTTTTTGTAAAATAACATTTTGGCGAGGGTCTTTAATAATGGCATCAAAAGGCATTTCTACTGATTGCCCACGACGGTTTAACTGAACACTGATACGACTTGATGGGTGCTTAGTACCTCCTGCTGCCGCCAATGCGTCCAAAATGCGCTCAGCCTTGCCCGTTAGAGGCATACGTGTGCTGTTGGTCACTTCACCTACGATTGTAACATCAGCGGAATTATTTTTGGCAATACGCACAACAGCACTGGGATTATTAGCCTTCTTAGTTAACCCTTTAACAATCATGGTCTGAACTTGCTCGGGAGTTTTACCTGAAACGCTGATTTTACCCACAAACGGTATGGTGATTTGCCCTTTATTATCCACCATTTGCTCAGGTAGCTTCACTTCTTTAGAGCCACTCAATCCCGAAATATCACTGGCGGTGCCAAAAAGCAAAGCTGGGGGCGCCTCCCAAATAGAAACATCCACCACATCGCCTGCACTAATGGTATTATTAAAAGTAGAAGAGCTTTTATAAAAGTCAGAAAAACGGCGAACAGGAATTGATTGAGAGGTTAAAAAAGCAATACGGTTATCAATATCGATAATGGTTAAACCTGAGTTTTCTGTATCTATTTGATTTTCTATTGTCTTTTTAGTAGGTCCAGAAGAAGGCTGCCATTTAGTTAATGCTTGGCAACCACTTAGTGATATTAGCATTGCCAAAATGGACATACTTAGAGTAAACTTAAGGGTTTGTTTCACCATATCAGTCTTATTTAATCATAGTATTATGTTTCCACATTATAACACAATTTTATACAAAAATAATAAATAGGCATTTTACCCTAACTAAAACAAAAAAGCAGGCAAAGATGCCCACTTTTTTGCTCTGCAATTTTTTTACACAATTAATTAGCGTTTTTTACGTTGGATTGCATGAATAGCACGACCATCAGCAGATAATACAGCTTCGTGAACTGCTTCTGATACGGTTGGGTGAGCAAACATCATCAATTGCAAATCTTCCACACTAGAGACGAATTCAAGTGCAATCATACCTTGATGGACAATTTCACCTGCATTAACTCCAACCATATGCAAACCAAGCAAACGGTCTGTTTTGGCATCTGCTATAACTTTAATAAGGCCTTGACCCTCACCTTGAGCTAGGGCGCGACCGTTAGCAGATAGATTAAAACTACCTGTTTTCACTTCGTAGCCTTTTTCTTTAGCGGCCTGTTCGGTTAGACCCACCCAAGCAATTTCTGGATGCGTATAAATCACACTGATAATGGTGTCATAATTCACTTGGGCTTTTTCACCGTGAATACGCTCAACCGCCATGACACCTTCTTCCATTGCTTTATGAGCAAGCATTGGACCACGCACCAAATCACCAATCGCATATACACCATCTAGGTTGGTTTTACACTGGTCATCCACTGCTACCAATCCACGGTCAGTCAAAGTGATGCCACAACCTTCAGCCAATAATTTTTCACTATAAGCACGGCGACCTACACACACAATCAATTTATCAAAAACTTCAGTCTTCGTTTCGCCTTTAACATCTGTGGTTACCACAACTTCGCCATTAACCACTTCAGCATTGGTAACTTTTGTATCCACGCGAATGTCAAGACCTTGTTTTTTAAGCAGTTTAGCTGCTTCTTTAGCAATATCTTTATCAGCAGCTGCCAAAAATTCAGGCATCGCTTCATAAACAACAACTTCGCTACCTAAACGGCGCCATACTGAACCCAATTCAAGACCAATAACACCAGCACCAATCACCCCTAAACGTTTTGGAGCTTCACTGAATTCTAATGCACCCGTTGAATCTACGATGTATTCGCCATCAGTTTTAGCAACAGGAATTTCAATTGGTACAGAACCTGCCGCCAAAATAACGTACTTAGCGGTGATGGTTGTTTCCTCGCCTGTTAAGGCTTCAAATTTAATGGTTTTTTGTTCACCTTTACCATCAATCAATGTACCCCAGCCTTGCAGCCAGTCGACGCCATTGCCCTTTAACAAACCTGCCACACCAGCGGTTAATCCCTTAACAATAGCATCCTTACGCGCCAACATTTTTGAAACATCAATTGCTACATCACCCGTAGTAATACCATGTTCAGCAAGCTCATGTTTAGTGGCTTCATAGCGATGTGAGCTATCTAACAGAGCCTTTGAAGGAATACAGCCAACGTTTAGGCACGTTCCACCAAGTGCAGGTTCACCTTTGTGAACACGTTTTTCAATACATGCTGTGCTAAAACCAAGTTGAGCTGCACGAATCGCGGCCTCGTAACCGCCAGGACCGCCACCAATTACGACTAAATCATAAGAAGTTTTCATAATTTTTTCTCATTTTTAAAAAATTAACCAGATGGAAAATGCCTACCATAATGATAGGCATTTAAAATAATTACAAATCAAGCAAAAGCATTGATGGGTCTTCAATTAACTCTTTAATGGTTACCAAGAAACGTACTGCATCTTTACCATCAATTAAACGATGGTCGTAAGACAGTGCTAAATACATCATAGGTAAAATTACTACTTGACCATTAACTGCCATTGGACGTTCATTGATGGCGTGCATACCAAGAATTGCTGTTTGTGGTGGATTAATAATAGGAGTGGAAAGCAGTGAACCAAACACACCACCATTAGTAATAGTGAATGTGCCACCAGTCATTTCATCAATAGACAACTTGCCTTCACGAGCCTTGATAGCATAATCACGAATGCCTGCCTCGATATCAGACAGTCCCATGTTGTCGGTATCACGAAGTACTGGCACAACCAAACCACGATCACTAGATACCGCAACACCAACATCGTAATAACCATGATAGATGATATCATCACCATCAATGGATGCGTTCACTGCTGGGAAACGTTTTAGTGCTTCGGTAGCCGCTTTAACAAATAGGGACATAAACCCAAGTTTTACACCGTGAGTTTTTTCAAAGCGGTCTTTGTATTTAGCACGCAAATCCATCAGAGGCTTCATATTAACTTCGTTAAAAGTTGTCAACATAGCGGTTTGTTGAGTTGCTGACAATAAACGTTCTGCGATACGTTTACGCAGACGAGTCATTGGTTCACGTTTTTCGATACGTTGGCCCACTGCAGTAGCAATCACTTGACCGTTATCACCTTTGAGTGTTGGATTTACCATATCAGATTTGGTTACGCGACCGCCACGACCTGTGCCTTGTACATCAGCAGGATTAACGCCAGTTTCTTTAGCAGCTTTACGTACCGCTGGGCTTTGGTCTTTAAATTCACCTTCTTTAGCAGCTGGAGCAGCTGGAGCAGTATTTTGAGGAGCTTCTGCAGGTTTTGCTTCTTCCGCTTTTGGCTCAGCAACCGCACCCGCCTCAAAAGTACCAATTACTTCATCAGATAAAACTGTACTGTCTACACCTTTGATAATGCTAGTTAAAACACCATTATCTGGAGCAACCACTTCCAAAACCACTTTATCAGTTTCAATTTCGGCAAGTACTTGGTCACGAACAACGCCATCACCTTCAGCAACATGCCATTCTACAATCGTACCATCTTGCACAGATTCTGGAAACACGGGGGCTTTAATATCAGCCATACAAAACTCCTAAGTTTTACAACTTGTTTAATTTGAAATTAAAAAAAACAAAAGCGGTCAAGCCCAATAAAATAGGCTTGACCTAGGTTATGTTTATTTTAGCTCTTCAACTTTGACATTCAAAGCTTTAGCAATGACTGCTTTTTGTTGAGCTTGGTGAATTTTTGGCGAGCCTGTCGCTGGCGCAGCTGCCGCTGGACGTGCTGCTGGTTCTACCACCTTGGCAGCTGTCAGACCACCGGCTTGTAAACGATAAAGTTCTGGCGCTAAATAGTACCAAGCGCCTTGGTTTAATGGTTCTTCTTGTGCCCACATGATTTGCTCAAGATTTGGATATTTAGCAAATTGTTCAATAATGCGAGACTCAGGTAATGGATAAAGCTGCTCAATACGCACAATTGCTACATCCGTTAGACCCAACTTACGACGTTGCTCTAACAAATCGTAATAAACTTTACCACCACAAAGCACTAAACGCACTACATTGTCATTGTTAATAACGTCAATTTCTGGAATGACTGTTTCAAATTGACCGTCAGCAAGTTCTGATAAATTTGACACTGCCAATGGATGACGAAGCAGCGATTTTGGCGACATTACCACCAATGGTTTACGCACGGGACGCACCACTTGGCGACGCAAAGCGTGGAAAATTTGAGCAGGCGTTGTTGGGGTAATTACTTGCATATTTTCTTCAGCGCAAAGCTGCAAATAACGCTCCAAACGAGCTGATGAATGTTCTGGACCTTGACCTTCAAAACCATGTGGTAAAAGCATGGTTAGACCACAAACGCGCTGCCACTTAGTTTCACTTGATGAAATAAATTGGTCAATCACAACCTGAGCACCGTTGGCAAAATCGCCAAATTGAGCCTCCCAAACAATTAAGGCGTTTGGCATGGTAGATGCGTAACCATATTCAAAAGCCAATACTGCTTCTTCTGAAAGTAGCGAGTTATAAGTTGCAAAGCGTGCTTGATTGGGTGAAATGTGTTGTAGTGGAATGTACATACTACCGTCTTTCATATTAAACAACTCTGAATGACGGTGCGAGAACGTACCACGCCCCACATCTTCACCAGTAATACGAACCAGTGAACCTTCATCTACTAAAGACGCATAAGCCAAGGTTTCAGCAGCGCCCCAGTTTAATGGCTCTTGTCCTGTTTGCATGGAAAGACGTTGCTCTAACACCTTGGCAACTTGACGTTGTAATTCAAAACCTTCTGGCACTTTGGCAAGCGCATGGGCGTATTGTTTTAATTTTTCAACAGGAACGCCTGTATTATAATTTTCTTCAAGACTATGACCTAAATAAGGTTTCCAATCCACAAACAAATCAGTATTTGGTTCTTTTACCAAACCATTTGCCACATCTTGACCATTATCTAGCGCTAGGCGATATTTTTCTTCAAACTCATCACTTTGTTCTTGACTTAAAACATTTTGAGCAACCAATTTTTGACTGTATTTAGTGCGAGTAGTTGGTAAATTTTTGATGGTTTGATACATCAAAGGCTGAGTTGCCATAGGTTCATCAGATTCATTATGACCATTACGGCGATAGCACATAATATCAAGTACTACATCCTTGCCAAATTTGGTACGATAATCCAATACCAGTTGGGCAGCAAATACCACGGCCTCCGGGTCATCGCCATTAACGTGCAGCACAGGCGCGTGCACCATTTTAGCAACATCGGTGCAGTATTCGGTTGAACGAGCATCTTCTGGACGAGATGTGGTAAAACCAACTTGGTTGTTAATCACTACATGAACTGTACCGCCTGTCTTATAAGCTCGAGTTTGTGACATTTGGAAGGTTTCTTGGTTAACGCCTTGACCTGCAAGTGCCGCATCTCCATGTACCACGATTGGTAACACAGTACTGTTATCAATATCATAACCATATTTTTCACTACGGCGAGCTTGTCTGGCGCGTACAGAACCAAGCATAACAGGAGCGACAATCTCAAGATGCGATGGGTTATACGCCAGCGCTAAATGCACCTCGCCGCCTTGGGTGATGACGTTTGATGAATAGCCATTATGATATTTTACATCGCCTGAACCAGCGGTTGGCTGAATTTTACCATCAAATTCATCAAACAACACCGATGGGTTTTTACCCATAATATTAACAAGTAAATTCAAACGACCGCGGTGCGCCATGCCAATTACAACTTCTTTAGCACCATATTTGCCAACACGCTGAACCATTTCATGCACTGCAGGGATAAAACTCTCGCCGCCTTCCAAACCAAAACGTTTTACACCCGTGTATTTACGTGCAAGATACTTTTCTAAACCCTCGGCAGCTGTTAAACGCTCAAAAATTTCCAATCGTTTTTCAGTATCAAATTTGATATAGCCCTGATTGGATTCAATATATTCTTCAATCCAGCGTTTTTCAGCAGCAGTAAACACATGCATGTATTCGTAACCAATACTGCCACAATAAATGCGCTCACAGATTTCAATGATTTCACGCAAAGTGGCTTCGTTTTTGCCAATGTACATCAAGGTGGTTGGGAAAATGGTATCCAAATCTGCTGCTGACAAACCATGATATTCTAAAGTTAAATCTTCGACCACATCCCGTTTTTGCAGTCCTAATGGGTCAAGATTGGCGTGACGATGCCCACGACGGCGATAAGCACTGATTAACTGCTGTACCGCCATTTGTTTGGCATCGCCAATAGTGGGGGAATTTTCGGTAACGATAGGACGATTATGATTTTTTGCCAATAGCAAAAACTGCTCTTTAATGGCATTATGTGGGGCATCATTTTCTTGGAAATATTCGGCAAAATAAGCCTGCCATTCGGGACTAACACTTTGTTTATCCGCCAAATAATCTTCATACAGGGCTTCTACATAAGCAGCGCCATCGGCGGTTAATTCGGTACTTTGATAAGCTATTGTATCTTTGCTATTTTGTGTCATAATAATCGCCACTTTTTGGGTTAAGATTTACTCAAACTTCAATTGATTTATTTTGGTTAAAATCAAAAAGTTGTTGATTTTTTTTAGGTCAAACATTCATCTGCATAGTGTACGCCATTTGAATCAATAAGACAAGTTACATTAACACCGAAATACCGCTTTATCCATCAGGAATTTTGAAAAATTGACTTTAATATAAATAATTATGAACAACATTATATTTATAAAATATGCAGCACAACAATCATAATAAACACTAAAAAACCGCCATAAATGGCGGCTTTTTTAACATCAGTTCATCAACTGGCTGCTTCAAGAAGCATGTTGCGAATATGTCCAATTGCTTTTGTTGGATTCAATCCTTTTGGACAAACCGAAACACAGTTCATAATACCACGACAACGGAACAAACTAAACGGGTCATCAAGACGAGCAAGACGGGCTCTGGTATCAGTATCACGACTATCAATAATAAAGCGATAACCATTAAGCAGTGCCGATGGACCTAAGAATTTATCGGGGTTCCACCAAAATGATGGGCATGATGTTGAACAGCACGCACACAAGATGCACTCATACAAACCATTTAATTTTTCACGGTCTGCTTGTGATTGTAAACGTTCAGTGGCTGGCGGTGGCTGACGATTAATCAGATATGGTTGCACTTTTTCATATTGTGCATAAAACTGATTCATGTCTACAACCAAATCCTTAATGACAGGCAAACCTGGCAAAGGACGCACAACAATTTTATTTGGCAAAGTATTCATATTAATCAAACAAGCTAAGCCGTTTTTACCATTAATATTCATGCCATCAGAACCGCAAATACCCTCACGGCAAGAGCGGCGAAATGTCAAAGTTTCATCTTGTTTTTTTAGACGTAATAACACATCCAGCAGCATACGGTCAGAATCTAACAGCTCAATGGTGTATGTTTGCATGTATGGGGCTTTATCCTTGTCAGGATCATAGCGGTAGATTTCAATAGTACGAGTTCCACGACTCATTATCTGTCTCCGTGATTTGTAAGCAGAGTTTGGCTTTTTCTTGGCTTTACTCTGCTTTAATTATCTAAAATCGGTAAATTAGAAGATGCTAAATCAGAAAGTACGAACCTTAGGCACGCAATAATCCACAGTTAGCGGAGTCTTACGTACAGGTTTGTAAATCACGCGGTTTCCTTCAGAATACCAAAGGGTGTGTTTCATCCAGTCATGGTCATTACGCCCAAGTGGTGCGTAATCATCGTCGGCATCACGTTCATAATCTAGAACGTTATGCGCTCCACGACATTCATGGCGTAGTGATGCTGAAATCATGGTTGCTTTGGCAACTTCATATAAGTTAGCAACTTCTAAGGCTTCAATACGAGCGGTATTAAAGACTTGTGATTTATCAGCCAAATGGATGTTATTAACTTTTTCTTCCAGCGCTAAAATCTTCTTCACGCCTTCATCCATCAGTTTTTGAGTGCGGAAAACACCAGCGTGAGCCTGCATGGTTGCACGAATTTCATCAGCGACTTCTTGAGCGTTATAGCCTGAAGTAGAATTTTGCAATTTATCCAAACGTGCTTTGGTAAAGTCAAGTACATTTGGATTGGTTGGCTTATAGCTTAAATCAGAATTAGCAAACTCATCCAAAATATGCTGACCTGCAGCACGACCAAAGACCACAAGGTCAAGCAATGAGTTTGTACCTAGGCGGTTTGCCCCGTGTACAGACACGCACGCACATTCACCAATAGCGTATAATCCTTTGATCACTTTACCTTTTGCGTACAAACCTTCCTCATCAACACCCGCTTCTAGGTCAGGCACTGTAACTTGACCATGAATATTGGTTGGAATTCCGCCCATCATATAGTGGATGGTTGGTACAACAGGTACTGGTTCTTTGGTAATATCAACGTTAGCAAAATTATGGCTAATTTCAAATACTGATGGCAAGCGCTTCATGATTTCAGCATGACCTAAGTGAGTCATATCCATCACGATATAATCACCATGTGGTCCACAGCCACGACCTTCTTTAATTTCTTGGTCCATAGAACGAGATACGAAATCACGTGGCGCCAAGTCTTTTAGAGTTGGAGCATAACGCTCCATAAAGGCTTCGCCATTTTTATTGCGAAGAATTGCCCCTTCACCACGACAACCTTCGGTTAATAGCACGCCAGCACCTGCCACGCCTGTTGGGTGGAATTGCCAAAATTCCATATCTTGCAATGGGATACCTGCGCGCACCGCCATACCCAAACCATCACCTGTATTGATATAGGCATTGGTTGATGCACGGAAAATACGACCTGCCCCACCTGTTGCCAATACAGTGGTATGGGCTTGGAAAAGTGCAATATCACCAGTTTCTTGTTCTAAAGCAATCACACCATTAATATCGCCATTATGGTCTTTGATTAAATCCAAAGCAATCCATTCTACATAAAACTGAGTGCCTTTTTCCAAATTCTTTTGGTATAAAGTGTGTAATAGCGCATGCCCTGTACGGTCTGCAGCAGCGCACGCACGTGGCACTGGTTTTGCGCCATAATTGGCACTATGACCACCAAATGGGCGTTGATAAATTGTACCGTCAGCATTACGGTCAAAAGGCATGCCCATATGCTCAAGTTCGTATACAACTTTGGGTGCTTCACGACACATGTATTCAATGGCGTCTTGGTCACCAAGCCAGTCAGAACCTTTTACAGTGTCATAAAAGTGAAAATGCCAGTTGTCTTCACTCATATTTCCCAAAGACGCACCAATACCACCTTGGGCAGCTACAGTATGGCTACGAGTTGGGAAAACTTTAGTTAAAACGGCAACTTTCATACCCCCTTCAACTAATTGAAGTGAGGCACGCATGCCAGAACCACCACCGCCAACAATAACAGCGTCAAAATTTAAAGTTGGGACGTTGTGAATTTTATTATCTTGTGCTGATGCCATGTTAATTCCTAATTATATAGCTATGGAGAAACGTTAAATTTTTGGAAACTTAACCCCAAAAAATCATCATGCCCCAGAACAAATAAACAAAAATTGCTGTTACCGTTGCAATTTGTAAAAAGATACGCAAACCTGTTGCTTTGACATAGTCAGTAAATACTGTCCACATACCCACCCACGCATGAAACACCAAAGCAGCCAATGCTACTAAAGTAAAGACTTTCATGCCTGTAGCACTCATAAAGGCATGCCAGATTTGATAAGTGACGTCGTTGGTTAGGAAAAATCCTATCATTACCAGACTATAAACCGCCAAAACAACAGCGCTTAAACGCTGCAAAAACCAATCGCGCGAACCTGAACCTGTCAAGCCTGATGCACTTTTTACACTAAAACTATTTTTTGACATTAGAACATCACCCATACAAATGAAGCTATAATCAAGGCAAAGGCAATCACAAAAGCAATTACTGCTGCTGTTTTACCTGAAGCAAACTCTTCATTCATGCCAAGGTCAGCCAGTAAATGTTTCACACCCATTACAAAATGATAAGCAGTTGCGGCAACAAATACCCACGCCACAAAACGCAAAGCAATGTTGTCAAAAACAGCGCTAAATCCTGCTTCGCTAGCAAGTGAAGTTTGCAAAATGCACAGCATGACAGGTACAAGCAAAAACAGCACCACGCCAGAAACACGGTGCAAAATAGAAGCCATAGCGATAGGCGATTTTGAGTTCACCGCAATCACTTGACCTAAAGAAAGGTTAATCGGTCGGTTGCTTTTCACAGCGGGCATCCTTATCTTAAAATTACGCCGAAAAAAATGGCAAGGGATAGCTGGCTGGTTGTCAAAAACATGTTAGCACTTTAAACCAAATCCTTGTCACGCAACGCTTTCACTGGCAAGTAAATGTGTACCATTCAATTTTTTAACAACAAACACCAAATTTAAGGCTTTACAAAAAAATAAAAACAAACAAAACTTTAAGTAATGTAAGTGGTTATCATTTAAAAAAGCGACTAAGTTAAGTTGCTCAAATTATAAAACGCTTAGAAAAATTTTACAAATAAATTTGGCGGTTTTGTGTAAATTTTGGCATTTTTTGTTAAAAATACTTCAATAATTAGCAATATTGTTACAAATTATTTCGGTTATGCTTAATAAGCGGATATTTATTTTATATTTTCCATTATTATTTTTGATTTTATATTTTTTTATAATAAAAAAAATTATTAAAAATAAAACTTGTAAGTTATTTAAAGTTTCGGTATTATCATCACAGCTAAAACATAATCTGAACAGGGTTGTTCTGTTTTTTAGCATAAAAGGACATCATAGCCTTGGTCAGGGTTGATATGGGTTATGTTTATAGTTTTTGTAGGCGCTCTGATGAATGGAATAAAAGAGCAAATGCAAAACGGAATCAAACAAAGAAGAGGTCAATATGACAAAACAAGTTAAATTAGTTGTAGATGGTACAGAATATGATATGCCTGTGTTGGAAAGCTCGCTAGGTCGTCCTGTATTGGATGTAAGCGCTGTTTCAAAAGCGGGTTTTTGGACGTATGACCCCGGCTTTATGGCGACAGCTCCAGTTGAGTCTGCTCTAACCTATATTGATGGCGATAAAGGCGAGCTGTTGCATCGTGGTTACGCTATTGATGATTTGGCTGACAATGCTGATTATCTAGAGGTTTGTTATGCCTTATTATATGGTGATTTACCTACTCAAGAGCAAAAAGATGCTTTTTATGCTCGTGTAAATAACCACATGCCTGTGCACGACCAACTGCGTAAATTCTTTGAAGGTTTCCGTCGTGATGCTCACCCAATGGCAATTATGATTGGTGTGGTTGGTGCATTATCTGCATTTTACCACAATCATTTGGACATCTCTGACCCTGCTCACCGTGATGACACCGCAGTAGATTTAATTGCTAAAGTGCCAACTCTTGCCGCAATGAGTTACAAATATTCTATCGGCGAACCTTTCTTGTATCCAAGAAAAGATTTTAGTTATTCTGAAAACTTTTTATACATGATGTTTGCCACCCCGGGCGACGTAAATTACAAGCCGAATCCTATCTTGGTTGATGCCATGGATAAGATTTTCACCCTACACGCTGACCATGAGCAAAATGCTTCTACTTCTACCGTGCGTCTAGCAGGCTCAACTGGCGCAAACCCATACGCTTGTATTGCATCAGGGATTGCTGCCCTTTGGGGACCATCACATGGTGGCGCAAACGAAGCGGTGCTTAATATGCTTGATGAAATTGGCTCAGTAGAACACGTTGCTGAATTTATGGAAAAAGTTAAACGTCGTGAAGCTAAATTAATGGGCTTTGGTCATCGCGTTTATAAAAACTTTGACCCACGTGCCAAAGTCATGAAGCAAACTTGCGACCAAGTATTGGGAGCCTTAGGCGTAAATGATCCAAAACTTGCTCTTGCCATGGAACTTGAACGCATCGCTTTATCTGACCCATACTTCATTGAGCGCAAATTGTATCCAAACGTAGACTTCTACTCTGGCATCATTCTAAAAGCCATTGGCATTCCAACTTCTATGTTTACTGTGATTTTTGCTCTAGCGCGTACCGCAGGCTGGATTGCCCACTGGACAGAAATGCACTCAGAACCATTCAAAATTGGTCGCCCACGTCAGCGTTATATTGGCGAAAAACATCGCGCATTCGTAAAAATCGAAGATCGCAAATAATCAAACTTGCATTCTTACAAATTTCCCAAAGTTTTGGCTTTGGGAAATTTTTTTATTTTAAAACCAAACAAACTATCAAAACAACCAATACAATTAAAATTAGATATTAAAATAGATAAAATCTTAAAAATTAACAAACGTAAACTGTAAATCTCGATAAAATCATGCTAATATACGGTTTTTGTTGACGGAAAAAAATATCATGACAGCCACCTTTATGCGACCTACCAAGCCTCCACACTATGAACGTTCTGATTGCGAACGTGTTGTCATTACTGGCATGGGGGCAATCACGCCGCTAGGCAATGATATTTCCACCACTTGGCAAAACCTCATTGCAGGCAAAAGTGGCATCGTTAAAATAGAAAAATTTGTTAAAAATGAAAATGTTACTGAATTTCGCTCACGCATTGCAGGACTGATTAAAAATTTTGATGCCAAACAGTTTTTAAATCCCAAAGATGTTCGCCGTTATGATGAATTTATGCATTATGCACAAGTGGTTGCAGCTCAGGCACTATTTGATGCAAAATTAATTGATGGTATAACAGGTGATTTTTTACCCATCAATGTTGCTAATGAACGCTTTGGTGTGATTATGGGCTCTGGAATTGGCGGATTACAAACCTTAGAAAACAGCAGAGACACTTTAAAAGAACTTGGAATCAACAAAGTTTCACCTTTTATCATTCCCGGCACCATCATCAATATGCCCGCAGGATTGATTGCTATTCGTCACGGATTAAAAGGGGCAAATTTTGCCACTGCAACTGCTTGCACCACAAGCACTCACGCTATTGGACTTGGAGCAAGGCTGATTGCATATGGCGACTTGGATGCTGTTTTGGTTGGTGGCAGTGAAAAAGCATCTACAGCACTTGGCATGGCAGGTTTTGGAGCCATGCATGCTCTATCTGGCTGCAATGACAACCCACAAAAAGCCAGTCGCCCATTTGACAAAGACCGTGATGGTTTTGTGCTGGGTGATGGAGCTGGAGCTTTAGTTTTAGAAAGCCTTGCTCACGCTAAAGCTCGTGGTGCAAAAATTTTAGCTGAACTAGCAGGATTTGGTATGAGTGATGATGCCAGCCACATCACCGCACCGCCAGAAGATGGTCAAGGGGCAAGACGTGCCATGCAAAATGCCATTGATGATGCAGCAATTGATGTATCCCAAATCGATTATATTAATGCTCATGGCACCAGCACTCCTGCGGGTGATATCGCCGAAAGTGCAGCGATTACTGCTTTATTTGGCAATAATATTTTGGTCAGTTCTACCAAGTCTATGACAGGACACTTACTTGGAGCAGCCGGTGCTATTGAGGCAATTTTTAGTGTGCTAGCTCTACAACATCAAATTCTTCCACCAACGATTAACTTAGATAATCCCGACCCTCGTTGTACTTTAGATTATATCCCCCACCATCAGCGTTTGGTATCTGATTTAAAGTATGTTATGAGTAACAGTTTTGGATTTGGTGGCACAAATGGCAGTTTAATCTTTAAAATTTGGTAACACTAACTAATAAACGCCATGTCTTATGGCGTTTTATTTTGATATCACTCAAACATCAATTTTATTCTCATTTCCTGCCCAATTTGCAAACCCAATATTAAATACCATCAGTCCAAAAAGCGTCCATAAAGGCAATTGCCAATCGCCTGTTTTGTGAAATAATTGACCTAAAATCAAAGGTCCAAAAAATGCAATGACATAACCAACCACCTGCACCATACCTGATAAATCACGAGCAGCTTGCAGGCTGCTGGTTTTTAGGGAAAATAACATAAGTACCAACGTAAAAATTGCTGAACCGCCAAAGCCCATCATTGCCGACCATAGATACAAAAAATCAGGCAGTACAATCAATCCAAATACACCAACTGCATTACAAATAGCGCTGGTTAATGCAATAATTTTTATAGAAAAATTTCTTTTTATCAGTGCAGTCATCATAAAAATTGCTACAGGAGCAGCAAATTGAAAAACCAAAACCGCCACACTTGCTTGCTCATTTGACAAACCATAACTAACGCCCACCAGCGATAAAAAACTTGCCACACTATAAAACAACAATGATTGCAGACCAAAAAAGACTCCCAAACACCATGCCATTTTATTTTTCCAAACCAAAAAGTGTGTCTGAAAACCATTATTTATGGTTAAATTTTGGTTTGTTTTTTGATTGAAAAAACCATTGACCTGGCTAATTTTTTGAATTCTAATGATAAAAATTAATACCGCCAATGCAGCAAATATCGCCCAAACACTCAAAGAAAACTGCCAGTTTAGCATCTTTGACAAAGGAACAACCAGCCAAGCTAAAAAACCTGCTGATACGGACATACTTAAACTAAAAATTCCTGTAGCGACGGTAATGTGATTAGGTAGATATTGTTTGATAAATGGAGCAATTGCCACATTCAAGATACCAATCATTAAAGATAATACAAACGTCCCGATAAAAACTCCAATCATCCCTACCCATACTCTCAGCAAAATTGCAACTGTTAAAATCGTAGTTACAACAACAATCAGCCTTATCAATCCAAAATTGACAATCAAACGTGGTGTTATCAGCGCCCCTAAAGCAAATAATGGCAATGGTAAAGCCCCTAAATACCCCAAATATAATGGGGACAATCCAAGCGATTGATTTAAAATATCTGCCAAAGAACCTATCATAACGATGGGGGAACGCATATTTACCGATAATAAAATCAAAAAAACCAGTATCATGAATAAAAATTTCTTATCTTTATTAAAATCATCATTGATATTATTTTTGCTCATAATTTAATCAAAATATCCATATAAAAAAGCCTGACATCAGTCAGGCAGTTTACCCATTTTTTTAGATAAAATCAAAGAACAGATAACATTAAAAAATCTCAGACCTTTTTAGCAAGTTTGCCTGCTTTTTCTTGAATTTGGCGCATTTCAGCTTGACTGCTCTCACATTTATTGGGGTCGTTACCACAAAACTGGCAATATTCATCACCCATCAAATTCGCTACACCACCACATGAACCTTTTAGGGGTTGTTTTTTAAAAATATAACCAATCCCCATGAATAAAAAAAACAAAATAAGCACACCAAACGTAATAAAAAAAATGGGTAAAAATTGATGGAATAAATCACTGAGCATAAAATTTTCCTTATAGGCAATTTATTCCATTATAAACAAAATTTAATCAGGTGTCGCCTAATAATTGTAAAATGAATAATAAATAAAAATGGTTATTATTTCAATCTATTAGCTGTTTTTATTCAAAAGCATTTTTTACTCTTTTGCAGTGTTTTTTGTATGATTTATATGTTATAAATTAACAAAAATAAAAATGGATACAAAGTATCCATTTTTTACCATTACATTAACCCCAACTTAATAATTGGATTAAATGGTTAATTTAAAGATTGTGGTGCGTTAATGGTTAATTCCACACGACGGTTTTGTGAACGACCATATTCTGTTGAATTATCTGCGATTGGGCTAGATTCGCCATAACCCAAGGTTTGAATACGGCTTGCTGGCACACCTTGACCAACTAGATAATTTTTAACTGATAAAGCACGGCGCTGTGATAGATTCAAGTTATAAGCATCACTACCATTACTGTCTGTATGACCAGATACCACAATGGTGGTTTGGTTATAATTCATCATCGTTCTGGCAAGCTGATTTAAATTAGCATAAAATGCAGGGTTAATAGTTGCATCATCATTAGCAAACGTTACATTACCAGGCATTACCAAATCAATATTGCCAGTTTGTGGGTCTTGTTTGACCTCTACGCCTGTGCCTGCCATATCTTGCTCGATTTGCTTGGCTTGACGGCTCATATATGCGCCCACGCCTGCGCCCAGAACCGCACCAATCGCGGCATCACGTTTGGTATGCTCACCGCCAGTGGCTTTTGAAATACCTGCGCCCAGAACTGCACCTGCTAATGCGCCCAACCCTGACTTTTTAGCAGTATCTGACATTTGACCGCTACCAGTACCGCCTGTAGTAGCACAACCTGAAATCACCATGCTGGCACTCATTACTGTAACTGCAAGTAATTTTTTCATAAAAGCTCCTCAACTATTTTGGCATACATCACCAATGATAATATATTATCCACTATTCTATACCATTTATCTAAAAAGTTCTTGTTTTTATGTTGCTAGCGTGTAGTTAATTAGTAGTGTTTTTTATTTACCTTTTGGTAATATTTTTATGCCTAAGAACTAAAAGATAAAATGTTAATGCCATCGCAAAGTTGTTACTATTACGTTAAAATTTGTCAAATTTGCGTAGTTTATTCCATAACTCATTAAAACCATATTAAAGATTTTTAAAATCTTTGGTAGAATGAATGGTTTTGTTTTTTAGTTATCTTGTCATGTCCAGCCATTATTCCATTCCACTATTGCAAATAGTGCATGAAAAATCACCGATGCTTGCTCAAAAACTCTGTCTAACCGCTAATGCTGGCGTAATTGGATTGAATAGTTTAATGGTTGGTTCTCCATTATTTTTGGCGGGCGCATTTAAAGTATTTGGCAAATCCAAATATGCTGATAAAGCCATTATTAAAATCGCCAATCACTGGATAAATACCAACAATACACTGATTGATACAGTGCTACCAAAAAAAGATTGGCGAATTCATATTAGCGATGATTTAAAAGCGGATGGCAAATACTTACTAATCTGCAATCATCAATCTTGGGTAGATACCAGCATTATTCAATATATTAGCGCTGGTCGATTGCCAATTACCCGATTTTTTACCAAACATGAACTTTTATACATTCCTATTGTAGGTCAAGCTTTTTATTTGCTAGACTTTCCGATGATGAAACGCCACAGCAAAGAAGCCATTGCCAAAAACCCTGCGCTTGCTGGTCAAGATTTAGATGAGGCTCGTCGTGCTTGTGCATTACTACAGGATAAACCTTTTGTATTATTAAATTATTTAGAAGGTACGCGTTTTACAACCAAAAAACACAACCATCAAAATTCACCCTATCGACATTTATTAAAACCTAAAGCGGGTGGCTTTGCTCTTGCTTTACAAATGCTTGGTGATAAAATTGATGGGATTTTAGACATGACCATTGTGTATCCTGATGGCATACCTCAATACCGTGATTTATGGCAGGGCAACATTTCAAAATTAGCGGTGGATATTCGTCACGCCAAAATGAGTGGTGAATTATTGGACGCACTAAAACAGGGTAAATATAGCAGTGATGATACCATCAAGCATCAGCTTTACACTTGGTTGGATACTACATGGCAAGCCAAAGATGCTCGTATTGATGCCATGCTTTCAGATTTTTCATCATGCTAGTAATCAATATTGGTAATAACTCATAGTGGCAATCGTCCCATGACAAAAATACGACAAACTCCATCTTTACAAGATTTAAAAACACCCAAACAAAACGAAATTCCTGATGATGTGATTCCTTTATTTAATCAGGACAAAGAAACCATATCGCTAAATAAAACCAAGATTGTTTACGATATCATCATGTTACTTCTTTTGGTTTTAGATTTGCTGCTTATTATGACTGACAAAATCCTAATGAGTGGTTTTGCGACCAAATTTGCTCAATGGTTTGGTTTTGGTGATATGCTAACTACTTATCAAGTTCATGAACACACAACCATTTCAGCGATTGGCGGTGTATTTACCGTTTTTTGGATAGCAGAGCTGATTTTGCGTTGGATGCGTGCCATCATTAAAAAAACTTATTTTCGCTGGTTTTTCTTTCCTTTTGTACATTGGTATGAGGCTTTAGGCTGTTTTCCAGCGTTACGTGCGTTAAGGCTTTTACGTGCAGGCGTGATTATTAAACGCCTACACAGTATGAATATCAAGGTTATTCCAGAAAAATGGTTAAATTCTGCACAATTTTATTATCATGTCATTTTAGAGGAATTATCTGATAGAGTTATTTTAACAGCCATTGATAATTTTCGCGAGCAGCTCTCTCAATCAAAAACTCATCAAGCTTTAGTACAATCGACGATTGACAAAAATCGTCCTGAATTAGAAAAAGTGATTTTGGACATTTTACGAAGTGAACTATTGCCCAAGCTTCAAGGGGCTTTTTTAGCAGATACAGGTAAAAAGCTATCTTTAGATATTGGCATAGCGGTTGAAAAAGCACTCACGGATACGCCTGAACTTCGTAAATATCTAAAACTGATTCCCATTGCTGGCAGTCTTATTGAAAACCAAATCACCCACGTTGGTAAACATATTGGTGAAAATGTTACTTTGGCGGTAAATGAACATTTATTTAGTAGTCAAACTTTAGATGCGTTAGTTGTGCATATCGCCAAAGGCATCGCTGAGCTTGATACAACGCGCCCTGAACTTGAAAAATTAGTTGGTGATGTCATTAATGATGGCTTAACGGCCTTTGAAAAGCAAATCAAAATTCAACAATGGAAACATAAAGAACAATTGCCACTCCCTTAGAATTTTTTTTATAAACAGATAGACAATAACAGATAAAATGCTTATTATTTATACAGTCATCTTAATGTATTAAATCATCATAATACAAAATAAAAAATAATATGGCATAAAATTTGTAATAGATAAAAATCCACTCCAGTTGGATGGATATTTTAATCAATATGGATACGGTAATATATTATGAAAGCCATTGCTTTATTTGGAAAAATGTTGGCGTTTAGTCGCTTAAAAATTAATACCGACAATCTTGTGCAAATTCATCATGAGGTCGCTACTTTCTTAAAAAAATCCACAGGTTCAGTTCCTGTTGTGATTGACAGCTCAGTTGATTTAGACTTGGTAAATTTGGTAGACATGCTGTGGGCGCTAGGCATTCAGCCAATTGGGGTAATTGATGGCGTTTTGAGTGAACAAGCCATTAAGATGCGCCTGGCAATACTTCCAGCAGATGGTCAAAGAATTGAGACGTTAAAACCCGAAAAGTCAGCTGATTCAATTGCCATTAATGAAACCCCCAGTCAAGATAATTTAGACACACCCAATAAAAACACATCTGTGCGAGTAATGAATAATGACCAAGATGGTTTAAACAGCTGTATTTGTGATGGTATGTTGCGTTCAGGACAAAGTTTTCAACACTTAGGAGGAGATTTGGTCATTCTTGGGGGTGTAAACTGGGGTGCTGAAGCCATTACTGATAGCAATTTACACGTTTATGGGCGCGGGTTTGGACGACTGGTTGCAGGAGCAACGGGCGACAAAAAAGCGCGTATTTTTTGCCAGCGCTTTAACCCATCTTTGGTATCAGTGGCTGGTACATATTGTTTGCGTGATGACATTCCCGAAATATTTATCGATAAAGCAGTACAAGTTAGTTATGACGAAAAAGAAGGGCTGGCTTTTACTCTAATGGAAAATTAACCCAAATTGCCATTTTATCATTTTTTTAAATTTCAATAATTTTTATGTTAGGAGTATCTTTGTGGCAAAAATCATTGTCGTAACTTCAGGTAAAGGCGGGGTTGGCAAAACCACCACCAGCGCCTCTTTTGGGGCAGGTCTTGCTATGCGTGGTCATAAAACAGTCGTGATTGATTTTGACGTTGGTCTGCGCAATTTAGATTTAATTATGGGCTGTGAAAACCGAATTGTATATGATTTTATTGATGTTATTTCGGGTAATACCACCCTACCCCAAGCTTTGGTTAAAGACAAAGAACTGGAAAATTTATTTATCCTGCCTGCATCGCAAACTCGTGATAAAGATGCACTAACTGATGAAGGTGTTGCTCAAGTGATGCGTGAACTTTCTGAGGATTTGGGTTTTGAATACATCATTTGTGACAGTCCTGCTGGCATTGAACGCGGTGCCAAACTTGCAATGTACCATGCCGATGAAGCTTTAATTGTTACCAATCCTGAAGTCTCTAGCGTGCGTGATTCTGACCGCATTATTGGTATTTTACAATCTGAAACCAAAAAAGCAAAAGAAGGTAAACAGGTTAAAGAGCATTTAATCATTGCCCGTTACAACCCTGAGCGTGTTGAAAAGAAAGAAATGATGGGTATTGACGACATTGCCAATGATATTTTACGAGTGCATCTGATTGGAGTTGTACCAGAAAGTAATGCCGTTTTGGAAGCATCTAACTGTGGAAAACCTGTAATTTTTTATAAAGAATCGGCAGCTGGTCAATGTTATGATGATATTGTTGCGCGTTTTTTGGGAGAAGACCGCCCTTTGCGCCATATTGACGTTAAGAAAAAAGGCTTTTTTGCTAAGTTATTTGGTGGATGATTATGATGAAATCTATGTTTAAATTGTTTGGAGACAATCAAGAAAAAACCCAAAGCAGCGCTGATATCGCTAAAGACCGCTTAAAAGTCATTGTTGCCACCAATCACAGACTCAATATGCGCCTATCAGCTGAACGTGTAGAAGAGATGAAGCAAGAGATTTTGGAAGTAGTTAATAAATATATCCAAGGCGTACAAAAAGACGATGTGGACATTCAGCAGCGCCAAGAAGATAATATGGATATTCTAGAGATGAACGTCAATCTACCTGAACGCAGAGATTAATCAATGCCTTTTATTCAGAAGTTTTGGTGTCGGGCGGCTTTTTTGTTATAATCTAAATAATTTTAACCAATTGGATAAACACATGCAAAAAAGAGTGGTGATTACAGGAGCGGGTATTGTCTCTTGCCTTGGGAATGATTTACAGAGTGTTAAAGATGCACTCTTTGATGGAAAATCTGGCATTATTTTTAACCAAAGTTACGCCGACCAAGGTTTTAAATCCCAAGTATCAGGCAGCATTGATACCGCAAACTTAGATACTTCTGCAATTGACCGCAAACTAAAACGTTTTATGAGTGAAGCCAGCTTATTTGCTTATTTAAGCTCATTGCAAGCACTCAAGCAGGCAGGTTTCACTTTAGATGACATTGCTGGCAATACGCGTGTGGCAGTCGTGGCAGGTTCGGGCGGCGCTTCTACTTTTGATGTTTCAACTTCAGTGGATAATATGCGCACTAAAGGGCTTCGCGGAGTTGGGGCAATGGCAGTTCCCAAAACTATGAGTAGTACCGTTTCAGCAACTTTAGCAACAGGGCTAAAAATTAAAGGTATTAGCTATTCTATCTCCAGTGCTTGCGCAACATCCAGCCATTGTATTGGTCATGCTGCCGAATTGATTATGTTGGGTAAGGCTGATATTGTACTAGCTGGCGGTGGAGAAGCCGAACATTGGACACAATCTTGTATGTTTGATGCAATGGGCGCAATGAGTACCCAATATAATGACACACCACAAACCGCCAGTCGTCCCTATGATAAAACTCGTGATGGCTTTGTCATTGCTGGCGGTGGTGGCATGGTAGTTGTTGAAAGTTTAGACAGTGCTTTGGCGCGTGGAGCAACAATTTTAGCTGAAATTGTTGGCTATGGCGCAACCTCGGATGGCGCTGAAATGGTTGCCCCTAGTGGTGAAGGCGCGGTTCGCTGCATGAAAATCGCTCTAAATCAAGCAGGTCTTGAACGTGTTGATTATGTCAATAGTCATGGCACCAGCACACCACTTGGTGATATTACCGAACTAAATGCCATTGCTGAAGCATTTGGTGGCAAAGACAATACACCGCCCATCAGCTCAACCAAATCAATGACGGGGCACAGTTTAGGTGCGGTTGGTGCTCAAGAGCTCATTTATTGTCTTTTGATGATGAATCATGATTTCATCGCTCCAAATATCAATGTTCATGAGCTTGACGAAAATGCCAAAGATTTTGACATTGTTACTCAAACTCGTTCTGCCAAACTCAACACCATCATGAGTAACAGTTTTGGTTTTGGGGGCACAAATGCCGCATTGATTATTAAAAAATTCACACCATAATTCTTCGTTTTGCCAAACCCCAATCGCCGTTATTGGGGTTTTATTATAATTTTTTTATGAAGCAAATTTTTATTCAGACCGATTTATCAATCACTCAATTGACCAGGTTAATTGGTCAATTTTATCCTAATTGGCAACCTTGTTTTTTAAATAATCATAACAATCCTGTACTTGGGATTTTACCAAAACTATCTTGGACACTTTACCCTAATTCTTCAAGCTTCGATAGTCATCAAAAAATCAGAAACAATTTCAATATTTTATTAAATAAAAACCAAACCACCTATGATAATTGGTTAAAAGAAATTATCCATTATCAAAATAACATACAAAATCATCAGCAAAACGTTATTAATAAAACAGATAACGATGACACCTCACAAAATAACTATTGTCATGGATTAATGGGATTTATTGGTTATGATATTAGTGCCAACGCATTAAATTTTACTATTAGCACCAAACAAAGTCAGCCCAGTGCTTATTTAGGTCATTATGATATTTATCTTAAAAAAGCAAAAATGGGACTGGTGCTGGTTGATTATTTTGGTGATGATGATTTTATTGAAAAAATTTATCAATGTATTTTAAAAATAATTCACCCAAAACACAATTCTTATTTTAACCTAATTAAACCTTGTCAATTAAATCCACTTTGGCAAAAAAATGAATATCAAAAAGCATTTTATCAAACCCAAAATTATCTAATGGCGGGTGATACTTATCAAATTAATTTAACTCAACTATGGCAAGGAAAATTACAGCAAAAACTTTATCATTACCTACCCAACCTTATCCAAAAAATTAATGCTCCTTTTGCTGGTTATTTATTAATTGATGATTTTGAATTATTGTCCATGTCACCAGAATTATTTTTTACTTTTAAAAAACAAAACAATCAAACCATCATTATAACCAAACCCATTAAAGGCACACGCCCGCGAGATAATGATATTATTAAAGACAAACTCTTAAAAGACGAATTACAAAACAGTCAAAAAGATATTAGTGAAAATTTAATGATTGTGGATTTATTAAGAAATGATTTGGGAAAATACGCCAAAATTGGTTCTGTAAAAACCCCTAAACGGTTTGAAATTGAAAGTTTTTATAATGTTCATCATATGGTAAGCACCATCACTGCAACTTTAAAAGAAGATGTGAGCAGTTTTGAGGTACTTTTTGGTAGTCTGCCAGCAGGTTCAATCACGGGAGCACCTAAAAAAAGAGCTTGTGAAATTATTTTTGAATTGGAAAAAAGCAGTCGTGGGGCGTATTGTGGAACGCTAGGTTATATGAATTTTGATGGAACAGGTCAATGGAATGTTCTGATTCGCACCTTGCAAGCCCATCATCATACTGTAAGCCTTTGGGCAGGTGGCGGTATTACCATTAAATCCAAGCAAGATGATGAATATCAGGAATGTTTTGATAAAATTAACGCAATATTGGAGGTATTACAAACCCCAAATGCTATTTAGATTTATTGAATATTTTTTCAGCGAAAAATGTACAACGAGCCTTTTCAAACACAATGGCAATTACAAAAAATAACGCTTGCAACAACACAATGGTTGAACCTGTTGCTGAATCCAAATGGTAACTGACAATCACGCCCAAAAAACTTGAAAGGCAAGCGGTAATGATTGCCAACAGCAACATGGAATTAAAGCGTTTGCACAACATAAAGCTGGTAATACCCGGAGAGATTAACATCGCCACCACCAAAATCACCCCAACAGCCTGAATTGCCATCACAATGGTTGCTGAAAGCAATATCAAAAGTCCATAATGTAAAAAATTTAAGGACAATCCAGAAACACGAGCATGGCTTGGGTCAAAACAGTACAACAATAAATCTTGCTTTTTAATCAACATCACTACCAAAATCAGCGCACAAATCAGCAAAGTCTGCCACAACATCTCTTGACTAATACCCAAAAGATTGCCAAATAAAATATGTTTTAAGTGCTGACTGGTGTCTAATTTTGTAAAAATCACCAACCCAACAGCAAACATACCAGCAAACACAACACCCATCAGTGTATCTTCTTTTAGGCGGGTATGATTTTTTAGATAACCCACAGACATTGCGCAAAAAAGTCCTGCAACAAACGCTCCTAAGGCTATGGGGATACCAAGTAAAACAGCTACCACAACACCTGGAAATACCGCGTGTGAAATTGCATCTCCCATTAAAGACCATCCCTTTAATACCACATAACACGATAAAATTGCACATACCACACTAATAGATAAGGCGGCCATCAGTGCATTTTGCATAAAAACATGACTTAAAGGTTCGGCAATCCAATTGATTATAGACGTCATCATAAGACCATTTTTTGTTTGACTTGTCTTTTTTGATATTGTTTTAATAAACCATATTTAGGCGAAAACAAAAAAGCTAAAAGAAATAGTAAAGTTTGCAAGGTAACAATTACCCCGCCTGTCGCTCCATCTAAATAATAACTGATATAAGTACCCAAAGCGCTGGTAACTATGCCCAAAAAGCCTGCAATCCATAACAAAGAGCGGAATTTGTCCGTGAGCTGATATGCGGTTGCCCCAGGTGTAATTACCATAGCGATAACCAAAATTGCCCCTACAGTTTGCAGCGCTGCAACCACACAAGCACTTAACAAACTAAAAAAAAGTATCTGATACAATCTTGGTGATAGCCCAATTGATTTGGCATGAACTTCATCAAAAAAAACCAGCAACAAATCTTTGTTGTATACCAGCAAAAAAATAAAAGAAATCAGCATAATTATGCCAACTTGCCAAACATCATCATCAGCGATGCCCAAAATATTACCAAAAATAATTTCTTGTACATTAACTGAAGTTGGGTTTAGTGAAATAATAAATAACCCCAATGCAAAAAATGTGGTAAAAATAAACCCAATAATGGCATCTTCACGCAGTTTGGTAATCGATTTTATCCATAAAATTGCCAAGGCTGCTAAAATTCCTGAAAAAAATGCGCCCACTGCATAAGGCAAGCCCAAAGCATAAGCAATCGCTACGCCCGGCACAACTGCGTGAGACAATGCATCGCCAATCAATGACCAGCCCTTTAGCATCAAATACGCTGACAAAAAAGCGCATACACCACCCACACAAGCGCTTAATAAAATCGCTTTTACCATGTAGTTATACATAAAAGGCTCAAGCAACACTTCAATCATCTTTGACAGCTTCCTTGGGTATAAATTTACGCTGATTCATATTTTGCTGCCCGCCAGCCTTGATGGGTGTGTTGTGATTGTGGTTTTTGACGTCATGAACACCATAAAACACTGCTGGCACTTCATCATCTGCCAAAATCGTAACCACTCGATGGTCATCATCATCATGCAAATCTTTACCTGCCAAACGAATCTGGCGCAAAACACCGCCAAAAACTTTTTCAAGATTGGCTTGGGTAAAAGTGCTTTGGGTGCTTCCTGCTGCCAAAATTGTACGGTCAATCATAACCACTTGGTCACAAAACTCTGGAATTGTTCCTAGGTTGTGGGTAGAGATTAAAATTAAATGACCCAAATTACGCAGTTCATCCAATAAATCCATAATAGCTTTTTCAGTTTTAACATCCACTCCCGTAAAAGGCTCATCCAATAAAATGATTTTGCTTTCTTGAGCTAATGCTCGCGCCAAAAAAACGCGCTTTTTTTGACCGCCTGACAGTTCACTAATTTGACGATTTTTTAGATGGCTAATATCCACCCGCGCCATTGCTTCGGCAACTTTTTGTTTATCTTGTTCCTTTGCGATGCGCAAAAAATTCATATAGCCATAACGCCCCATCATTACCACATCATAAACTGACACGGGAAATTGCCAGTCCACTTCTTCGCTCTGGGGAACATAAGAAATTAAATTTTGTTTTAAAGCTTGATTGATGGGCAATCCACATAAAACAATCTCACCTGTCTGCGGTTTTACAAGCCCCATAATCACTTTAAACAAGGTGGATTTACCACTACCATTCACTCCTACCAAAGCACAAGTTGTGCCGCCACAAAGCGCAACATTGACATCGTGTAGTGCAGTATGTCCGTTATTATAACGTACTGTAACATTATGGATTTCAATGGTAGTTGGTAAACTCATCATCAAACCTTTATTCTTCAAAACCTTTTACAACGGTAGAAACAGTGGTATTTAATAAATCTAAATAAGTTGGTACAGCGCCATCTTTCTCAGACAACGAATCCACATAAAGCACACCACCATATTTTGCCCCTGTTTCTTTGGCAACTTGTTTAGCAGGCTTATCTGAGATTGTACTTTCACTAAATACTACAGGAATTTTATTGGTGCGCACCACATCAATTAAATCTTTAACCTGTTTGGGCGAACCTTGCTGCTCTGCATTGATCGGCCACAAGTAAGCTTCTTTTAGGTTATAATCTTGTGCCAAATAACTAAACGCCCCTTCACTGGTAACCAACCAGCGTTTATCAGCTGGAATTTTATCCAGTTTTTCGCGCAGTGGTTTGTCTAATGCTTTAATTTTATCACTGTAAATTTGAGCATTTTTGATGTAATCATCTTTGTGCTCGGGGTCATATTTTATCAAGGCATTTTTAATATTTTCTACATAAATCAATGCATTAGATGGTGACATCCAAGCATGCGGATTTGGCATATCCTTATAAGACCCTTCTTTGATGTTGATGGGTGTAATGCCTTCTGTAACCACCACCGCAGGTACATCTTTAGCATCTTGGTAAAATTTTTCAAACCAACGCTCTAGATTCAGCCCATTCCACAAAATCAAATCTGCTTTTTGCACTTTAGCAATGTCTTGTGGGGTTGGCTCATAATCATGAATCTCCGCCCCTGCTTTGGTGATGGATTCTACAACCGCTTTATCGCCTGCAACATTTTGAGCAATGTCAGCAATCACGGTAAAGGTGGTTACTACAGTAAACTTCTCATTTTTAGTGGTTTGAGCTGTATTTTGGGTTGTTTCTTGCGGTTTGTTACAACCTGAAATCGCCCAACAAATACCAATACAAGCCAAAAATAATGTTAAAAACTTCATCGCCTTTTCCTTAAAACAACTCAATATAACCATAAATCAATATGGTTTACTTTTAATTGAAAATGATACTCATTATCAATTAAAAAGTCAATAGTAACAGTATAACAAAATCCATTTAATATTTCTAATGCGAAATAAATAATGCACTGATTAATAAAATTGATAAACACCTTGTTAATCCAAACATTTTTTATCAATATTATGGTAATATAATGAATTTTTATATTGATTATTTTGTTATGGTGTTTGGCTAGACTTACACCAAAGGATTTATTATGGTCGCAATTACTTTACCAGATGGTAATATAAAACATTTTGATGGCGCAACAACTGTAATGGAAATCGCTCAAAGTATTGGAGCAGGTCTTGCCAAAGCAACTGTTGCTGGACGTGTCAATGGTCAGTTAAAAGACGCTTGTGACCCCATTACCCAAGACGCTCACGTACAAATCATCACACCAAAAGACGCAGAAGGCGTGGAAATCATCCGTCATTCTTGCGCTCATCTATTAGGTCATGCGGTAAAACAACTGTATCCTGATGTTAAAATGGTGATTGGACCTGTGATTGAAGATGGTTTTTATTACGATATCTACAGCCCAAAACCATTTACACCTGAAGACATGGCTGCCATTGAAGCGCGTATGGTGGAACTGATTAATCAAGATTATGATGTTATTAAAAAAATGACGCCTCGCGATGAGGTGATTGCTGTGTTTCAAGCACGTGGCGAAGATTATAAACTGCGCTTGATTGATGATATGCCAAATGAAACTGCTATGGGGCTTTATTATCACCAAGAATATATTGATATGTGCCGAGGACCGCACGTACCTAATACTCGCTTCTTAAAATCATTTAAACTGACCAAAATCAGTGGAGCGTATTGGCGTGGTGATGCCAAAAATGAACAACTTCAGCGCATCTATGGCACTGCTTGGGCAGATAAAAAGCAATTGAATGAATACATCAAACGCATCGAAGAAGCTGAAAAACGTGACCATCGTAAAATTGGTAAAGCACTGGACTTATTTCATTTACAAGAACAGGCGCCAGGCATGGTCTTTTGGCATCCAAACGGCTGGACAATCTGGCAAGTTTTAGAGCAATACATGCGCCAAATCCAAAAAGATAATGGCTATCTTGAAATCAAAACTCCACAAATCGTAGATAGAAGTTTATGGGAAAAATCAGGGCATTGGGAAAATTATGCTGAAAATATGTTTACAACCCATAGTGAAAGTCGGGATTATGCCATTAAGCCAATGAATTGCCCTTGTCATGTGCAAGTATTCAACCAAGGCTTAAAATCCTATCGCGATTTACCACTTCGTCTTGCTGAATTTGGTTCGTGCCATCGCAATGAACCATCAGGTTCTCTTCATGGTATCATGCGAGTACGCGGTTTTACTCAAGATGATGCTCATATTTTTTGCACCAATGCCCAAATCAAAGAAGAAGCGCAAAACTTTATTCAATTAACTTTAAATGTCTATAAAGATTTTGGTTTTGATGATGTGGTCATGAAACTTTCCACTCGTCCAGAAAAAAGAGTCGGTGCTGATGAGTTGTGGGATGCCGCTGAAAAAGGTCTTGCCGATGCTTTGGATGATGCAGGGCTTGCATGGGAACTTCAAGAAGGTGAAGGAGCGTTTTATGGTCCTAAAATTGAGTTTAGTCTAAAAGACTGTTTAGGTCGCATGTGGCAGTGTGGTACACTCCAGCTTGATTTTAACTTACCAGAGCGCTTAGATGCTGATTTTATTAATGAAAATGGCGATAAAGAACGTCCTGTGATGCTTCATCGTGCAATTTTAGGGTCGTTTGAGCGCTTTATTGGCATGTTGATTGAGCACTACGCTGGATTTATGCCAGCTTGGCTTGCTCCAACCCAAGTTGTTGTGATGAACATTACTGACAAACAGGCTGGTTATTGTCAAGATATTGTTAATACTCTAAAAGCGCAAAATTTCCGCGCCATCACTGATTTGCGTAATGAAAAAATTGGTTTTAAAATCCGTGAACGCACTTTGGAGCGTATCCCGTTTATGCTTGTTGTTGGTGATAAAGAAATGACAGATGGCACAGTCAATGTGCGTACTCGTGAAGGTGAGAACTTAGGCACCATGAGTTTGACAGAATTTAGTCAGTTATTAAATCAAGCCATCTCTCAAAAAGGTCGGCTCATCTAATCACACTAAAAATCAGTCTAAATTATCCGATAAAACCGCTTATTTTCAGATAAGTGGTTTTATTTATTTTAATAAAATAGTGTCATGTTAAACTGCATTAATATGATGTTTAATTTCTAACCTATTATTAATATTGATTTTTTTTATTATACCCTTTAAAATTATTTTGTTTATTACAACATAATTATTTTATATGATTGCTGATTTTTAAGGCAATATTAAGGTTTTAAATATTTGGAGATATTATGAAAAAATACAGTATTGCGTTTTTAGCTTTATTAGTATCATCATTTAATCATGTGTATGCTGGCGAATCTAAACTCACGCAGTGGGCATCAAAAACTACCGCAAAAATCGTCAGTGGTACCAAAGACGTCTTAACGGGCGTACAAAAAGGCATGGATACAGGTCGCACATCTACGACAAGCCCTGATGGGGCAATCGTTATTGCTGACGGCAACTATCATAATTATTTAGATATTCAAGTTGAGTCTGGTCAAGCTAAAGCGGGTGGTTATGAATTTACACTTGTATTTAGAAATAAAACAGATAAAATTGTGCGATTAACCAATCTGTATCATGCTCGCAATTTTTATTTGGTTGATAATCAAGGCTTTACTACTTCATTACTGGTTGATGGCGATTCTGCTGATGTTACAGTTTTAAAAAATGCTGCTACCAAAAAGACCTACCGTTTTTCAACTCAATCTTTATCTGGCAAGGTGGTAACTTTAAAATTATTTGAAAAAAATATCGCTTTGCCTTAGTTTTGTCAAATAAAAATCCCACCTAAAGATGGGATTTTTTTAATATTACTTATTTTTTATCTAATTTTG